>JGI24713J26584_10003434_pt1 | contig 10273 bp, 9 predicted proteins | sample BioPla4DNA1_FD_26584 | JGI IMG/M metagenome (IMG submission 26584) | reverse complement strand
GTGGATTGATACGAAGCAGACCTCGTTCGGTATTAACCTCTACAACCGCACCCAGACAGTGACAACCAGATGGAATGATGACAAATTCCAATTGAAGGAAGGGGCGGAGCTTAAAGAGGTCAGGTATGAAGAGGTTAGGAGAGGCGGAAATGTGTCTATAGGAAGGCCTCTGAAGCAGGATCTGAGGCTGGCGCTATCCCTCAGAATCGACGCGACCCGTCTTAACCCCGTGCCGCAGGAAGATGAGGATAAGGTAAGGTGGACATGGAAGCAGGGAGAGAACCCCAGCGGTGAGACGAGAAGCCTTACACTGTCTTTGACCAGTGACACAAGGGATCATTATCTGAATCCCACTAAGGGATTTTACTGGCGGGCTTCTGCTGAAACTGCAGGCGGGCTCCTCGGCGGGAGCTACACATTCTCCAAATTCCAAGGAGAATGCAGCACATATCGAGAAGTCAGGCCTGAGCAGGTCTTTGCAGTCAGAGTGTTAGGCGGGCTTTCCATAGGAGAGCTTCCACTCCATGAGCAGTATCGTATCGGCGGTGGTGAAACGCTCCGCGGGTATGATTACGGTGAGTATTACGGTGACAACATGCTCCTTGCCAACGCAGAATACAGGTTCCGGATATTCAAAGGCGTGCAAGGTGTGGTGTTTGTAGATACGGGTACTGCATGGCTGAAGGAAGAGCAGCTTTCAGCAAAAGGCTTTTCAACAGGTGCAGGCCTGGGTGTCAGAGTCGACACTCCCATTGGGCTGCTCCGGGTTGACTACGGGTTCGGTAAGGAAGGAGGACAGGCATACCTGAGTATTGGCCAAATGTTCTAACCGGCCCTGGAATAAACCCTGGAAAGTTCCTCCCGCTATGTGATACCATTGTGGTTAGTACCATTGTGTGTGATACCATTGACAGAGAGTGCGAGTGTTGGTGAAAGGAAGTGTAGGAATGTCAAAATCCCAGACAAAACTCTTAGGTTTACTTGTCGTCATTATTGCTGCTGTGGCAGTTGTTGTTAGCCTGATCGGAGACAGGAGCCTTAGAGCTGCTGATGGAGCAGGCCCGGTCGGATTTGTACACTCGGCAAGGATAATCGCAGCAGTAGAGCGTTCTGACGAGTATGCAAAAGCACAGAAGGANTATGAGGAGTTTGCCCAGAAGCTTCAAAAAGAGTACCAGTCTCAAGCTGAAGGCCTTGACGAAGAAAGCAAGCGGAAGAAACTCTCCGAGCTGGAGATGAAATTGGCTGAGAAGCAAATAGAGCTGAACAAACCTTTCCAGGACAAGATCCAGAAGGCCATTGAAGAAGTGGCCAAGAGCGAAGGCTGTTCCGTCGTTCTTAGTCAAAGGGTGGAGTTTGAGGCGCTTCTGCCTCTCATAGACAAGGATCAAAACATCGTCGGCACACAATATGCACCGATGTCAATACCTGTTGTTGTTGCAGGCGGCAAGGATCTTACCGATCCTGTCTTGAATAAGCTCGGAGTTAAGTAATTGATAAGTTACCTATGCCGGTTTAAATACCGAACTCTGGCGGGATACCGATGAAGCGGTTATTGTACGGTGTGACAATTGCGTGNGTTGGGGTCCTGACTGCAGTTGCAGTCAGGACTCCGGCAACACAAGAGGTCTCATTATCAGGTGGTGCCTCTGTTCCTCATGCAGTCCAGTATGTTATTGATTCGCAAAGTGAGCTCAAACCCGTAAAGCCCCTTGTTGTCAAAAAGGCGGCTCCTACCCTTTCATTGCCAGATTCAGGGGATCTTAAGCTCCATGAGTTAGCTGACAGCACTCTATCTCACGATGTAGACCGGATTCTACAGGATATAGCATCCCTCGAGTCAAAGGACGAGGATCTCTATGGAGATGCAGGCCGGCTCAGCTCAGGATCTTTAGGCATCTCCCATATGGATACCGGTGAAGCCTATCAGAGGGCATCTTTAGAAGAGCAGAGTGAGGCTGCGGTGACCGGGACTTCAGATAACCAAAGGATAGACGATATCCTGCCGATACGGGAGGATCGGAAGGCAGGTTATGTCCTGGTTGATGAAGTTGTGAAAAGGCATCCGTTATGGATGGAGCAAGTCCGTATTGAGCGGGAGATAGATGCAAGTAAAAGCCGGTGGCAGAGTTATGTGGATGCGTCGATACCGGCTGAAGAAGGGATTGCACAGTGCATAGATGTGGCAGCGCATATCTTAGACGGGCAGGTTTTGGCGAGCCGTGGCGAAGGGCTTGAGTCTGCCGAATACTCCGGCCTGCTGGAATCGAAGCTTGCCTTGATTGAAGCGTCTCTTGTGGAAGAGGCTGAACAGCGCGTAGAAGCGAAACGAATGGAACTCCAGGCCGGCCTGGAGGATCGGCTCTACGCAAAACAGGCCGAGCTTAACAATGAATTTGACGAGTTCCGCGATAAGGTGGTTAAGGAGACCTATCTTTCTATCGTAAACATACAGATGAAGCTGCAGCTTTTGGAGTTATCCGATGATGAACGGAGTGCTCTCGAACAAGAGCTTAGTGGTATAAAAGACGAAGTCCAGTCCAGGCTTGATGCCAAGCGAAAGGAACTGGACGAAGTTTACGCAGCATATAGCGGCAACGAGATTGCTAAGAGTGAAGAGCTCCTTTCGCGTTTCCGAGAAGAACAAGCGAGCTGGGTAGCTTCGGAGCTTGAGAAGGAACGGCAAAGGATGACTGAGGAACTTGAATGCCTTCTCGACGCATGTCTTCCTGCAAACGCTGACGGCCTGAGTTTAATGCAAGAAGGGATTTCCATGCGCGGCTTGGCCGAGCTCTCAACCAGGCGTGAAGAGGTGTTCCAAGAGTTTAAAGCCAGGGAAGCTCAGTTCATTCAGGAACTTGAAGAGCTCTCAGGGCGCAGGGACGAGATTGAAGACGCCATCAGGAAGGACATATATAGCGCAGTTGCGGCTCTTCGAGATGAGACAGGAGTCACTATAGAACTGATTGACGGTGACTATGAAGCCGGAGATCTCGACGCTTCCGGGGTTAATATGACATCTGAGATTATTCGGATTATGCGTAATTCCAGGTGAGAGTGTATTAAGATGGATAAAGAGATAACGCTGGCGGAATTGGCAGAGCTTGTTCAGGGTGTTCTTGTAGGGGACGCCCGGTTTCGTATTCTGGGAGCAGCACCTGTAGAAAGTGCAGGGCCCGGTGATATAACCTTTGCGGAGAATCCTAAAGCCCTTAGCCTGGCTGTCAAAGGGCGTGCAGGCGCGATTATCGGAAAGCACGGTGACGACCTGCAGGGAAAACCCGGCATACTGGTGCAGTGTCCAAGGCTTGCCTTTGCAAAAGTGCTGGAGATATTTGCCCCTGCTATTCCTCATCCGCCTGAGGGGATTCACCCGAAGAGCATTGTAGATGAAACTGCAGTGATAGGCAAAAACGTTCGGATAGGCCCTAATGTGACGATTAGCAGAGGTGCTGTCCTAGGAGACGGGGTTATCTTATATCCCGGTGTCTACATAGGTGAGGGCGTAAAGATTGGCGAAGGGACTGTGATATACCCCAATGTGGTAATACGAGAGGGCGTATCTATCGGCAAGGACGTGATTATACACGGAGGGGTGATAATCGGGTCCTGCGGATTCGGGTTCGCAACGTCCGGGAGCAAACACTACAAAATCCCTCAAACAGGGACTGTGATAATCGAAGATGACGTGGAAATCGGGGCGAATACGTGTATCGACAGGGGCACAATGGGTGCTACGGTCATCGGTAAAGGCACAAAAATAGATAACCTCGTTCAGATAGGTCATAACGTCAAAATCGGTGAAAACTGTATTATAGTGGCACAGACCGGGATAGGCGGATCCTCCGAGATCGGGGAAGGGTCTGTCATTGCAGGGCATGTAGGAATAAAAGACCACGTCAAGATTGGCCCAGGGAGTACAGTAGCAGGTATGACACTGGTATCTACAAATCTTCCTCCCGGTTCCTTTGTATCAGGTAGGCCTGCCCGCCCCCACAAGGAACAGCTGAAGATGGAGGCTGCAGTCCGAAAGCTGCCGGAAGTCCTGGAGAGGCTGCGTGAGACGGAGCGAAGGGTTTCAGAGATCGAATAAGAAGACTGAATAAGACATGTGAAAATGGGATGAAATCGTTCTCAGGTGCTTGTTGGATGAATTTGCAAATAGATCATGCCGAGGTTAATGTAGGAAANCAAGGGTATGTTAGAGAATAATCCTCCTAAATGGTATCAGTGGGAGGATTGTTTTATGGAAAGAAGGATTTGTAAATCAAGGATCTTGGCCGGTGTAGTAATTATGCTGGCGCTCTTTCTCAGTGTATCTCAGCCGGCTTTTGCAGCTCCGTCGCAATCAGGCAAGAGCGGGCTTTTGTTGGCGCCGTCCGCTGACACTCTGGGTCAGGGCAGCTTAGCTATAGGATACAGCAGGCTGGGCCTTACTGATTGTGTGTACATAAATGCAGGGGTTATACCCAACCTAGAGGTAGGCCTGGGTTCACGAGGGTTCGGATTCGGAGCTGAGGTCTACCCCATGTTGAAGTTCAGGCTTATGGGTGAAACTGCGGACTTACCTGCAGTTGCTGTAGGGCTCGAAGGCCAGGCCTTGTACNTCGCTGCCAGTAAGCGNCTATTATCGTCCGGGCCAAGGGCTCATTTAGGGTTTGGAACCGGTAAGTTCAGCGGGGTATTCATAGGGCTTGACCATGTCCTCAACCCTGTGACCATTTCAAGCGGTTCAGGGATCCCTGTGCCGGTTACGACTCTGATGGGGGAATATGTCGGCGGCTCGTTCAATATCGGAGCCCGGTTTGAATTCCCTAAAGGCCTCAGCTTCAGCATAGGCTTGCTTGATACCAGCCGCTTGTCGGCAGGAGTGTCATTTACAACCAGCTTCTAACCGGGTAAGCTGTCAGCAAGGCCTGCGAGCTTCCCAGGTAGCCATTACCTTATGCCTCTGTCCCTTGCGGCAGGGGCATATTTCTTTTTCTGGATACTTTCTCCCGTCGGGATATATGAAGGGATTCACCGCGGTAAAGCGAAAATACTATTCGGAAAGGAGGAAGTCTTGCATGGTAAGGCCCAATAAATTCCGCCTATACATAATAATCGTAATCGCAATGCTTGTTACCGCAGGTTTCGCCACAGACTATGCATGTGCTTGCGTCGGTGCACGGCAAATGGCGATGGGAGGTACATTTGTCGGGGTGGCAGACGACGCAAGCTCTGTGTACTGGAACCCTGCAGGCATCGGAATGCTGGATCAGCCTGCGTTTTACGTCACTTCAACCATTAACAACAGGGATACGTACAACTACGATGACTTTCTCGTCTGTGTCTGGCCTGCCTGCGGTGACTTTGCAATAGGCCTCAGCCTTATCCGTGAGCATCTTGGTGAGTTAAAAGGCGAAGGCTGGTATCAGGCAGGGGACTGGTTTACCTGCTCTGTTGCTAAGGTAGTATCAGACAGGTTTTCTATCGGCGCGAATCTTCGATATGAGAGACATTCAAGTCGGCCTGAAGGGGAAGACAGTGTCGGAGGATCGCGTCTCGGGTTGGATATTGGGCTCTTGTACCATGTAAACAGTAAGCTGTCAATGGGCTGCTTGCTTCAAGACGCAGGTTTAACGGAATTGCATTGGGCTGACGGGAAAAGTGAACCGGTAGGGATAAACGTTCGTCCCGGGATCGGGTACAGGCCTAATCCTCATACACTTATTGCTGTTGATGTGTATGACTTGTTAGGACTGGCTTCGTCTTCCGATGCTTCCGGGAGGATCGGACCGAGTCTCAGGATCGGAGTGGAACGTTGGCTGACTTCCAACTTGGCTGCAAGGTTCGGTTACTACGGGATACGACGAGGCGAAGGTGCAGTAACTTGCGGGATCGGATTGAATGCCGGGAGATATTCCATAGATTATGCTTATCTTGACGTTGCCACAGTGCCGGGACAGCCCGGTCTCGGAGGTACCCATCAGATAGGAGTGACTGTAAGGTTCTGAGGATTATNGACAGATACATATCGAAAGAGTTTATCCTGCCTTTTNTGGGATGTATATGCGCATTTATACTGATAATCCTCGCGAGCCAGCTGTTCTGGCTCGCNGAATTGATAATTGTGAAGAAAGTAGCTGCAGGNACAGTCTTTAAGCTGCTTCTCTACAAACTTCCTGATGCTGTAGCCCAGTCCATTCCTGTAGCTACTCTTTGTGGAGCCTTGCTTTCTCTTATGCGGCTCGGAAGAGACAGCGAGCTTGCTGCCTTGCGTACAGGGGGAGTCAGGGCTTTTAGAATTCTCCTGCCCCTTCTTGTTCTGGGTTTCTGCAAGTGTCAGCGCGTTTGCATTCAATGAGAATTTAGTCCCTTGGGCTAACCACGAATTTGAAAACATAGTCAGGCGGATAGTACTGGAGGAGTCTATCCCTACGGCAGAAGAGAACGTGTTCTTCAGAGGTACAGGGGACAGGTTTTTCTATATAAGGAGGGTGGATGCATCTACCAAGGAATTACGGGATGTCCTCGTTTACGAAGTCCGGAAGGATGGACCTCCAAGGATCATCAGCGCCAAGAAGGGGAGCGCCAAGGGGGATGTATGGACACTCTCAGACGGTGTAGTACATGACTTGGACAGAGAAGGTTACGTAGCCTACGAAGCTAAGTTCGAAGAGATGAGCCTACGCATGGATCAGAAGCTTGAGTCCTTTTTCGAAGGGCAGAAGACTCCCAGCGAGATGAGTAGGAAGGAGTTAAAGTCTTATATTGATCTGTTCCGGTCAGGCGGTATCAACGTAGCGCCGCTGGTTGTGGATTACCACTTGAAGCTTGCCATTCCTTTTGCCCCATTTATATTTGTCCTGGCAGGGGCACCTATTGCCACGATTGCTGCAAGCCCTAAGGCGAGCAGGTTTACGGGTATTGTGTCAGGGGGCATTATTGCTTTTCTGTACTACGCTCTCTCTTCAATCCTGCGTTCGCTGGGGTGTTCCAATGTCCTACCTCCATTTGTAGCGGCATGGACAGGGAATATCGTCTTCGCTTTTGTAGGGGCCTTTCTACTTGTCTACAGCGAGAATGCGCCTGGCGGTGGAAGGCTGTGGGGATGAAGAGGATTTTTGCCTTAGTCTTTATTTGTCTCGTCTCCGGCCTTATATCTCCTTATGCTTTTGCATCAGACGGAAGCAACCCTGCACAGCTTACAGGTGATATATTGCGTGTGGACCTGGAGAACAGATCTATTTACGCTGAAGGCAATGTTGTTCTTAAGTACAGGGATATTGTTATTGTCTGTAATACCCTGGAGATGAACGCTGTTTCAGGGGAGCTTTCAGCTTCAGGGGATGTGGAATTCCGTGAAGGCGAAGACGTGGTGACAGGGGCGAGGCTTACATACGATTTGACATCTAAGGCAGGAATCCTTGAGTCAGGCAAAGCCGCTGTCAAAGGCGACCGAATGGAAAGCCCCATGTACGTGACAGGTTCCAGATTCGTGGCTGAATCGGGTAAAGTAGGCATAGAAGGCGGAAGCTTTACCACATGCGATCTGGAGGCTCCGCATTATCGTGTTGAGGCACGCGACATACACGTGTATCTTGGCGACAGGATGGAGCTTCGGCAACTCTCCTACTGGGAGGGTAGTGTATGCGTTTTTCGGCTGCCTTACCTTGTCATCCCCTTAAGAGAAGACAACAGGTTTGACCTGCCCAAGATCGGGTACGGAGAGAGGGAAGGCTGGTTTATTAAGACTACATACAACTATTACAGAAATCCTTCATTCAGAGGCTTTTTGTATCTGGACTATTTCAGCAGGTTAGGGCTGGGTTTCGGCGTTAAGCACTTTTATGATTTTAGGGCTTTAGGAGCAGGGGCTTTATTAGTATATGAGTTGATGAACCGGACAACAAACCATGGCGAAACAACGCTGGAGCTTGCCCATGAATTGTCTCTTGGTCCCATGACCGACTGCTCTGTCGGCCTTAAGTATTCTGACAGCCTTTCTCTATCAGGAGTGCTCAATACTGAGATTGCCGGTTCAGCGAGGATAAGATACGCACATAGCGATAGATCCGTAGATCTTGCGGTTGATAAAAAGCAGGTGACAGGGGTAACTCAGTATGACCAGACGCAGGTGACACTGCTAGGCCGATGGAAAGGTGCGGAGGGGCTTTCTCTCTCAGGCGATGTCAGGTTCTTTGAGCGCCAGGTCAAAGAGGGGCTGCAGAGAGATGACCAATATCTAAACTACCGCATTGAAGCATCTAAGAGTTTTGAAAAAGCGTCTTTTCGCGCCATAGCTGAACAGTATGTTAAACCTGTAGACATAAAAGAAAAGGAAGAGGAAGGCGAAGTGGATCCCCTTCCTTATGAAGCAATAGGACGTGCACCTGAGATAGTCATTGAAGGGCATCCTCTTAGGCTGGGAGGATTCCCGTTAAGGCTCAAATGGGATGTAGCTTTTGGCCGTTATGCAGAGAGGACGTCCTTGTGGCCGGGCGCTCCCATCCTTCGAGGGAGCAAAGTGCACCTTGGCATTGATGCGGTGGCGCAGTCATACCGCCTCAGCCATTGGCTGACTGGGACTCTATCCGGAGGTTTGAGTTACGACAAGTACAGTACAGGTGATTCCAGATATGTGCTTCAAGGGGCGTTTGCCTTGCAGGCGCGGGCTCCGGATGATGCGGCCATTATCTATGCTAAATACGACCACTGCGGAGTGTTCGGAGAGACTCCTTTCGCTTTCGACAAGAAAGACAGGAAAGGGCTTTTAACAGGGAGACTGACCCTATCGAGAGGGATCTTCACTTTTTCAATAGACAGCGGGTACGACTTCTACAAGAAGTCCCATGAGTATGTTACAGGGATCATCAGGCTTTCAGAGGGGAGAGCCTGGGCAGCGGAAGTTTCTGCTACATATGACCCCAGGCAGCGCAATATGGAACGGGCCGTCGGAAAGCTTGAGGTTGCTCTGTCAGACCGATGCCTTGTCAAGACAGGAGTAAGGTATAATTTCCCACAGGAAGCCTTGGATAGGATCGAAAGCCACGTAGCGTTCCAGGTATCTGATGCCTGGGGCGTGGAATGGACTGTGGTATACGGGTCGACCTCCGGCTACAGGCCGCCCGGTTTCATCAGGGGAGATGTGGCTGTTACCAGAGACATGCACTGCCGGGAACTCAGGCTGTCCTATAGTTACACGGAAAACCAGGTATGGCTTGAATACCGAATAAAGGCATTTCCCCATGATTCTGTAAAGATGGGGATCGGAGAAGACGGAGTCCTCTTTTGACGGAGCCGTATGTTAAGGGGGTGCAGGCGATGTCAAGGCAGCACATTATAGGGATGGCACTTGCGATTCTTGGTATCGCCTGTCTTGTCATTGTGTCGGTGCTTGTCCCAGGACGCGTCGCAGAGGAGAATCAGGGCGAGCTTGCCGGTTCATCTAAGGAACCTCCGGAATTAAATGCGGACCCTAGAGTCACGGCAGAATCAGCTCGTTTCGTCGGTCGGTCTGAAGGCAAGAAGCGCTGGGAATTTGCAGCTGACAAGGTATCGATACCTGATGAAAGCGACTGGGTTGAACTGGAAGGTATCAGCGACGGGATCTTCTATGACGAAGGTGAGGCCTGGATGTACTTCTCTGCCGAGCGGGCCCGGGTTAACAAAAACACTGACAAATTGGACTTGGAAAAAGTCAGGTTTTCGCCTGCTTCAGGCGACACCGGCCTGACTGCGGATACTTTGACCTGGGATAAGGACTATGACAAGGTGATCTTCGAAGGCAATGTCCGTATCACACAAGGCCTTCGCTCGATCCTCACGTGCGCTCGAGCGGAGTATGCCCCCGGTGACAATATTCTGGAGGCGATCGGAGAGACGGTGTTTGAGTTAGAGATTGAAGATGACTAAGCGAGGGGAAGCTAAATGAACATTGTGCCGAAACCGGGTTCCAAGGTACCGAAGGCGGCTCAGATACTTACATTTTTCGCTCTTATATTACTTTTGACCTTAACTAATGCGGCAGCTCGAGAGAAAGTGACGATAACTGCTACGGATAAAGTCACTGTAGACTTAGATGCTGATGTCACAGTCTTTGAAGGTAATGTGAAGATCTCCTACGGAGATGTTGAACTATATGCGGAAAAAGCTGAAGTAAAAGAGCGGGAAGTCGCTATCTTAACCGGGAATGTGAAGCTCACCCAACCTGACATAGTCCTTACTGCTGAAGCTTTTACCGCTTACATAAATGAGAGGACTGTTGTGGCAGAAGGCGATGTCATCCTTA
>JGI24713J26584_10003431_pt1 | contig 10279 bp, 13 predicted proteins | sample BioPla4DNA1_FD_26584 | JGI IMG/M metagenome (IMG submission 26584) | reverse complement strand
TCAACCTCATAGGTATCCATCTCTGAATCTTCGGGCAGCCCAATGCGATCCCAGCGGGCTTCGGTTTCGACCCANGTGCGATAGAAGTAGTCNTTCTTTTCGGTGTCTTTCACAACCCGGAGGATAGCGTCGCTGCCGTTCACATCTTCTCTCGCATAGAGCTTTAGCTTCATAGCGGTATATCTTTTCCGCAGAGGCAACTGGGACATGTCAAACCTGAGGAGCGCATATTGCCTGTTTTGGCCTTGTCTCCCGCTGATGATGCGGTCAGATGTGCCGTAGTTCACACTTTTTGATGCTTCGTTTATATATGTATCTGCCACGCAAGGCAGATTCACGACATGAGCCATTATGCCATCGCCACCCTTCCGGCTCTTGATTTTTGCTTAGCCTGTTTCACTACATTTACCAGCTTGTATACTTCATCAACTTCTGACATGTTGACATTAAGGATGATAGTATCACCAGTGCCACGCCTTGCCTCCTCGGCCGTAAGCACGCGTTCGCCCCGATGAAGTTCGGCTATATACCCGTCATATGGTACATAGTCGAGACCGTCCTTATGACTGCCGGAGACATAGCGGTACTGAGGAGTCCTGGCCTGGGCGCTGGCTACGGTTCCTTGCATTTGNCCTATACTCTGGCCGATACTGGCCATCGTGCGCTGTACTTCACCACCCTTGCCTACGAGAGCAGATATAATAGCCACAAGGGCAATAAGCGCTACGACCACACCCATAATAATAGCGGTTGTTTTGAGCGTTGCGATGTCAAAAGCCTTGAATGTATCGGTTATGCTTTTAATTCCACGAGCCACCGTGATTGCTACAGCCGCAATGCTGCCGATGATGGCTACGGTCGCGATGATTTTAGGATCAATCTTGTTCAGGGTCTCAAACAAGGATGTCAAGACGGGTAACATTACCATGGCAATACTCTGCTTAAAAGTCTGGGTTTGGTTCTTGAACCTCTGCATAGCGTCATCGAGAGCCCCAAGCGATTCCAGCGCCTCTTCATCCATTACATACCCCATCCGGTGAGCCTCGTCCGCAAGTTCTTTCAGCGCTCCGCTTCCTGCCTCTATGAGCGGTGTGAGATCCCGGGCAGAGCGTCCGAATATAGCCATCGAAAGCGCGTCGCGCTCTGTCTCGTTTCTCATTCGACCCAGAGCATCAATCGCTTCGAGGAAAACCTGCTCAGAATCACGCAATTGTCCAGTTGAATCTGTGATCCGGATACGCAGTTTCTTAAAAGCCTCTGCTGCATCTCCAGTCCCTCTTCGGGCAGTATTCATGTTCCGGATCATTCTTGTCATGGAGCCTGTCAGAGTTTCAGTCGACACATCCAGAAGTTCTTCAGCATATTTGAGCTCTTGGATTTGGTCGGTAGTCAGTCCGGTTACCGTTGCAAGGGTCAGTACCTCATCTGCGACTTTTGCAGTTCCCACTGTCGCATTGGCAAAGCCTTTGATAAGGCTAGCAGTAGCACTAACAAGGGCGAGAGTGGATACTTTTGTACTATTCAGCGCCTTAATAGCTTTGTCGGCACCAGCGGGGAGGTTAATACCAAGCTTATTTGCCAAGTCGGAAATGACACCACCGATGCCTCGGGATTTATCAGCTGCCTCGTCAGCGGACAGACCGTATTTTTCCATGTTCTTTTTGGCTTCTTCCAAGGCCTCGGAATTTTTCTTGAGTTCTTTGTTAACCTGGATCAGCTCGGTTTCGGCTGCATTGAGACTCTGTTGCCACTTCTGTGTTTGGACATCGTTTTTGCCGTATACCTCTTTCGATTTTTCAAGGGCTTGGCGTAATACAGACACTTTTTCGGATAGCTGTTCATGTTTTGTCTGTAAGAGTGCGTTTTTTTCAGACAGCGCGGTAACCGATCTAGCATTTTCCGAATATTTGGCGGTCACCAACGCCATGGCTGATGCGGTTGTTTTCAGGCCAGTATCAATCTGCTTGAGCGACTCGTCAAACCCCTGATATCCAGCCTGAGCGGCGGCAACGGCCTTGTTATTATTCTGAATTTCTTTCTCTATTTTAACAAGCTCAGCCTCTGCCCGATTCAAGCTGGTCTGCCATTTCATTGTCCTGGAATCAGCTTCTCCATATTTCTGCGCGGATGCCGCAAGTGCTCCTCGGAGCTTTTCTACCTTTTCCTGCTGACTATATAGATGCCTTTCAAGTACTCCTCCCCGTTCGGTCAGCGCTTTTACAGAGGTAGCATTATCACCATATTTAGCCGTTACGAGCGCAAGCTCGGAAGCTGTGACTTTTAGCCCATTATTAATCTCATTAAGCGCTTTCTTGAACTCTCTCTCACCATCAAGTCGCAGGCTGGCTCCTATTGTCGTTGGACTTGCCATTTACACCACATCCTCTGGGATGATATCGTCAGGGCTTTCGCATGGTCTTTCAAGACCGAACAGAATCCTGTATTCCCTGTACATTTTGAGAAGTTGTCTCATTGTCTTTCTTCTGGTCTCTCTTTCAGATAGATTGAGTATTGTGATACCGATAACAAGCAGCCGCTCAAAGTTTACTTCCGGCCTTGATTCTTCGGACCAGTCGTCTTCTTCTGAGCGACTGCTATCAAGTTTTTTTCGATTTCCTCAACTTCCTGGACAGCTTCCTGAGGCAGGCCTTCAAGCATAGCCTGACGCACCTTTTCCATAAATTCGTTTATCTTTACCATACCAGCAAGAAGTCTGCCAAGGTGTTTCTCGTCTTGGATCAGAGGCTTCTTTGCATCAGGGTGATCCTCATTCCACATCTCAGTAGCCTCATTGACCATCAAAAGCCCGATTTCTTTTGCAGCCTTAATGTTGCGAAATGCGTTCAATATGTCATCCATGTTCTGGTACTTTTCGACGCAAACCTCAAGCACATTGAGGTTGAAAATCATGTGTCGCTCAGTATCGAGCGTGATAGGAATCCCATATTTGCCCATAGTCAAAAGGGCAGGATTTACCTGCCCTCATCCACCTCCCTTTGCTTATTCTTCACCGTTACCAGAATCGGCTCCGATGTTCAGCCTCTGTGCCAGCCAGGTCCTGGCCAGCGTCAAGGAGTCAACTGTGATTTCTTCCTTCCAGTTGCCGTCCACCCTGCGCATGATTTTCCCCTCGATTGAGGGAGTCTGCCAAGAAATGTTTTCACCCTTGGTCTCTGCGCTTTCGTTAGGCTCTGCAAACTGTACCTTGGTCAGAATGACAGCGCGATACTGCCTGGTATTGTTTTTGATTTTGGGGAGTATGAACCCAAAACCAAAATATCCAGGCTGATCTTCGGTGCTACTCTTAAGAACCTTTACTGTTTCGTCTCCGACGGTCTCCTCCTCCACCTTGCTTCCAAGCCATTCAGCTTTTGTTTCAATCGGCAAGTCGTCAGGTGTGAAGTTCATTGTGCCGTCGGTGAATTCTCTTGCTCTTTCGGCGATACCATCATCTGCATACAGCGGGGCATCGGCGATATTGAGGTTCATATTGACATTGATGGCCTTACCGGCCACCTTACCGGCGCCATAAGAATACATACTGGTTACCTCGTCTTCGATAAGCGGCGCATATACAGGATATCTCAGGCCTATTTGTGCCAATTCTCATCCCTCCATTCCTTCTTCAATACAGATTTCAATTGGGTAACTGTAATATCCGGTGTCAGGCTCGTACCCTTCCGGACCTGACCCGCGCACGACAAAACCGGCTTGCTTCAACCGGTTCTTCACTTCTTTTGTTAGCGCTTTGAAATTTCCTTTGCTGTAAATTGTGACAGTTCCGTATGTAACCTCACCGATTTCTTCATCGTCCGCAAAAAGCTCAGGGCTTTCTGAATATGTATAAAACACGATATAGGTATCTTCTGTCCCATCATGTTTGATAGGTGACACCGGGCAGCTGATACCATCGAGCGCTGATATGATCAATGGGTTGATATTCACATGAACCCAACCTCCTTGTTGAAGGCTCCTTGCATGGCGTCAAGGCAATCATTTTTCGTCGCGACCACGGCCGGTCGGATAAATGGTGTTGCAGGCTGCTTGGATGTGCCGTATTCCAGCGACATGGCTTTCCGGGCATTCGGTACACCACGGGGATCCGACGGTGTTGATTTTCTCCTCTTGTCATATCCTGTGAATTGCGCCTTTTTTACCCATGTACCATCTTTACTTTTTTGGGCTTTCCTTAGTTTAAGCGAAGCCACCATTTCGCCTGTGTTGCTGTGTTTCTGCGCGTTTTCCTTGATTTTTGCGTATAGCGGTTCGATACCCGCATCAAGGACTTTAGACGCATATCTGTCCACATTACCTATGTTTTCAAGCTGTTTCATCAGGGCGTCTTGCGGAAATATCGTCATCTGTGCCATGGTATCACCCGCCTTCCAATCTGCTACACACCAGTTCCGTCAGTTCGCCATCTTTGTCATAGGTCCGGACAATTTTGTACCGCTGCCTCTCATACTCAAGCAATTCTTCGCCCTGGTAATCAATGCTCCGCACATCAAACATCAACTCCAGCTTGATGTTCTGGGCTGCAGCCTGGTAGAATTCCGACTGCCGAACCGATTTTTTGTCGGCGAATATCGTCCGCTTGGTTTCGGTTGTCACCGGGAAACCGTCGGGATCCTTGGCGGTAGTAATGGCAACAAGGTCAATGATATCCTTGAACAGCATCTATCCCACCGCCTCTTTTGTGTATTCCTGAGACAGCACCAAGTGAGCCTTCAGCATGTCATATGACTGCTTCAGTTTTTCAGAATCCGGGTTATTCCACCCGAAATGAGCTTTTACATAGACCGTGATGGCGCGCTTGATCAGCGGATCAGTGTCGTCGTTGGCCTTGACCGGGAGAATACCGGCAAGCATGAGATCAGCCCTTGCGGCAGCAATAAGATCAAGTATTTCGCCCTCGTATACGGTATTGCTTATTCGCAAAGCGGTTTTTATGTCGTTGAGTATAGGCATCATTTATCACCGCTTTTCTTTGTAGTTTTCTTGACTTTCAACTCCTGATCAGATTTAGCCGACTTTGTAGTCCTTTCAGGCTCCTTTTTCGTGGTTTCGATTACCTGAACATATGGAGCATATCCTTTTATGAACTTCTCAGGGATCTCAATTATTTCGCCCGGCATGATGTATCCCTTTTTGAGTGGACACCAAGCCTTTTTGATCACTTTACACGTCACAGAACCACCTCCTAAAAGGAGAGAGGGCGTAAGGCCCTCTCATCATACATCGATCTTCGTGATGGCTGTCGGCTGGGCGATGTTGCAGTCGAAAATAGCCGTACCGCGGAAGTCAATGGCATTGTTCAGGAAGCCGCTCTCTGCGCTGCTCTCTACCCTGATATCTTGGCTCAGGTTGCCGACAACCTTGGTGTAGTCGCCGAAATATACAACACCAGCAGGCACATTATCGTCAATGAGCACGGGGTAACCCATAATTCTCCATGCGCCACCATCAGCAAGGCTCTGGATAGCGATCAGGTTATCATTACCATCCACAATCTGCATGATCTGCTGGTAGAAGGTAGCCTTGTTCATCAGCCACTTGGCATTGGCGTCGAATGCACTGGGCAGCAACCCGATACAGTTCGTGATGTCCTGATAGCTGATATTTCCTGTGTACTGCACATAGTTGCCGCCGGACTGACCGAACGGTACCCATGCCTGAGCCTGTGAAATGTTGCCAGATACGGTGGAACCGTTGATGATTTCTCCATCAATAGCAACAGCGAGATCCTCGCCCAGCGTCTTGGCGAGCCAATCTTCAAACGCGTCAATAGCCATTGCCCTGATAGTTGCCGATATTCTCAACACTTTGATGAACTCATACCCGGTCAGGTTGACAGACACAAGAGTATCGGCAGCAGGGGTTACAGCGGCAAGTTCCTGGTGAGGCTGTGCGGGATTGCGTACACCCTGAACTGCAAAGGTCAGGTTCCCCGGCACACGAAGCAGAGTGATGTTATTCAACATCGGTGCAATCTTCGTCATCTGGTCAAAAATCTTGTTATAGGTCTGAGTAGGCACCACAGCCGCTGCAGTAGGCGGAACAAGAGTAAATTCTCTCTTTTCTGCTTCAGTCAGAGGCTGACCCAACAAGGTTTTCAGGAATGCGCTCCTGTATTCGGGAGAGTTCGGACCCTTAGGTTCGTCTTTTCTTTCTTCGGGTTTAGGCAAAAAATTAGGAACAGGATTTCCTGCTCCGCCGGTGATGTCGCTTATGATTTTGTTTCTCTTTTCAATCTTTTCCTGAAGCTGTTTTCTTTCCTCGGTAAGCTCCTTAACCTCTTTCTCCAGCGCGTCTATGTCAGCGCCGTCCTTCTCGAGTTCTTCCTTTATTTGTGCCAGCCTTTCCTCGATTTCCTTCAGTCTATTCATTTGCTCATACCTCCATATCAATTAATAGTTTGATTATCCTTTTTCTCCGCTCTAACGCCTCCCGTCTCTCGGCCTCGATCACTCCGTCGAGCCAAGAACGAGCGGATATTTCAGTGTCGCCGTTTGCCGGTATGGAAACAGCAGACACATCATAGACCTTTTTGATCTTGGTGATTGTCCTAGTTCGGGTCTCGCGGTTGTATTTGTCTTCAGCAACCGTGAAAGCCCAGGACATTTTGGTAATAAGCCCATTTTTGATTTCTTCATAAAGCTCTTTAGCTGCCTGTGACTTGCTCAAATCGGCATAAATAAAGAGCCCATTGTTTGTAGGCTCTATTCCAAGTGTTCCGTTTGATAATCTTGCAAGGACCTTTCCTTGGTGGTCGTATTGCATGATCACATCTGACAAGTCTGCTTCGTCAAGTGCGTGGCGGTCAATTTCCTCATAATACTTCACACCATCCCATTCGTACAACAGATAAGGCTTATTGAAAGTTGTTGCGTAGCCTTCTACATAAAAGTCGCTGTCAATTTTCTTCTCCGTCTCCGGTAGCCTGAACGGTTGAGTTATCGCCCTGTATTCCCTGTCCTTCAGTTTGAGTGGCATTATCTTCACCTCCTGAAATTCCTTGCGCTTCATTGAGCTTGTCAACTTCCGCATATTCCTTGCGGATATAATATTTATCGCCGCCCTCAATTGGGGCCATATTAAAAATTTCCCTGCCCTGATTGTGGGTAAGGAAACCACGGTCAAACAGTTGTGTGACAATATCCAGCTTGCTTTTATTGCTTGCATACTGCAACCGGTTCGCTGTGAATATTATCTGGTTGCCAAAAGCGATTTCGCGCTCGGTAAATGTCATGTTTGTCATTACAAGGCTGAGCTGAATTGCAAAAGGCTCAATCTTGCCCTCGTAGAAGGCGTTCCATTCATCCTCGTTAAAACTGTTCTGCAAGATTTTTTCATTGACCCCGAAGTAGCTGAAGACATTGTTTTTAATGTGATCCACCTGGCTGGAATCAATGATGAAAGGCCGACTGATGATCTGCTTCACGTCAGCATATTTATTGTCGAACATCAGGACGCCGCTGTTATTCTCAGCCGAAAGGTTTTCTTCGGTGAACCTTTTGCGCTCAGCTGCAATATCCATTGCCTTAAACAAGCCAGTGAGTTTTGCCATAAATCTGATATTCGCCGAATTCTTGACGCCCTCGATAATGCCCTGATTCTGCGTGTGCATGAGTTGCATGGTCGGGTATAGAGCAGCATTGTTTTCACCAAAGAAGTCATTCTTGTACTGGAACAGCGTCATAATGCCTACCCGACTAAACTCAATGGCAGCTTTCTGCCCAGTACTGAATGTGTATCTGAGCCAAGGCTGGCCCTGATATTCCACCACCTCACACATCGAAGGCAGGATCGGGTAATAGCCCGTGATATACTCGCCTGTATCGTCAGTAATAGGAACAATAAATGCGGTGTTTTGTACATGCAGAATAGTGGCAAGACGGTACAGAAATTTTGTCGTGTCCATAAAACTGTTAGGCTTGAATTGCAGTCTTCTGCCAAGTTCCTTATAAGCCGTGCCCTTGACTTCCGGCTTCAGCTTCGAGCACTGGGTCGCAATTGCATGTATAGCTGCCCTGGTGAGTTCCATTTCATAGACGCCGCCTTCATAACTGGTGAATACCGGCGTGTATCCGGACAGCATTTTAAAATATGCCATCAACTCTTTTTTTGACGGCCGCTTAAATATCGATTCAAAAAGACCCATCTCTATCACCTGCCTTTATATAATGTTGAGGTAGTCCTGCAAGTTGTTGAACAGCACAGTATAGGCTATTAAAAGTGAAACAGCGCCGTCTATGCGCTGTCTGTTATTCTGGCCCTTGACAGGCCGGATATTGTCGTTGTCGTCACGCTTCACATTGGTATTGGTCAGGCACCATTTCAGGATCGGGTTGTTGTTATAGTTGATCCGCTTAGCGCATAGGTCAGCCCCCATCTCCTTCATGGGTTGGCTTAATGTTTTGGCACCCTGCCGTACCTCAATCATTGTGAGACCCATGCCTTTCATTTCCTCAATCCAGTATTGGCTGTTCCATGGATCGTACCCTATCCAGAAAGGTATGATACCATATTCTTGGTACAGCTTCATGAACCATGCAGTCACGTCTGAATAGTTGACCTTGTTCCCGGAACAGAGTGTCAGCAGGCCACGTTCTGCCCATTTGTTATATGGGATTTTGTCCTCTTTCACTTTTTGCTCAACAAGATCCTCCGGTAGGAAATACTGCTGGATGACATATTTCTTCTCGTCCCCTGGCTTCATCATAAGTAATGTCGCGCATGTCAGGTCCGTGGTGCTGGATAGATCCACCCCGCCTATCGCATAGCAACCCTTGAAATCTTCTATATCAAAGGTTTCATCGTTGTCAATTTGATCGAAAGTCAGCCAGGCACCAGCAGTTGTCTCTCTGATGTTGAAATCTTTCGTCAATACCGTTGGTAAAAAATTCGGGTCATTCTTTGCCCTTTCAACATTAGCGGCAAGCTCATCATATGATTTGATGATACCAAGTCCTGGATTTGCTTTTTCCCACGCCCTGAAATCTGTCCATTCGGATCGCTCGTCGAGTTCATAAATAAAAGCCAGGAACCGCTCGTCTTGAACTATCCCGTCAAGCACCCGGCAGGCGTAATCGTAAATGTCGTCATATATGCACTCGCGGACGAATCCGGCGGTCGTGATCATCGCAAGCAAAGGTTGCGTCCTGGCAGTCATGGACTGCTTCATGACATCGTATAAGTTGCGGTCCTTGATGGCGTGGAGCTCATCGATGATGATACAGTGTGAGTTGAGGCCGTCCAGACTATTTGATTCGCTGGCAAGCGGTTCAAACTTCCCGAATGTCACCGGGAAATACAAGTCGGTCTTCCGCTTTTTCAGGTGCTTTCTCAGGGCCGGTGACTGGGAAACCATGTTCACAGCTTCCGTGAATACGATGCGCGCCTGGTCCTTTTTTGTGGCCACGCAATATGTTTCTGCACCGCCCTCACCATCACCCACAAGCATGTATAATCCAAGACCGGCCATCTCTGTCGACTTCCCGTTTTTGCGCCCTTCAATAGTCAGGACCTCTCGGCATCTGCGTAGCCCAGTCTCTTTGTGTACAAAACCAAATATGGCTTGCAGCTTGGCTTTTTGGAAAAACGCCAATTCAACGGGTTTCCCAATCCACTTTCCTTTGCTGTGCCGGCAGAATTTTTCGATGAACTCAATAGGCCTGCTTGCCTTCTCCAAATCAAAAACCCACGGATCCCGCGGGTTCTTCAGCTCATCAACAAGTTTCTGATATTGCTGAACCAGTCGTTTACAGGCGACTATCTCGCCAGACTGGATTTTATTCCAGTATTCCAATATAAAGTTGGGTTGGCTCATTTTCTCGACCTCGATTTCACAAAGGCCATGAGCTCATCTTCCGCTTGCTTGCCAGCTTCAGGGTCGGGAACCATTTCAAAAAGCTGTTTACACACCGTGGCGTACCTGTTTATCATGGTGTTGTATACCTTCGTGGCCGGGTGCTCACGTAGAAACTTCTGCGCACCCTGCTCAAAATATTCAATGACACCTTCCTGGTCTATGATGTACCGAGTTTCCTCCAGCGTTACCCGCATAAAGGCTGCCTCCTGGATAAGTCCCTCAGCTGCTTGCCGTTTATCTTTTGGTAAATCCTTAAATAACCGCTTAAGTTTTAACATCTCTTTTTTAATCTGGTTTTCTTTGTCTAATGGACTGTAAAGCCGCATAAATATCACCACCTTTTTTAGCTATTCACGCTGGTGAAAGCAACCCCCCTCATGTACGTGACCATTCCGGGGTTCGCGGAGG
>JGI24713J26584_10003430_pt1 | contig 10282 bp, 8 predicted proteins | sample BioPla4DNA1_FD_26584 | JGI IMG/M metagenome (IMG submission 26584) | reverse complement strand
TTCATGGCAAATCTTACTTCCTTCATGGCAAAGGGGTTAAATATAGTTTTTCCATCCTTCTCAAAGGTATATGGTGCTACATTTGGGTAAGGGTTAATCTGTAGGCTCCAGCTTCCAGATGGTACATCATAAATCTCCAGCTTGCTTAAAATGTCTGGACTGAGACCACTAATTATATTTCCATCAACACCATAATAGAAAATATCACTGGTTCCTGCTGCTACGTCGTTAATACCAATGTTCTCGTCCATTCTGACGTCAAAATAAACCTTGTCTGGTACTGGCCCCTTTTGGGCGAAGACAAGTACTGACATCATTAGTACAAGAAACGCCACCAAACAAAACTTCAAACCTCTCCTCATAAAACAAACTCCTCCTCTACTTTTTATATATTGTATATTATATATCCTTTTATTCATTTTTTCAACTGTTACTTAGAATTTTTATTCTCTGGTGATTTTATAAGTACTTTATTATCTTCTATTTCCAGTATAGCCTTATCTTTTATGCCCAGTTCTTTCAAATATTCCTCCGGTATCTGCAGCCTGCCGGCAGAGTCTACCACAACATATTTGCTATGGGTCTCATCCCCAGCAGCTGTATAATCTATATTACTATAATCCAGATCTATATTCCGGACACTCTCTGTGCTTATTTTACCATCCCGGATTTCCACTGCCCTGTCTACAGCACCAGCCAGACTACGGTCATGGGTTACTACAATTACAGTTGTCCCATATTCCCGGGAAACCCGTTTGAAGACCTGAAATATCTCTGCACCTGTTTTAGAATCTAGGGAGCCGGTGGGCTCATCACCCAGCAATATGGCTGGCCGATTAGCCAGGGCTACAGCTATGGCTACCCTCTGCTGCTGGCCTCCTGACATTTCCGCCGGTTTATGACTTATCCAGTCTGAAAGCCCTACTGCTTCCAACAATTCCCTGGCCCAGGCCTTATCCTGGCCCTGGCCCTTTAAAATCATCGGCAATTGTACATTTTCCAGGGCTGTAAGATAAGGGACCAGGTTCCTACTGGGATTTTGCCAGACAAAACCAATAGTATCCCGCTTATAGAGGATTTTATCCCGATAGCTCATTTTATTGATATTCCAGCCATTAACGAAAGCCCTACCCCCTGTTGGAGTATCAAGACCACCAAGGATATTCAGTAAAGTAGATTTACCACTACCACTACTCCCGATTATCCCTACCATCTCTCCCTTTTTAATCTTTAGCTCCAATCCCTGTAAGGCGAATACTTCCAGGTCGGCAATCTTATATATTTTGACCAGGTTTTCACATTCTATAATATACTCATCTTCTACAGAAGAAAGTTCCTGTTGACTAAAGATACTATTATATATTCTCTTAAACAAACTACCAAGTCCTTCTCCAGTTTTATCTGCAGGCAATAGCTATACCTCCTCTCCCAGTTTAATGGCTTCATGGAGCTTTAACTTGATTAATATAAAAGCTAATATTAATAAGCCAATTATCAGGGAAATACCAAGGATAATCAATATACTGCTTATATCACTTCTCTGTATGACTGTTCTAAAACCAGGTACAACTCCCTCCAGATTCTGACTTATCTGTAAAAAAGGTAAAAATACCCNGCTAACAATCACGCCATAGATAGTGCCTAGGCCAAACCCAAAACCAACAGTTAAAAACTGTTCCATGGAAAGAATAGATATTAACTGGGATATGGATAAGCCAATTGCTCTCATAACTCCAAACTCCAGCATTCTTTTTCTTAAAGAAAGAAAATTATATAGGAAAAAGCCCATTACAGTAATCAGTACTGCTACTACAAAACTAATGGATAAAATACCGAAAATACCCATTCGTTCTGGATTTCTTCTGCCTTCAACCAACCTGTTTCTGACATCTTTTACATTGGTAACATAGATACCTTCTTCTCTTAATTCGTCAACAATTGTCTGCAATGAGGCATCATCTTCCAGTGCAAGCCAGACATTATATGGCTCAATAATATACTGGGCCTGAACATAATCTAAATTTCCCACCAACAAAGGAAAGTTCGCTGGATAAACAGTTGGCCAGTAATCGATAACTCCAGCAACAAAGAAATCGATGGTACTGAAACCAATTCTATAAGAAACCCAGTCACCCAATTTTAACCGATGTCTTTCAAAAAACTCCCGGTTTACCAACACAGCATCTTCATAATCTATTAATAGATTTAGATAATAGTAGAAATGTTCTTCAGTCAGATCATCTCTGAACCAACTTACATGGGCAAAATCTATAGGGTCAATAGCCATCAGGGTTCCATTGGCAACATTTCTATCGCCTATACTGATATTTCCTCTTCTGGTCAATACCCGGGCAGCATCCTTAACACCAGTTAATTCCTTATGGATATGGAAGGGTGGCTCATATACAGCGGGACTATCACCACTCACCAACTCACCTTCAGAACTGTAGACAGGTGTATCAAAATGCCATCTCTCTGTCAGGACTACATCGGCACCATGTTCATACATTAGACTATCTATAAAATTTTGTTCAAGGGTCCGGGCAATGGAAGAACTATAAATCCCCAGTGAGACAGTCATGATGATAAAAAAGATTAAAGGAGAATATTGACCTGAATTCCTGAAAAACTGCCTTAGAGTTACAGTCAGAGATACTTCTGGTAATTTTTCAACAAAGAAAGAAAAAATACGTATCAGTAAGGGCACTATCCGTAAAGACAATAGGCCAGCAGTTGCTAAAAATAATACCGGAATCAAAAACAACAAGGGATCCAGCATATACTGATTACCGGCTGCAGCACCGCTCTGNAAATTACTGATCTGTTTGCTTAGTTCCCTGTAACCATAAATGCTGAAAAAGAAAAAAAGTACATCTAAATAATATCTTTGCCAGAAGGGTTTCCTGTTTTCCCGGGCAACCTTTTGTTTATAGGAGACAATACTCTCTCCTGCAGCTGGAATAACCAGAAACAAACAACTTCCTAGAACTGCTGCGATAGTAACAAAAATATAGATATGAGCATCTGGCGGAATTATTACAGGTAACGGTCCTCTGGAAACAAAATCAAGAAAGCCAGCAGATGCACCCATTAAACGGGCTATCACTAAACCCAACTGGGGACCAACAAAATAAGCAATTAGACTTAAAAAACCCCATTCTACCAGATAATTTATCACTATCTGGAAAATGCTGCTACCTCTACTCCTAAGTAGTGCAATCTCATTACTCCTTCTTTTAATGGTTAAATTGGCTGTAAGTATTATGTAATAAAAGATCATTCCTAAGGCAGGTAAACTTAAGATAAGAAGTAGCTTTTCCAGCACTTCTCCCTGTTCTATCAAAGGTTCCAGGCTGAGCAAGGATGATTGGGTAATTCTTATAGTTTTGGAAATATTCCTGATCTCCGTTTCCACTCTTCTAAATTTTCCAATCATCTCAGGTAATTGATGATAACGAACCGGTCCGTAATCCATATTCCAGTACCAGGTATATTTATAAGGCCTGGTATCATCTCTTCTCATGATTTTTTCAAATACTTCTTCAGACATAAAAAAACTACTTGAAAAAGGTGGTCTTTCTACCCAGACTGGCTTGTTATATTCCTCCTTTTTTACCCGAAAAACCCCTACTACTTTTAAGTCCAGGTATTTTTGTTCTTCATATTTCTCTGTTTCCAGAGGATAACGATAAGTATTACCAGACTTAATATTCAAATCATAACTGGCATTCTCATCAATTACCACTTCGATAGGCTCGCCTTCAAGAGGAATTTCATTACTGAACCATCTACCTTGAACTAGCTCTACCTTATCTTCCAGGCCCGTTATAAAGGCAAGATCTATATATCTGCTTTCCGGAACTTCGTGAGGATCCACCGGTATAATCGCTTTTCTATCAGTTCTTCCTGTTTTGGAAAAATGTAATAACTCTGTTCCAAAAACCTCTGGAACAGACTTTTGTAATACTCTATCCAACTGAAGATATTGCTCAAAGGCTTCTTCCTGATCCCGCCACTGGTTCTCAGACAGTAAAGGATTATAATCATACCATTGTTCATCACTGATCTGTATCGATCCCGGAGGATAATTATTGCTACTACTGGCCTTCCATTTTTCCAGCATAACTGTCTGCAACACCCCATCAGTATAGATGGGAATACAGGAGGAGATTGCCACTGCTAGTATTAAACCTACAAGTAAAATTAGTTCCAGTCGCCAATTCTTTAGGATTTGTTTAAAGACCATCCAGAATACTGTAAAAATAGCCACATCTTCACCTCCTGATATTACCTGGTAATGATCTCCTGTCCTTCTTCCAGTCCTGCCAGTATCTCTACTTTAGTATCAGTCTTGATACCCAGCTTTACATCTACTTCCCGACGATAATCTCCTTCTTTTACCAGCACAAAGGTCCTGTTGGCATACTCCCTTATAGCAGATGGAGGGAGTAATAAGGCATCTTCTTTTTCCTGGATAATTATAGAAGTAGAAAGCAAAGCATTATACCTTAATATCTGTTCTGGTGATATATTGCTCTCTGCCAGAATATTTTCGAAATCTGCAATTTCCAGGCGTACCCGTAAGTCAGGCTGTCCAGGGGCAAGTTCTGCAGTAGGAGATGGAATTCTGGTCACCTCTGCCGGCAACCATCTTCCCTGCCCTATCTGTACTTTAGCCTTTAAGCCAGGAACAATTTTGCTTATATTTCTCTGGGTAACATTCATCTGTAATTCCAGTTGGCTTAGATCAGCAATCACCATCACTTCAGCAAACTCTTCTGCAATTGCAGTTTCACGAACTGATAAAGCTGTAATACGGCCATCAAAGGGAGCATAGATAGTAGAAGAATGCAAAATACTTTCCATTCTTTCTATTTTTAATTTTGCCTTTTTATAATCTATTTCTTTTAATTTTAAATCATAATCACTGACAACAGTACCATGGAGAAATTTCATTCTCTCCAGTTCCAATTCCATTTTCTCTAAATCCAGTCTGGCCAGTTCCAGCTCGTTTTCCAGATCCCCTACTTCCAATCTGGCCAGAATCTGACCTTTCTCTACCCAATCTCCATATTCTACCAGGACATCCTTCACCCGTCCACCTTTAGCAAAATATAAAGATTTTTCATGTTTTGCTGCTACTCGTGCCAGACCTGTAACCTCTTCTGAGATGTAGCCTCTCTCCACTTTTACTACATTTATTCTAGGTGCTGGCGGCTCTCTAAGAACAGGCGCTTCACTAACCTTCTCCTCTGGAAAGAGAGAACAACCATTCAAAATAAGAATACTAATAAAAAATAATAAAAAGATACTGAATATTTTTTTTGCCCTAATCATGATTCTACCACTTCCTCATTTATAATTCGTCCATCAATTATCTCGTAAATTATATCTCCAAATTCCATAACAGCAGGATCATGAGTAACCATGCAAATAGTTACTCCTTCTTCTGATAACTGTTTGAATAACTTCATTACCTTCATAGAAGTATTAAAATCAAGCTCACCGGTAGGTTCATCAGCCAAAATCAGCTCAGGATCATTAACAAGAGCCCTGGCTATACCTACTCTCTGTTGTTCACCACCACTCAGCTCAAAGATCCGGTGGTCTGCTCTTTTTTCCAGTCCTACCAATCTCAAACATTCATAAGCCTTTTCCCGTCTTTTTTTACTGGAAAAATGGTTTATACGCATAGGTAATTCAACATTTTCATAGGCGGTAAAACTCTGAATAAGCCCATAAGTCTGAAAAATAAAACCAATCTTTTTTCTCCTGATAATAGTTAAATCCCTCTCAGGATATTTACTCATTTCTTTTCCCTGAAAATAAACTTTTCCAGTAGTAGGCTGATCCAGACCACCCATAATATTTAAAACAGTAGTTTTACCTGAACCTGAAGGTCCTTTGATTATTACCAGTTTCCCGGCAGGAATTTTCAGATTTATATCCTTCAAGGCCTCTACAGAACGATTTCCGGTTCGATAAATGCGACCTACATCTTCTAAGCGAATAAGAAAATCAAGATTTGTTTCTGACATACTAAAATACCTCCCTGTCTACAATATTATACTAATACATCTATTGAACGAAAAGAAAAAATTATGTAGCTGTAAAACAATTTTTTACAGGGAGTTATTTATTGTAAACTCTACCAGTTCATCTACATGGGCAAAAGCCAGGGCTACTACGGTATCTGCTCCCCCATAATAAATAGCAATCCGTCCTGTGGCTGAATCATGGAGTGTTGCACAGGGGAAAACTACATTAGGCACGTCCCCAACACACTCGTAATATGTCTGGGGTGAAAGGATATAGGGTTTTGTACGATATCTTACCTTCCATGGTTCATCAATATCCAGTAAGGCTGCACCTATACTGTATACAAAACCATTACAGGATGTTAATACGCCATGATAAATCAATAACCAGCCTTCACTGGTCTCTATGGGAACAGGCCCTGCCCCTATCTTTGTGCTCTGCCAGCCCCCAGTAGTCCCCATTACATAACGGTGTTTACCCCAATAGATTAAATCAGGACTTTCACTGAGAAAAATATCACCAAAAGGAGTATGACCATTGTCACTGGGACGACTTAACATATAATATTTGCCATTGATCTTTCTCGGAAAAAGTACACCATTTCTATTAAAGGGTAAAAAGGCATTTTCCAGTTGGTAAAATTCTTTAAAGTCATATGTATATCCAAGGCCTATGGTCGGTCCATAGTAACCATTACACCAGACAATATAATATTTATCTTCTATTTTTACTACCCTGGGGTCATATTTATACCAGGACTTCCCAACCTCTTCATCTTCATAGATAAATTTTATTGGCTCTTCTTCCAGTTCCCAGTTTATACCATCTTCACTCCTGCCAACATGAAGATTCATCTCCCGGGCTGTATTATCTACCCGAAATACACCGGCAAACTCGCCTTCAAATGGGACAACAGCGCTATTAAAAATACTATTGGATCCAGGGATTAGATCTCTTGGGATAATTGGATTTTTACTATAGCGCCAGACTACCCCTTCATACCCGGCAGGTTTCTCCTCCCAAGGTATATTTGGTAAAGGATCACTATAAATCTTTACATTCCTTGCCATTTATATTAACATCCTTTCTTAATTATTTTCTATTCTTTCTTATCCGTATCACCTGTAGAACGCTTTCTTTCTATATTATTAATTACCTTAATTTCTACTTTACTAATACTTTTAAGCGAGATACGGGCCATCCAGTAGACCGGTAAACTGATACCCAGAAAGGGAAGTAAACTGGGCAAAAAAATAAAAAAAATCACAATAACAACTAAGCCCAGGATTATCTGTAAAGCCTCCAGTGGTGTTATAAAAACGTAAAATAGGGCATTTTTAATTATATAGCGGATTTTTATCTCATATTTTATTGCTATGGGGAAAAGATAAATAAAATCCAGAAGATAAAAGAATATTAAAAAATATAAAAAATATTTAATCAGGCTATTATACCAACCCTCCCGGGCTCTAAAATAATCCAGGTCAACATATAAAACCACAGCTATTAATAAGAGAATTAAACCAATAATATTGAGCTTAATAAATTGTTTTTTGTATAAATACCAGTACTCCTTGAAAATTTTTAAACTTTCCTCTCCGTTTAACCATTTATTCATTATTCCAAAAAGAGCTGCTGTAGCAGGCATAATTCCAAAAATCCCTAACCCCAGAAGGGTAAAAATTATCCACAGGAAATTGGCTATGACTAATCTGGTGATCCATTCAGCTATTCTATATAAAGTTCCTTCTGTATCAAAAATATTTAAGTCCATTTTCCCTCTTCCTTCCTGTATGACAAATTTACTGTTTTTTCCAGGCTTTTTTTCACAATCATTANATTACTTCTATAAGAATGATGAAAATTCCTTCTCATATATAACTTAATTTTTTTGCTATTCAATTAAAATTTAGATATAATCAGCTTATAAGAAAAATTTAAAGAATAAAATAGAAAGGAGAAGTTTTAGGGGTTATGACTATTATGAGTAGCATTGTAAAAGTTTTTATTAAACCTGGACAGGTCTTTAGTAAATGCAAGGAAAATGAACTAAATTGGATCTTTCCACTTATCCTGATCATCCTGGTATACTGTATAGGTTCTTATTTATTGGTCCCCACACTAATAATACCGGACCATTTAAGTAAGTTGGATTCTACCAATCAATTGAACCAGGAGGAAATGGATGCTGCCTTGAATTACTTCAATAGTTCTTATCACTTTTTTTCAACTTTTCTCTCCACTGCTTTTTCCAAGGTTATATATTATCCTGTATTAAGCTTTTTCTTAACAATCTTACCTCTCATGTTTGGCGGGAAAGCTGTAAAATATTTTAACATGTTTTCTGCTGTAGCCTATACAGGTATTATCAATTGTATCGGTTTTTTAATTGATACTTTTATAAAGTTAAAATATCTCTCCTTAAATGTTGGATTAAACCTGGCCTTATTTTTTAAAAGCTCTAATCTCTTTATAAATTCATTATTGGCTAAAATAAATGTATTTGACTTATGGCAGCTAGTCCTGCTAACAATATTATTATCCATATATTATAATTACAGTAAAAGAAAGTCCTTTATAATAATCTTTAATTTCTGGGCAATAATAAAAGTTATTTCAGCATATTTTACCTATTTAAAAGTGATAATATAAAGCGAATAAATCGAAAGGACTGTTTCTATGGATAGTATTGGCAATAAACTAAAGGAAGTCTTGTCCTCTGTCTTACCCATTACTATACTGGTATTCTTGCTGAACTTTACTGTTTTGCCCCTGGAGAAGACCCTGTTAATCCGTTTCCTCATGGGTTCAGTATTAATAATTATCGGCTTGACCATTTTTTTGATTGGTGTAGATATCGGCATTACCCCTGTGGGTAAACTGATGGGTTCAACCCTGGCCAGAACCAATAAGTTATGGCTCGTTATTATCGGCGGATTTGCCCTGGGTTTTATTGTTTCCATAGCTGAACCTGATCTCCACATTCTGGCCGGACAGGTTAGCCTGGTTACCTCTGGCATTATCTCCAAATTCAGCATTGTGGTAGTAGTTTCTATTGGAATCGGGTTATTGCTTTTTACTGGCTTTATCAGAATACTTTATAATATATCTATCTCTATCATGTTGACTGTAATTTATATATTTATTTTTCTATTATCACTATTTGTATCGCCAGAGTATCTGGCTATTGCCTTCGATGCTTCCGGCGCCACTACAGGAGCTCTGACAGTACCCTTTGTACTGGCATTGGGAACAGGTATCTCTGCATTAAAAAAAGATTCAAAAGACTCTGAAGAAGATAGTTTTGGCCTTATAGGTATTATTTCAGCAGGTGCCATTATCGGTGTCTTAATCATGGGGGCATTTAGAGGAATTGAGGAAATTTCAGGGGAACTGGGTTCTAAACATTCAGGTGCCTCTTCCCTTTTATTACCCTTTATAAGGGAGGTAGGCCCCGTATCCAGGGATATACTCCTGGCTTTATCACCCTTTTTACTTATCTTTATCAGCTTCCAAAAGATTTCTTTCCATCTGGACAGAAAAGCCTTTAGAGGAATATTAAAAGGCCTTTTCTATACATTTATCGGATTGGTGGTATTTATGGTAGGTGTTAATGCCGGTTTTATGGAGGTCGGCAACCTAATAGGATACAGGCTTTCTCTATTTGAAAACAAATCAGTTTTACTCATCTTCGGTTTTACACTTGGCTTTCTGACAATACTGGCTGAACCGGCTGTCCATGTCNTGACACATCAGATTGAAGAAGTTACCAGTGGCCATGTCAAAAGAAAATTAGTCTTTCTTGCCCTTTCTATCGGGGTTGGATTGGCAGTGGCCTTATCCCTGTTAAGAGTCCTGGTCCCGCCAATCAAATTATGGCATTATCTCTTACCGGGATACATTATCGCCATTATAATGACTCATTTTACACCTAAATTATTTGTAGGAATTGCTTTTGATTCAGGTGGGGTGGCCTCTGGTCCCTATGACTGCAACCTTCATCCTGGCCTTTGCCCAGGGAGCAGCCCGGGCCACAGAAGGGGCCAATGTACTCATAGATGGTTTTGGCATTATTGCAATGGTTGCCTTTACCCCACTAATAGCTTTACAGACCCTTGGCCTTGTTTTCAAATATAAATTAAAAAAACAGAAAAGAGGAGAAACCTAGGTACACGACTTTTCTGCCAATACTTGAATACATAATTATTTCTATAGTATAATATAGGTATTATGTATCTGAGGA
>JGI24713J26584_10003412_pt1 | contig 10316 bp, 9 predicted proteins | sample BioPla4DNA1_FD_26584 | JGI IMG/M metagenome (IMG submission 26584) | reverse complement strand
ATTATTTTCCCCCCGTATCTTATTTACTGCTTAAATTTATAGATTAAACGCTTCACATAGAACATTTACTGCCTTTTCCTTATCAGAAGCATTTATAATATATGAAATACTAATTTCAGAAGTAGTAACTTGCTTAAAATTAATAGAATTATCTGAGAATAATTTAAATATCTTAGAAGCAACCCCAGATTCATTTCTCATTCCCATTCCAACTACTGATATTTTAGTTATATCTGTATCTTTCTTTACATTTATTCCAGGTGTATTCTTAATATATTCTTTCATTACTGCATCAACTGTACCTTCATCCTCTTTTGAAGTTGTGAAAGATATATTAACGTAACCATCACCTGAGGAGGTTTGACTTATCATATCAATATTTACTTCTTCCTTTGCTAACCTGCTAAAAATATCTGAAATATATTCTGATGAGTATGGAACTTGATTGATAGTTTCCATTAATACATTATCACTTACAGTTAATCCAGTTATAACTTTATGTTCCATTTCTTTATCCAACTCCTTTATATATGTTCCTTTTCCTTTTTGATGGCTTGAAGCTACATAAATTGGCACATTATATTTGTAAGCAAGTTCTACTGACCTTGCTTCCATTACCTTAGCTCCTAAACAAGACATTTCCATCATTTCCTCATAACTTATATAATCAAGTCTTTTAGCATTAGAAAAGAGTCTTGGATCTACACTATATATACCATCCACATCTGTATATATCTCACATTCGCATTTTAATTTTGCTGCTAACGCTACTGCTGTAGTATCTGAACCGCCTCTTCCTAATGTTGTTATATCTCCTTCAGTATTTATTCCTTGAAATCCAGCTACTACTACAATCTTATCTTCTTCAAGATATCTCTTGATTTTATCAGTATCTATTTCACTAATTTTATTCTTTGTATGAACCCCCTCTGTCTTAATACCTGCTTGAAAACCTGTTAAAGATATTGAATCATATCCCTTTTCCTGAAAAATTATTGATAAGAGAGAACTTGATACTTGTTCTCCCGTTGCCATAAGCATATCTAATTCTCTTTTACACGGCTCTTTTGAAATAGATTTTGCCATTTCAATAAGATTATTTGTGGTTTTTCCCATTGCAGAAACTACAACTACTACATTAAAGCCTTCTTTTTTTCTTTTAATTACAGCATCAGCAACCTTATTCATCTTTTCTAGTGTTGCTACTGAAGAGCCCCCATATTTTTGTACTACTAACTGCATAATGTCAATCCCCCCATAGTTACAATCTAATGAAAGACTATCTTAAAGATAACTCTTACATAAATCCTCTATAGATTTATCAGAGACATATGTTAATGGTATATCAAATATAGTCTTAACACCTTTGCTTCCTTCACTNCTTAATCTATACACTGCCCTTGCATAAGCTACTAAAACATTTGCTGTAAATTCTGAATTACTATCTAGTTTTAATGAAAATTCTGCTATATGATTATTTGTACGATCTTCACCTGTTCTTCCACTTCTTGCAACAAAACCACCATGGAATAATTTAGAATGATTTTTTGCTAATTCCTCTTCTGTAATAAAGGTTACATTAACATCATAATCTACAAAATAATCAGGCATAGATTTGATAGCATTTACAATTTCATCCTTATCTGCATATTCTTCTGCTACTACATAGCACTCTCTTCTATGTTTTGCTCTAACAGATAATTCAGGATTTTCGCCATTTCTTACTCTTTCAACTGCTTCTTCAATTGGAACTGTATATTGAATAGCATTCTTAACTCCTTCTACCCTTCTTATAGCATCTGAATGACCTTGACTTACACCAGGTCCCCAAAATGTATAAGTCTTTCCGCTTGGCAACATAGCATCAAGTAAAACCCTATTAAGCGAAAATAAACCTGGATCCCATCCTAAGCATACTGCACTAACTTTACCTGCTTCCTTAGAAACATTATTCATAGCTTTTATATATTCTGGAATTTTAGCATGATTATCATAAGCATCTACAGTATTATACATACTAGCAAAATAAGGCCCTTGCACTGGTATATCAGTAGAAGATCCTCCACATAAAATCATTACGTCAATATCTTTTACATAATTATTAGCTTCATCAATATTAACTATTTTTACCCCTTTACCATAGCTTTTTATACTATCTACAGACCTTCTAGTAAATATAGCTGCTAGCTCCATATCCGGATTTTGACTAATAGCAAGCTCTACTCCTTTACCTAAATTTCCATATCCCACAATTCCTAATCTTATTTTTTCCTTCATATAATCAGCCTCCTAAATTATTATTTATTGCTTTTATTATTGCCTTTTAAGCATGCCCCTAGCTTTGAATATATTATTAAATTATTCTTGCAAGAATAAAATAACTATTATTTTAAGTAAATTTTTAGAATAATTAAAATATTCAAATTATTTTTAGTTAAAAAAACACCCGACAGGTTTGTCGGGTGCTAAACGCGTATAACAAAAAAGTATAGCAATCCTTCTACCCTTATAGCTCAATGTGAGATAGCACAACATCATAATATCGAGCAAATACTATGATGACAGTCCTGCAGCTCTTAACTGCAGACCCAGCAACAGATTTTGGTATCTGAAGCTTCGGCGATGCCTCCTTTCTCTATACTTCACTAGCTTCCGGCTTCCATATAGATACTCTTAGAAATCGCACCTCTACCTCACCCATTAGGATGAGGATTTTTTTATTCAATTTTCTTGTGTATTATAATAACACCCTATCCAGCATATGTCAATAAAATTTTATATAAAAAAAATATTATATTCAAGCTAATTTAATTCCTATATCTGCTTTATAACTGCTGAGATAAATATATAAATAGAGCGCCTTCTTTTATTTATTAATTATATTGTGAATTTAATGTTAGTATGATAAAATTACTATCAAAATATTGAGTAAATATTAACAACTAATAATAAAAAGTTTGGGGGCTACAGCTATGTTAGATATTAAAATTGTTAAAACTACAAAACCAAAAGAAAAACCAAAAAAAGATCATCCATTAGGTTTTGGAAAGATTTTTACAGATCACATGTTTATTATGAACTATACAGAAGGTAAGGGTTGGCATGATCCTAGAGTTGTACCTTTTGAAAATCTATCTTTATCCCCTGCCGCTATGGTATTCCATTATGGTCAAGAAATGTTCGAAGGATTAAAAGCATATAAAACAGAAGATGGAAAAACACTTTTATTTCGTCCTGAAATGAATGCAAAAAGAGCAAATAATACTAATAAAAGACTCTGCATACCAGAAATAAAAGAAGAAGATTTTGTTCAAGCTATTAAAACAGTTGTAAAGGTTGATGAAGACTGGATTCCTACTGCACCAGGTACTTCTTTATATATAAGACCATTTATAATTGCTACAGATGAATTTTTAGGTGTAAATCCTTCTAAAACTTACTTATTTATTATAATCCTGTCTCCTAGCGGTGCTTACTATGAAAGCGGTCTAGCACCTGTAGGTATTTGGATTGAAGATGAATATGTAAGAGCTGTTCGTGGTGGTATTGGAGAAGCAAAAACTGGTGGTAACTATGCAGCAAGCCTAGCAGCACAAGTAAAAGCTCATGATGAAGGTTTTTCACAAGTATTATGGTTAGATGGTGTTGAACGTAAATATATCGAAGAAGTTGGTGCTATGAATATCTTCTTCAAAATAGATGGGGTTGTAGTTACTCCACAATTAAATGGAAGCATATTGCCAGGAGTTACTCGTGATTCTGTAATTGCATTATGTAAATCCTGGGGATTAACAGTAGAAGAAAGAAAAATATCTATCGACGAAATTTATGATGCCTATAAAACAGGTAAACTTGAGGAAGTTTGGGGTACAGGTACAGCAGCAGTAATTTCTCCTGTAGGAAAGTTTAGATGGAAAGATGAAGTTATGACAATACAAGATGGAAAAATTGGAGAACTAAGTCAAAAAATATATGATACTATAACAGGTATTCAATTAGGTAAAGTTACAGATACTATGAACTGGACCATTGAAGTAAAATAATTAGAATTTTCATATTCTTAAAAAATTAGAGCTATCTCATTAATGGATTAAAATCCGTTAAAAGTAGCTCTTTTTTTGACTTTAACATGTATTCTTAATTATTTGTAAAACCTATTTTTTTCTTATAATTATCCTAATCATTCTCTAAACTTTTTCTACAGGTATCCAAATTTCACAATAATAATCCTCTGGATTTTCTTGAGGTGGAGTATACATTTCAATATTATAGTTTCCAGCAAGCTTATATTCTTTACAGTTTGGTAACCAGTCACTCCAAATCTTTGTATTAACATCTTGTAATGATTTTGGTAACGGCCCTCTGCATGGAAATATTGCCCATGTCCCAGCAGGAATTACTCTAGTAACATAACCATCAGGTATATCATTCCATGGCAAATAATTATCAGCAATTAAATAATCTATTTCCTTTCCGTCACTATCCATACAAACTCCGTACATTCCACAAACAATTTTACTATCTTCGCTTTGCATATGCTCCTGCCAAAAGTTTGTAATATCAACATAGCAAGTTTCAATATCAAATCTTCTTAGTTTACCCATAACAGTAAACTGCTCCTTTTCAACTATCCTATATTCAAGCATTGTACCGCCCTCCAATATTAATTTAATTCTTAATGGTGCAAAGGATCTTAAATTTACACCCTTTAATTTAGCTGCTGAAGGAGAAACTCCATGAAACTTGGTGAAAGCACGGGTAAAACTATCAGGAGAATCATAACCATACTTTATGGCAATATCAATTATCTTAATACTAGATTTTGATAATTCTTCTGCTGCTATACTTAATCGTCGACTTCTAATATACTCTCCTACTGTAAAACCGCATAATACATTAAAAATTCTTTGAAAATGAAATGCTGAAACGCATGCTTTTTTAGCAATTTCTTGAATATTCAGTTCTTCTGTAAGATTATCTTCAATATACTCAATTGCATTTTGAATCCCGTCTATCCAGCCATTCATACTATAATCTCCCTTCCAGCGTAATTTTATTATAACTTTAATATAAAAATTATACCCGACTTTTAATGCCATTTATTGCAGGCTTCAATATATTAAAAGTATCAATTGCTAAACTAATATTTTTTCATTTTTACCTCTATATAATTTATTAAAAATCAAAACTTAAAAATAATTTATTAATTATAACTAGAAATATTAAATATATCTTGATTATTTAGCTTTCTTTATAATTATAATATCATATTACTTATTATTTTCTATTTATTAAAATATCTAAATTTTTATCTTTTCTTTAAGTTATATTAAATAAAAGAAGCATATCAAAGTGATTTTGAAATTATAAATACAAAAAAGAGCTGTTGTGCTAATTACTTAACACAACAACTCTTTCTAAATAATTGATTATTTTAATTCTCTAAATCCTTCTTTAAATAAACCTATTAACACCTAAATAATTTATAACTTCTAAAAAGTGATAAAAATTGTTCATAAGTTATATTATTTAAATCACTTATTTGAGCATATTTCATGGCCTTTTTAAATTGATTCTTAGTAAATAGTTTTTGATACTCTTTGTTAACCCACTTCATAACAAAGTATTTATATATTTCTTTCTCTTTACATGACATTCTTATTGCTTTTCTTTTTAATAATATTAATGAACTATCTACTTTAGGTTTAGGATGAAAATAATGCCTAGNTACTTTTGCTAATATTGAAATATCAACTTCTGCCATTAAAAGTAGTGCTAAAGACCTCTTTGTATCTAATAATCTTTTAGCAAAACCATATTCAACTATCAAATAACTAGCTGTAGCAACACTTTTATAAACAATTTTTCTAACTATACTTGTACTTATATTATAAGGTATATTACCAAATACTTTATATGATCTATTACAAGGAAATTTAAATTTCATTATATCCTTATTTATTATTTCATAATTTAAATGTTTTGAAAGCTTACTATCAGTTATTTCACATAATTTATTATCAATTTCTATTGCAGTCACATAATTGCATCTACTTGCTAATTCATAAGTAAAATGCCCCTTACCTGCACCTATCTCAAAAATTTGATCATCCTTTTTTAAATTTATATATTTTATTATTTTTTCAATATTATTTTTTGAAGTAATAAAATTTTGACTATCTTTTATATTTATTTTATTCATTATAACCACTCCTATTTGGGTTATAATGAATTTATTTTAATAATCCATTATAACCCTTTATTTTTGCATAGATTATAATGAACTATTCTTAAACGTATTGAGGCTTTCATTCTTATCCCTCCTAAATTTTGCTTTTAATCCTTGTTATTTTAACATATCAAATATAGAGTTTCAAATTCCCTCTAAAAAGTTCCATATATTTATAAAAAATTTATTTTGACTATTTTATACTGAAGAATTGTAATAAAAAATAAATTAAAAATACTGCCTACTTTTAAGCAAACAGTATTTTTAAATTTAAATTTCAAAGTCAATACAGGCTCTCTCTTCTCTAACATTTTTTATGAAACTTACTAATTTTAAATGTTCTGGATGAACTGAATATTTATTTAGTTCTTCTATATTATTAAAGTCAGCAATATAAATTAAATCGTAATTACTGCTATCTGCCTCTTCTGAATTTATTTTAACTTCATCTTTAAATATATAAGTTATTTCATTTTTTAATTCCATAAACATCTTCTTAGCTATATCTATATTTTCCTTCTTACTTCTTCCCTCTGCTTCTTCCTTAAATTTAAACATTACAATATGTCTTATCATAATATATCCCCTTCTTGTATATTATTCCCATAAAATCTCTTTGTTTTTAAAATAATCTTTACTAATTTAAATTATAACAAAATTGTAGTATACAGCCAAATTTATTTACAAGTTTTTATTTTATTATTTTAAATTTATATTTACTATTTCACATTTTGAACCAAGTCTCATTGGCATTCCCCATATTCCAGCGCCAGAACTTACAACTACTTGAGGACTATCTTCATCCTTTCTATAATAGCCATAATCAACAGCATACATTTTACTTGTAATTATATTGCCCGGCCAAATTTGCCCCTTGTGGGTATGGCCTGCCACAATTAAATCAATATCACCATTATATTCATTAATTCTCATTGGATTGTGTTCCATTACTATAACAGGCAATTTATTTTTATTATTAAAATTTAAATTCTTTAAAAGATTTCTTTTTAAGTTTCCTTGAACTCCTATAGGAGAAGCATCTAAGCGACCAAAAACTATAAATTTATTATCTATCTCTACAAATTCATCATTTAATAATCTTATATTACTCTTTTTAAGAAAGTCATTCATTTCATCAAAGGTTTTACCTGCATCATGGTTTCCAAGGCAAGCATAAACTCCATATTTTGATTTTATATTTTTTAAAAGTTCAATTGCCTTATCTGGATTATTAATTGTACTAAAATCAGTATCAAAAAAATCTCCTGCTATTAAAACTACATCACTATTCTGGGAGTTTATCTTTTCAACTATAGTTTTTAATCTTTTTTCAGAACCTACAGCTCCCAAATGAACATCACTAATAAAAGTAATTTTTATTTTTTCTTTTAATTCTTTATTTGTACTAATACTATAAAAGACTTCATTTGTTTCTTTAGCATTAAATATTGCAATAATACTTAATATTAGTGCTATTAATATTGAAATTATGCTTATAAATGGCCTAATTTCATTAATATAATTTAAGGATGTAATCCTAGTTAATATAGAAATTAAAACTAATATATCTCCTATTACTAAAAATAAAAACATATAAACAAATATTCCCATAAAATAAGAAGATATTATATTAATAGTCTTTTTTATTGTTTTATTAATATTCATAAAACTACATAAAAATCTACCCACTAGAATTATTGCAAGTATAATATATATTGCTAAAAATCCCTTAGAATATATAGGATTTTCTATAAAATTCACTGCTGGATAAATCCTTTTTACTATATAAAAATTTGCTAAAGCATAAATTGATATTACTAACAAAAGAGCAAAGACCATCATAAAGAAATCTACCCCCTATTTTGGCTTAATACTAAAGTATATTTATTCAAGTTTAAAACTTTATTAATGTTAAGCTCTATTATATTATTATAAACAAAACTTAAAGAGATTAAAATATAATGGATAAATCGAAATATAAATAAAAAAGATTAGCTAAATCAAATTATATTGATTGATATTTAGTTATAGTTTATAATTATAGAAAAAATATGGAAAAGGTGATATTATGACATTACAACAGCTTAAATACATAATAAAAATTGTTGAATGCGGTTCAATTACAGAAGCTGCTAAACAACTTTTTATTACACAACCTAGTCTTTCAGCAGCTGTTAAAGATCTTGAAAAAGAACTCGGAATAGAAATTTTCTACCGCACTCCAAAAGGAATATCACTATCTATTGATGGTACAGAATTTCTTTCTTATGCTCGCCAAATTATAGAGCAAACAGAACTTATGGAACAACGTTATATAGGAAAAAAACCTTCAAAAAAACTATGTTCAATATCCACTCAACATTACGCTTTTGCTGTTAATGCTTTTGTAGAACTGATTTTAGCTTTAAATGTAGATGAGTATGATTTTACTCTACGAGAAACGAGAACTTATGAAATTATCGAAGATGTAAAAAATTTACGAAGTGAGATAGGAATTATATATTTAAGTAATTTTAACGAAAAAGTTCTCAACAAGATATTAAAAGAAAACCACTTAGTATTCAATCTTCTATTTGAAGCTAATCCTCACATTTTTGTCAGCTCAAAGCATCCTCTTGCCAATAAGAAAGCTATTAGTCTGGAAGATCTAGATAATTATCCATTTCTTGTATTCGAACAAGGTGTATATAATTCATTTTATTTTTCAGAAGAAATATTTAGCACTCTTCCTAGAAAGAAAACTATTTATGTCAGCGATCGTGCTACTCTTTTCAATTTATTAATTGGAGTAAATGGCTATACAATCTGTTCAGGTATTTTAAGCAGCGATCTAAACGGAGATAATATTATATCGATTCCCCTTATAACAGATGAGAAAATGCGTATTGGCTGGATTGCAAACGAAAAATCTCATCTTAGTTCATTAGCCATTGAATATATTTCAAAATTAAAAAAATGGATTTGCGAATATGGATATAACTTAAAATAAAAAACAATGCCTCCAAAGAGGCATTGTTTCATGCAACAAGTAAAGTATTTATGGCTTCATAGATTCTATGGGCAATGTAGGGATTATTCATTGTGTAAAGATGTATTCCATCCACTCCCTGTGCTATCAAATCAACTATCTGATCCACAGCATAAGCAATACCAGCATCTCTCATAGCTTCTGGATTATTTTCATATCTAGTCATGATAGTCAAAAATTTTTTAGGGAGATTAGCCCTGCAAAGGCTAATCAGTCTCTCAATCTGTTTCTTATTCACAACTGGCATAATGCCTGCTTCAATTGGAACGTTTATTCCAGCAATAGCAGCACGTTCCCTAAATGAATAAAAATAATTATTATCAAAGAACAACTGTGTTATCAATTGGTTTGCCCCTGCATCTACTTTACGTTTTAAATTACGAATATCTTCAATGATTGTTGAAGATTCAAAATGACCTTCCGGATAGCAAGCTGCTATTATATTGAAATCTCCATNTTCTTTTATAAAGGAAATTAAATCACTTGCATATTTAAAATCATTTTTTAGGATAAATCTAGTATTAACATCCCCCCTTAAAGCCAAAATATTTTCAATTCCAGCNTTTTTGAAATCATCTAACATTTTAAGAACTTCACCTTTTGTAAGATTAATACAAGGAAGATGTNCAACACTTTCAAGACCGTATTTATTTTTAATATCAGATGCTATTTTTAATGTATTACTACTACTTTCACTTCCTCCCGCACCATATGTGACACTAATAAAATCTGGGTTAATTCCTTTTAATTTTTCAATAGTATCATAAATTATATTAACAGAGTCTGTCCTTTTTGGAGGAAATATTTCAAAGGACAGAACTCTTTTCACTTTAAATAGTTCGCATGTTTTCATTCTGACAAACTCTTTCTGATTTCCTTTGCTGCAATAACTAAGTTTTCAAGACTAGAAATAGTCTCTTCATTTCCTCTTGTTTTAAGTCCACAATCAGGATTAACCCATAACTTATTCCCTGGTATTTCTTCAAGCATCTTAAAAAGTGCTTCCTTAATTTCCAAAACACTTGGAATCCTTGGCGAATGAATATCATAAACACCAGG
>JGI24713J26584_10003384_pt1 | contig 10386 bp, 8 predicted proteins | sample BioPla4DNA1_FD_26584 | JGI IMG/M metagenome (IMG submission 26584) | reverse complement strand
AGAGCTTTCGATGCTTCTCGTAGAGAATAATGGCTGGCCTACTGATAGTCCGGTACGACGCGTTGCTGCTAGTGAACCCAATGTTTTTTTCTACTCCGACACTTTGAGTGCGAGACTCGAGGTCCAAGAGCAATGGAAATTTGATGATGAGCGTCCCGATCCCGCGCCGTTGTACAACAACTACTTCCTCGTAAAGGAAGATGGCAAATGGCTATTTACCAACCTTACATTTGCCATCATGGCAAAAAATTAGATCAAACGTAAGCCACAGAACAAACATGGCTTTGGTAGCCCCTCGGCTAACGCCTACGGGCTACCTTTTCATTGCCCATTACACCGATCCATGTCTTGGTCAACGCTCTACGAAATTTGCCAAATTGTCCCCCAGGACCTATAATGGTTCAATCGGAACAAGCGTTGGGGCTTCCGATTCTCACCTTTACTGCTGATATTCCCCTACAATGTACCCATATTAGCACGTGCAATAAAGTCTTCTAAAGTTATGATTGAAACGTACTCAGAGTAGTGTAGATACTCGTTCATATCACCGCTAGTGTAGTAATCTCTGAGTGACCATCCCGGTCCTCCTAGAACTATGTAAGCCCTATCGTACTGACTATTGGACTCCCTGATCGATTTTATCAAACAGATGACTTCATAAGGTACTTTTTGCTCAGCCGTACCCGAGACTTGCTGCCACTTCAAGGAAATCAAGATGCTGTCCCCCTGTTTTTCAGCCAACACGTCTACAAAGTGTCGACCTCCGTTGGGCCTTCGGCCCACCTCAGTCTGTTCCTGGTATGCGTACCCACCTTGTGCCAGTGACGGTAGTACCATGGCCTCTAGCACTTGACCTGTTCGGGTATCTCTAGCCATACCCTACCATCTCCCTTAGATGTTCTTGGTAGCCACTACCTCCATTGCCGGAGTCCTGTCGCCATTACAAGATATTCTTCTGGGGGCTTTGAGTAGTTGAATGTCATAGTCTAGTGCTCTGTATAACTCGACAATTCGTTCTGTGGCTTGGTTAGACAAAACGACAGGACCTGGATGTCTGGCTAGCCATTCCGCCAGTCTTACCTGATCATCCCATTTGAAGTCGTCTTTGGCGTACTTTGTAAACTCCACGTCATATGGAGGATCAGCGTACACAAAGTCATCGTCTAAAAGCTCAAGTTCTTCAAAGTCTGAACAGGAGATTTCCCATTGACCAAAGGTGTCGCGATAATCAGTGAAATCTCTAACGTAGTTGATGGTCTTGTATTTACCAAAGGGTACGTTAAACTGCCCCTTGGAGTTTACCCTGTAGAGGCCATTGAAGCATGTCCTGTTAAGATAGTATAAGAGCTCGGCCGCCTCCTTAGAGTCTGATTGACCGGTCTTAATGAGCTCGTTAAACCTACTACGATGTTGATAGAAGAGCTCCTCGTTATTCTCCATAGGTATAGAGATCTTTAGGCCCTCTTTCACCCATCGATAGAAGTTAATTAAGTGGGGATTGATGTCATTAATCAAAGCCTTATCAGGGTTAAGGCCTAGAGTAACAGCTAATCCACCACAAAAAGGCTCAACGAGCCTCATTTGCTTACAAGGAGCCCAAAGAGGCTCAAGATGAGACAAGAGCCATCTCTTACCCCCGGCCCACTTTAAAATGGGTTTCAGGGGCACCTTCGGTATATTATCTAACTTAAGTTGCACAGACATATCCAGTCTCCTTTACTTCTTGAGACATACAACCCTATTCTCCATATGGCTCCATAGTCCTTCAAAGGGGGCAAAGTCAACACTTTTTCCAAAGCGTGGCTATCATCGGTATCAAGGCCAGTGCAATCCGAACTTGCAACAAAGGGCTGTAGAAGACGTAATCATAGGGAGTGACGTCAAAGATAAAGCGCTCTTCTGTTTTGTGACGATTGACAGGAGAATGACTACCAAATCACTATTAGACTTTCTTCCCAAAACGAAGTCTTGACCAGAAAGATCTTACCTGTATCTTACATCCCTAAGTCGGCTCTTTTGTCTCTCTTCCTAGGTTCAACATTCTGTAAATAACCCATTCATTAGGCACCTCGGCTCTAATGCCTCTAGTGATGTAACGATTACCATGGATATCCACGAAGACGATGTGAATGTTTGGTTATCCTTGTCCTCCCTGGAAAAGAGCGCTGAGCTCAGACCAAATGCCTATGGTTTCCAATGCTGGTAGGTCAAGTACCCCTCTCTCCCTGACGATACAAACGTATACTGCTATAGGCGAGGAGGGCGATTTCATGTACGGGCTTTTAAACTTCCTAGGTGGCAAGACACCCATTCCACACCCTGAGTATCCTCCAACCAAGTTGGTAGACACTACGCCGTGGCAACACCTGTTCTGAATGGACTCTATCATACCTTGGAAAAAGCCAGTTAATTAGGCTAGCTAACTCAATGTGCCTGATCTTTTTCGCACGCGAAAGTCGGAAACATCCATTTCTAGACCACTAGGAACGGCCATAGCCTTCATAAAATGGGAAATTTCTTCTTCAAAACCAAAAGGACGCCGCCGTTTTGCTGGAAGGAGCATGTACTTTTTGAAATCGACACCCTAGCGGACCATGATTTACTAGGATAAGAATGTGTTTGTTCTTAGGACAACCCCACGGTTACATAGAGGATAGGAAGCCCAACTTAAGGCTGCCGCCCCAAACCATATAGTCATTTGAGCTTAGGCCACTGATTGTATCCAATACGAGGATCATTAGAGCGATATAGTCGGATGAACTCTACTTCCTTCTGGTTCACTTCTGAATCAGAAGCTGATTCAGACTCCCACAGGATTTCTTTTCTTACGGAGAAGTCACGCCTATCTTCTCTGGTGAAGTCCCGAGCAATCAGCTCGTTATTTGCAGACCCGAAATAGTTGATACTATCACTCAAATCCTTACCTACATAAATCTTCCCATTGGGGTAGGTAATCTTATAGATTACTTTCATGCGCGGCACACCACCTCTTACTCAAACGATACAAACCCATTCTCCCATGACTCACTGCAGAATACTAATTCTTCAACAAATGATAGAACTTAAAAGCCTTTGGATAAGGGCTTTGAGAAGCACCCTGCCGGCAATGAGTTTTTTGCAGTTAGTATGTAGAGAATTTTTCCGCTAGTATAGGCTCAAAGTGATCCGCAATTCGACTTGAAATGTCCTTTGAGTTCCCATGGAGGGTACGACCCCTTTCGGGGACGTACCGGTGGTTTTAGCCGAAACGAACCCGATCATAGTGCTCCAACTAAAAGACTTTCCAACGAGACGCTGTTGTATGGCGACCATCCAAAAATAGTCCGGCCTTAGCCTCAATTTCTCTAATGATCTCTGGATGATCCTGTGAATACTTCTTCAGAATTCTTCCAAACGAGGCGTTCCACGATTCATGCACTTCTTTGCCTTTATTTATGGCCGTAAACCCCTGATATTCTTTAATCAAATCAAAAGTGGAATATTCACCTGGCCCCACTCGGTTAAATAAATTTCCTAGATTATCGCTAGCAATGCACAAGTCACCATCTTTGTACATGGAGATCCCCCTTTGCACTCTTTAGTTAAAACAAGCATTATCCCACGTTAACACCCGCAGTAACACTCAGTTTCCCAATCGAGGCCAGAGCCTTCACCCCATTAAGCTTGCCCTTTTTCTGTGGGGTACGACCCTTTTCACGACCCCTTTCTAGGCGTATCAGCGGTTTTAGCCGGGGCGAATCGGCTCTCAAACGTATTTTGTCGTCACCAATGCGGCATCTGTCATTTTTAGATCGTAATTAATCCCACCACCTTTCCGCGGAAACGAATTATGACATATATTGTCGTAGTGCATCCAAGGCCAAGAAGTAGCCCTCCGAAAAACCGTAGTGGATCCTTAAAAGAGAGACGATCTAGGATAACCCAGAATCGCTATACCTACTAAAAAAGAAAGGCCCCTCGCGGAGCCCTTCTATAAACTTACTTATGAAACTATCCAAGCAACTGCAGAACACTCTGAGGAGCCATATTAGCTTGAGCCAACATAGCGGTTGCAGCCTGCTGGAGAATCTGGTTCTTGGTGAATGCCATAATCTCTTCGGCCATGTCGAGGTCACGAATCCGAGATTCAGCAGCTTGCAGGTTCTCAGCAGAGGTGCCGAGGTTGGCAATGGTGTGCTCAAGACGATTTTGAATAGCACCGAGTTTCGAACGTTCAGCAGAAACTAGCTCAATCGCATCGTTAATATTAGTGATCGCCTCATCAGCACCAGCCTGGGTCAGAACACCCACCTGATCACTCAGCTGTGTTGCAACTTCCTCATCTGTAAGATCAGAATCTAGGGAATCGATGTTACTGTCATCAACCTTCAAACCGCCAATGTTGGTTCCGGTGGCTCCTCCACCGCCACTAGTTATCTCTGGGTCCAGGGTAACAGTTGCTGTATCTGTGCCAGAAGGATCATCATTGGGGGCGGTAATCTCAATACCCTGATAAGTAGCAGAAGCTCCCTTGTCAATTGATGTCCAGCTAGAGCCTCCATCAGTCGAATATCCCCACTTCGTCGTGCCGTCATCATCATACGCTCCGATAGTCAGCGTCACAGAGCTTGAACCGGTAAAGGTTCCGTTAAGTTTAAATTGAACACTACCTACATTAACTGCATCGTCGTTAAACGAAGTTGCAGGAGTTGTCGTTCCTCCTCCTCCTGCTCCGCCAGACTTCGCAAGCGTGCCCAATTCGCCGGTGGCCATGCTCTTAATGCTGATAGTCATATTGTCGTCTTGGTTTGCACCAATGTGGAACTTACCGCTGAAATTACCATCAAGAAGTTTCTTAGTGTTAAAAGTAGTCTTATCAGCAATTCTGTCGATTTCATCAAGGAGCTGATTGATTTCCTTTTGGATTTCTTTCCGGTCAGTCAACGTATTAGTATCAGTTGACGCCTGAACCGCTAACTCGCGCATTCTTTGGAGAATGCTGTGAGTTTCATTGAGCGCACCTTCTGCAGTCTGAATCAAGCTGATGCCATCCTGGGCATTCCTCATAGCCTGCTTCAAACCACGGATTTGTCCCCTCATCTTTTCCGAGATTGCCAGACCAGCAGCATCGTCACCAGCCCGGTTAATCCTGAAGCCGGAGCTCAGCTTCTCCATGGATTTGCTGGCGTTGCTTTGGTTTACAGCCAACTGCCTATTACAGAACATCTCTATGTATCGCCCAATCCTCCGATTAAGGCATCTTTGTCAGAAAACAGTGCCATTATTGTTGCACTTTTTCTATAATTCTAATAGTATATGCCGTAGGATCAAAAAGGGTTCGTGCGCAAGACCGGTATAGACGATATTCACAAGGCCCCCGATTATTGCCGGCAGAGTCAGGTCGGTACAGTCCGTGAAATAGGCACTGTAGAAAGGAGGCTTACCATGTATCAGTTTACAAATGAGTTTATGTCACATGATAAGAACATCGAATTCCTGAGAACTAATATGATGGGGCCGAACGCTATGCGATTATCTGAAGAATTGGCGTCATATCTCGATATCAATGAGAATATGCGAATCCTTGACCTCGGCTGTGGATCCGGTCTTTCCACGCTTTTCCTGGTGAAAAAATACGGTGCGCAGGTTTTCGCTGCCGACCTCTGGATCTCGCCAACTGAAAACTATGAGCGTTTTAGGACTCTCGGAATCGATGACAAGGCCATTCCAATCTTTGTAGACGCAACTAAAGGCTTGCCTTTTGCACACGGGTACTTTGACTTGATGTTGTCCATTGACGCCTATCACTATTTCGGTGATACCGCGGAAATGCTTCAATCGCTCATCCCGTTTGTGACAAAAGGCGGCCATATCGCCGTGGCTATCCCGGGTTCAAAATACGAATTCGGGAAAAATGTCCCCAATGAGATGCAACCCTTTTGGAATAGCGAGATAGAAAGAACGCTGCGCTCTCTCGATTGGTGGAAAGCTCTATGGGCAAAAGCACAGGGCATTGAAATAGTTGACAGCCGCGAGATGTCTTGTTGCAGACAGGCTTGGGAAGAATGGCTCACCGCTTATCATCCTATTGTAGCTGAGGATATCAAAATGATGGAAGCTGAAGGTGGAAAGTATTTTAATTTTATTCAATTGATTGCTAAAGTGATTTGAGTATAGTTGCAGCGCGCCGTTCAACCAGGCAATCCAGCCAATCCTACCCTGTTTTCTATCCTTTTCACCTCCTGTCCCTTTCTTCTGGATTGTTCCCGATATGTGCTAGTATGTCGACCGGTCTAATTCGGGAAAAGTAGTTGTGGAACCTAAGGAGGTGACTAATGTGGCTCGTAGAGGAAGAAATCAGATAGTGGTTCCTCAGGCAAGACAGGCTCTTGACAAGTTCAAGTACGAAATTGCTAGCCAGGTCGGAGTTGATATGAACCAGAACGGTGGGTACCTGGGACACCTGCCTTCTGCAGTGCTTGGACGAATCGGAGGCCAGATGGTGCGCAACATGATAGCTGCGGCTCAGCAGTCCCTTACCCAGCAGGCCACAAGTGGCTTGACCGCCGGTTTCAGCCAGGCCTTGCAGGGTAGCAAGGTCAACATAACCAGCGGCTATACAAATGAGACCAATTTTGAGCCTCATGTTGATATTACCAAGTCTCCTACCAGTGGACCGATTGGTAACGCCTAACCTACAATGAAATAGAGAAATCCGCAAGGCAAGCCCCGAGATGCTCATCTTGTCATGAGCCGGGGCGCCTTGCGGACTGTTTTTGATGAGTTGTTGACATAGGTGCGGTCTTTCGATGGGCTTCTACGAGTGCTCCAACACAACAGGAACTCCCCAATTACGTAGATCCTCGTTATGTGATAAGACGATTATCTGTCGTTCTCTTCCAAGATGAGACAGTGCAGCACCGATCTTATCGAGCCTCTCACTGTCCGATGTTACGAACGGATCGTCGAAGATAAGAGGCAGATTAATATCAGATGACAAGAGATCCGAAATCGCCAGTCTGAGAGCGATGTATAGCTGGTCTTGAGCGCCTTTGCTCAGTTGAGCGATATCGCAATTCTCGCCATTAACATCCAGACGTACTTTGAAATCATCGTCTATTATGACGACACGGCCGGGAATCCCCGTAATCCTTTCAAAGTACTTCATCGCAGCCTCTTCCAAACGAATCCTATGGGACGCATGGAACTCTCTGATAGCTTCGTTAAGCTCAAGATAAGCCAGAGTTAAGGCATCCGCCTGCAGCCTAATCCTTTCTCTTCTTGCCATCATCGCTTCAAGCTCCAGTTCAGCCTGGGCTATGTTAATGGGGTTCTCTCGCTCAAGATCACGCAGTTCATCAAGGCACGCTGTGCGTTCACCTTGAAGTTTGGCTACCTCGTTCTCTAGATTCTCGATTGCAGCATCTAAGGCTCTGACATGCCTGTCAACTCTCTCAGGGTCATCTGCTGCTTGCTTTTGAGGAAGCCCGGGTTTCTCTTGGATTAGCTTCTCCCACCTGTTCTCTGCGCCAAGTGCATTCATTTCGCACTTCGTTACAACAGTGTTCAGTTCATCTAAGGACTTGACTTTATGGTCACTCAGGGTTTTCTTGAAGACCTCCTTCTTCTTCTCCAGGGTGAAAGTCCTCTCACGCAGCGAAGACCATCTTTCCTTAGCAAGTTTCGGGTCTCCACCGGCTGCGTCTAATATCGGTTTCAGAGTTGATGAGATGTCATCATAGTGCTCATACTTCTGTTTTTCCTCGTCTTGCCTCCGGGAGAGGTTCGCCTCTCCTTCGCGTATAAGAGTTGAAAGCTGTTCAGCTTGTCTTTGAAGCATTTCATACTTTTCTGATTCACCTTGAATATTTGTCCACCATGTATCATCTGCATTCCTAAGGAACTCCACAAGCTTTCCTACAGTATCAATATCTTCTTCCGGCGCTGTTACGCCTACGAGCTCAGCAACTTCTCGCCACTTGGATGATACACCTTCTGACAATACGGCACATGCATGTACTGCCGTAAGATCGCACCCGAAGTTCTCCATGGCAAACGCTGACGCCCGCTTGGCAGCTTCAGCCCGTCTGGNTTTCACATGATTCCATTTGGCATAAGCAGCGCCGATATCTGGAAACAGCTCNCTAAACATAGCAGTCAGCTGCATGAATTCATCATACTTCTTCTGTGCCTTGCGCGAAGCATCTTCAGCCTCTTTTCTCTCCTCTTCAGACGGAAGTCCTTTTTCCTTCTCCGAAAGAAGCATCTTTTCACGGTTGCGCTGGCTTAATCTTTCTTGAAGCCTTCCTAATTCCATCTCATCAGCGGAAGATACCTGCTCTCCCAAAGATGCGTCAATCTCTTCCATTTCTGACTTAAAGGCTGCTATAGAAGATGAGGCCTCTTGCTCTTCCTTACGCACGCCCGGATGTGCCAGTGCCCATATAGGCGCAGCCACAAACCACCCCGTAACTCCAAGAGCCGCAGCGATCACTATAGGTATCCAAGCAACGGATCCCGTGCCTACCGCTTCTGAAACCTGTCCCATTCCAAAACTTACTATCGGTTCCAATCGGCCTATCGCCCATCCAAGTAACGCAAATATCAGCGCGAGACCGACACGCGCCCAGAGAGGAGGTGAAAGCTTCTTCTTAAGCTCCGCAGCCTTGTTGCTCTCTGACTCTATGGATCGCATAAGCTGAAGCTTCTTGCCTAGAATGCTTAATGCATCATCAGGAAGAGACTCAAGATCTTGGTATTTTTCGCTGAATTCCAAACGGCTTTTTTCAGAGTCCCGGATCTTGGTTTCTACTTCCTGAAGCCTCTGCCAAGCCTCGCTCTTTTCCTTCTCCAGCCTGGCAAGGTTTGCCTCATAGTTTTCAAGGGCTCCTCGCTCCTCGGCAGTAGCTTTATCTATTACATTCAGCTCCCCGTTAAGGAGCTTCTCACATTCTGCCTGTTCCGCCATGTCTCGCTCAAACTTCTCCCACTCATCCATCAAGTCAGATGCGATGCGTCTTCTATTTCTCACTTCCGCTTCAGGGGTGCTGCCAAGCTTTCCCCAATCTCTGAGGGATGAGACCTCTATTTCGAGCTTCTTTTTCTCCTCTTTGCGTTCATCGAGTTGCGACTTGATCCGGGAGATAGTCTCCGAAAGCGAAGTGAGCTCCTGCCTCAGAGCAATAAGAGCGTCCAAGTCTCTATCTATCGATTCAGGCGCGTTTTCGAATTCAGGATAAAGCGACCGCAACTCTTCTGATTCTTTGGTGATCTCGCTCTCAAGGGACTCGGCCTCCTCACGTGCCTTCTTGACGCGAGTCAACTCATGCACAGCCTGGTCGTACTCGGATTTCAGCCTTTTCCATTCAGCCAAGGCGTTTCGAGTATCTTGTTTGCTTTTTAGTTCATCCGCTTTCGCGTCGAGCTTAACTTGGAGCGAGCTTAGTCTCCTCCGCACAACTTCAAGAGAATCAGCAATGCGCTTCGCTTCACCTAAGCTCGTGGACAGCTTAGCAATTCTTTCGTCTATCCTTTCTAGTTCCCCGTCTGTTCTCTGGTTGGAACCGATAGAAAGCCTCTCACGCGTAAACCTTGTGTGTTTCTTTAAGTCAAGAAAGAGCACATCTTGTGCCCGGGCAAAAGCCACTCCTGTGCCGGACAGAAGCTCCTGTACGTCCTCAGTCAGCTCTTTCTGGCCTTGTCCACCCTTCTTTAAGCTCTCCGGAAGAGGCTGAGTCACGCAGAAAGTAGATTCAAAGGGCTCCCTCGACATGATCCCGAACAATTCCTTAAGCCATTTTTCGTACTCCACGTTTCTCTTTGTCGCCAGAGGATTGTGTTCACCGCTTACAAGATTCTTCTGTTTCCCATTATCAAATACGGAGAGGGAGATCTTGTGGCTTTCAAAATCCCGCCAGATCTTATATACGGTTCCGTCTGCCTCAAACTCAAGCTCACCTTCAAAGCGGGATGGACCGTACCAGTTCTTAAAACGCCGATGCCCAAACTCCCCGGGATCGCTCTTTGCAGGAAGCCCAAAGATTGTAGCNATCAGGCCCGCTACAAGCGATGATTTTCCCGCTTCATTTCTGGCAATTAAGGTGTTGACTCCACAGGTCAGCCGGCAAGTGACTGTGTCTCGAAACGGTCCGAACCCTGACATTTTAAATCTCCTGAACAAGACAGTTGCCACTTGCCTCACCTCCCCTCAAAAGCTGCCAGGCCTTTTCGCAAGGCAATCATGATGACTTCTCGTTCCTGGTCCGAAGTTGAGTTTTTCAGTTTTTCCAGCATTCTTCTGGTAAAGCACCCTCGGATTGTCGGCTCTTTCTCAAATCTTGCAATATCACTTGATTCTAAGAAACTGCTCCCATCTTCAACTTCCACCCAGAAGAAATGCTCCCCAAG
>JGI24713J26584_10003383_pt1 | contig 10388 bp, 10 predicted proteins | sample BioPla4DNA1_FD_26584 | JGI IMG/M metagenome (IMG submission 26584) | reverse complement strand
GTGCAACTCTAAACTCCTCCAAGGTCCTCCCTGTGTGTCAATCTAGTTTATGTCATGTCCTATATACTTTGCCATAGCTTCAAGCTCGTTGAGCCAAGTGGCCGTTTTAACAAAGGCAATGCCCTATAGCTCAACTATAATAAACTATATAAACTATAATAAAAGAGCCGCTTTCTTATTATAAATTCATTTTATAAATTCATTATAAAACGTTCTTGTCCATAGAAAGCGATAAAACCCAAAATAAACTTTGCTTTATTGTGACCAGTGCAACCGGGGAGTTTTGTCCATGTCATATGAGACGTAGGGAATAGCTTGGACACATTCTCTGTTTAGAATAAAATGTATTATGGTGCTGGGCATGAGGTGCAGTATGTTGCGGAAATAATCCCCAGCACAATGATTTTTGTTCCGAGTAAGGGCGGGTATAGTCGCTGCGAACTAGAGTTTACGCCCTTGGAAGATAGTTGGCGAGGCATTAACGTGCTAATCCAAACTGTTTTGGAGTGAACCCGCGATGACGGCTGGCCTGTGGACTTGTAGGCCTTACTATGGTAGCATCGTCTTTGGCATGTGCACCGGTATAATAGCGGGTGTATGTTTGAATTGTCTTAATATTCTGTAAAAGTTGCAAAGGGCAAAAAAGTACGAAATAATAAGTACAAATGTGCAAATTATGTGAAAGGCGAAATCTCTAGGGAGGGTGGACTTAATGTTCAAAGAAGAGGAACTGGAAAGGATATCTAAGGCTCGCCTTAAATATGAAGAGGGCGTAAANAAGGCCACGCAGAGGTATCCTGAACGCAAAAGCACGTTTACCACTAGCGGAGGGGTTCCCGTAGAGAGGGTTTATACGCCGGAAAACGTCAAAGATTTAGACTATGTCAAGGATTTGGGTTTTCCAGGAGAATATCCCTACACACGTGGCGTTCAGCCTACAATGTANCGCGGTCGTCTTTGGACTATGCGTCAGTACGCGGGATATGCCTCTGCCGATGAATCTAATGAAAGATATAAATATTTACTGGAACAGGGCCAAACAGGTCTTTCAGTGGCTTTCGATTTACCTACGCAGATTGGATACGATTCGGACCATCCCATGGCCCGAGGGGAAGTCGGCAAAGTCGGTGTGGCCATAGACAGCTTGGAGGATATGGAAATTTTGTTTGATGGNATCCCCTTAGATAGAGTTTCAACCTCCATGACCATAAACGCGCCTGCTTCNATCTTGCTCGCCATGTACATAGCCGTGGGAGAAAAGCAAAACATCCCCATGGATAAGTTATCCGGCACAATCCAAAATGATATTTTAAAGGAGTATATTGCAAGAGGAACATACATCTTCCCGCCNAAGCCTTCTATGCGGCTTATCACGGACATCTTTGAGTTTTGCAGCAAGCATGTGCCTAAATGGAATACAATTTCCATTTCCGGATACCACATCAGGGAGGCAGGCTCCACAGCCGTCCAGGAGGTCGCTTTCACCCTGGCCGACGGGATCGCTTATGTGGAAGCCGCCGTCAAAAAGGGCTTAGATCCAGANGTTTTTGGTCGCAGGTTGTCATTTTTCTTCAACTCTCACAACGACTTCTTGGAGGAGATAGCCAAGTTCAGGGCTGCCAGGAGGCTCTGGGCCAAGATCATGAAAGAAAGATTTGGCGTGACTAATCCAAGTGCTCAAAAACTTCGTTTCCATACCCAAACTGCAGGCTGTACACTTACTGCTCAGCAGCCGGAAAATAACATTGTACGTGTAACCATGCAGGCTTTAGCCGCGGTGTTGGGTGGGACACAGTCGCTTCACACTAACAGCTTTGACGAGGCCTTGGCACTTCCGACAGAAGACAGCGTTCGCATAGCGCTAAGGACGCAGCAGATAATAGCTTACGAATCGGGCGTTACGAGCACAATAGATCCCCTGGCTGGAAGCTACTATCTCGAGTGGCTCACTAGCGAGATAGAAAGAAGGGCTCAAGAATACCTAGATAAAATAGACGAGATGGGTGGCATGCTTGTAGCCATTGAAAGGGGTTACGTGCAGCAGCAGATACAGGATTCAGCTTATGCTTATCAAAAGGCGATTGAAAACGAGGAACAAATAGTCGTTGGCGTAAACAAATTCCAAATTGAAGAAAAAGGGACCTCACGGGAAATCTTGAAGGTAGATCCCTCCGTGGGAGAAAAGCAAATCGCAAGGCTAAAGGCTTTAAAGGAGCGCAGGGACAACGTAAAGGTCAAAGAAACGCTTGAAGAAATAAGGGAAGCGGCCAGGGACGAATCCATTAACCTCATGCCCAGGATTTTAGATGCAGTAAAGGCCTACGCTACCTTGGGAGAGGTCTGCGGTGTCCTGCGGGAAGAGTTTGGCGAATATAAGGAAAACATAATCCTCTAAGTATGGAGGCAAGAACGATGGATGAGAGAAAAATACGTGTAATAGTAGCAAAACCAGGGCTCGATGGTCACGATAGGGGAGCCAAAGTGGTGGCAAGGGCTCTTAGAGATGCCGGCATGGAGGTCATCTATACGGGCCTAAGACAAACTCCAGAGCAGATCGTTGCGACTGCTATACAAGAAGACGTTGATGCGGTTGGATTGAGCATTTTATCTGGAGCTCATGAACATTATTTCAGAGAGGTCATCGAGTTGCTCAAAAGCGAGGGAGCAGAAGATATTATCGTCTTCGGTGGTGGCGTCATACCTGAGGGCGATGTCCCATCGCTTAAGGCGATGGGGGTTAAAGCGGTTTTCGGACCCGGCACGTCTACGTCTGAAATCGTAGAGTGGCTCAAAAACGCAGTCCACGAAAGGAGAACGAAAGAACACGTTTAATTTAGGCCTTTAACAAAGAGCGAAGAGGAAGGAGGGTGAATTGTACGAAATGAAAGTAACAGGTGTGGATCATATTGGCATAGCAGTGAAGTCTATAGATGAAGCCTTAAAGCTCTGGGAAGAAGTTTTAGGCATCAAATGCACAGGCAGAGAAGAAGTTGAGGAGCAAAAGGTCGTTACAGCTTTCTTGCCCCTGGGGGACACCGAGGTTGAACTTTTAGAACCAACTTCTCCCGAAAGCCCCGTATCAAAATTCATAGAGAAACGAGGCGAAGGCATTCATCATTTAGCGCTTAGGGTTGAAAATATTGAAGCAGCTTTGGAGGAGTTAAAGGGCAAAGGCATCCGACTTATCGATGAAGAACCACGTTGTGGCGCGGGGGGCGCAAAGATTGCCTTCATTCACCCAAAAGCTGCCGGCGGCGTTTTGCTTGAACTATCAGAGCGGTAAGATGGATTGCGTAAGGAGGACATGATAATGGCCGAAAAGACGATAGATCAGCTTTGCGAGGAACTAATGGCGAGAAAAGAAAGAGCGCGCTATCCCGTGGGAAAAGACGCTATAGAAAAGCAGCATAAACGTGGCAAATTAACCGCTAGAGAAAGGATAGATAAACTGCTTGACCCAGGATCCTTCGTTGAACTCGATGAGCATGTAGAACATCGTTGCACTCTTTTTGGGATGGAGGATCGCAAGTTTCCCGGCGATGGCGTGGTTACCGGTTATGGAACTGTAGAGGGCCGTTTGGTTTACGTGTTTAGCCAAGATTTTACGGTCATGGGCGGATCCCTGGGCGAGATGCATGCGAAGAAAATATGCAAAGTACAGGATATGGCCCTGCTCAACGGTGCGCCTGTAATTGGAATAAACGACTCAGGTGGCGCGCGCATCCAAGAAGGCGTTGATTCCCTATCTGGTTACGGGAATATATTTTTTAGAAACGTAAAGGCAAGCGGTATAGTGCCGCAAATATCCATCATAGCTGGTCCCAGTGCCGGAGGTGCTGTATATAGCCCGGCGTTGATGGATTTTGTCTTCATGGTGGATAAAATAGGGATAATGCACATCACTGGACCGGCCGTCATAAAGGCCGTTACGGGAGAAGACGTCACGAGCGAAGAAATAGGAGGAGCCATGGCTCACAACCAAGTATCAGGCGTGGCTCATTTCTTTGCACCAGATGAAGAAGAATGTTTTCTTCAAGTGAGGAAGTTGTTAAGCTTTTTGCCGAGCAACAACATGGAAGAGCCCCCCTTCATCGACACCGGCGATGATCCCGAACGGATGGATATGAACCTGAGGGAACTGGTACCAACCAATCCCAACAAGAGTTACAACGTGATAGACGTCATAAAGTGCATTGTCGATAATGCTGACTTTTTTGAAGTTCAGCCTTACTGGGCACAAAACATCGTAACGGGCTTTGCCAGGCTGGGTGGCAGGGTCATTGGCATCATCGCCAATCAGGCTCGCATTTTGGCCGGGTGCTTGGATATTGATGCCTCTGATAAAGCCAGCCGCTTCATAAGGATATGCGATGCTTATAACATACCGGTGGTGAACTTCGTGGACGTTCCTGGTTACCTTCCCGGGAGGGCGCAGGAGCTTGGTGGCATAATACGCCACGGAGCTAAGATGTTATATGCCTATTCCGAGGCCACAGTTCCCAAGATAACGGTGATTTTAAGAAAGGCCTACGGCGGATCTTATCTCGGCATGTGCAGTAAGGACCTTGGTGCTGACGTAGTTTTAGCCTGGCCTCAGGCGGAGATCGCGGTAATGGGCGCCGAGGGCGCGGCTAACATAGTGTTTAAAAGGGAGATAGAACAAGCCGAGGACAAGGAAGCCTTGAGGCGCCAGAAAATAGAGGAATATCAGGAGGCCTTCGCGAATCCTTACGTAGCGGCGGCGAGGGGGTTCGTTGATCGCGTGATATTCCCTGAAGAAACACGCAAGGAGATATATCAAGCCTTATTGTTGACCGAGACAAAAAGAGAACTTCGCCCGAAACGAAAACACGGCATAATACCTAGCTAAGGTGGTGAAGTCAATGAATTCAGTCTTTGAGCAAGGTTTATACGGGGGGCTGCAGTTGTCCATCATAGCCTTTAGCGTGGTCTTCATCGTATTGGCAGTCTTGACTCTCGTCATCGTGGCCATGAAGTTTATGGGGCGCACTCCTAGTAAGAAGGCCGAGGAAACAACCCCAGGTGGCGGCGAGGCATTGGTTGAGGAAACCACGATACCTTCGCCTCCGGAAGGACAAGGTGTTGCTCCGGTGCACATCGAAGAAGGCATAAGTGGAGAAGAAATTGCTGCTATCACTGCGGCCATCGCGGCCTATGGGTCAGCACCCTTTGAGATCAAATCAATTAGAAGAATTGTGCCTCCGCGCGTGAGCTTGTGGCGGAAGGCATCCTTCTTTGAGAACCAAGAAGGATTTGAATAAAAATAACATTGAAGTTTTAGGAGGAAATGTCAGGATGTATAAAAGGTACAGAATAGTCATAAACGGTAGAGAATACGAAGTTGCAGTCGAGGAACTTGGGGCCGCGACGTCAAATTATGCTCAAGCTTCACCCGTGGCGCCACAGGCTCCGTCAGTCCAAGCCACGACCCAGCCGCCAGCGCCAACTAATGTTTCAGCAGCTCCGCCTGCTCCAAGCGTTCCAGTTAGCCCGCCTGCTCCCAAACCGACACCAACGGCGCCTGTAGCACCTGCGCCTCCCAGTGGGGGTGCCACAATATCGGCACCTATGCCTGGTAAAATCCTCAAAGTGTTGGTTCAGCCTGGCATGCAGGTTAAAAAAGGACAAAATATGTTAATTTTGGAAGCCATGAAAATGGAAAACGAAATTTTAGCTCCTTCCGATGGCGTAGTGAGGGATGTAAAGGTTAAAGAAGGTGACAATGTAAATACCGGCGATCCCATGGTAATAATTGCTTAGCCCTTAAGGAGGGTCTGTAAAATGCAAGTATACCTCAGAGCTCTGTCCGGCGTTCTCGATCAATCCGGTTTTGTTGGGTTGACGTGGGGAAACGTCGTGATGATAGTTATTTCGGCAATCCTTTTGTACCTTGCCATAGGCAAGGGCTTCGAGCCCTTATTGTTGGTTCCTATATCGATTGGGTGCCTATTGGTCAACTTGCCCCTGTCTGGGATAATGGATGAAGGAGGATTTTTGAAGTACATCTCCTTCGGGATCGAGCACGAGATATTTCCGATAATAATATTTATGGGGATAGGCGCTCTTACCGATTTTGGCCCTCTCTTGGCAAACCCGGTAACGTTTTTACTTGGCGCTGCGGCCCAGTTAGGCGTCTTCGTCGCGCTTTTAGGTGCTGTGGCATTGGGTTTCACGGTCAAAGAAGCCAGTCCCATAGGTATCATTGGTGGAGCGGATGGCCCNACTACGATATACGTTGCCGCTAAGCTGGCGCCGCATTTGCTGGGCGCTACTGCCGTTGCAGCTTATAGCTACATGTCCTTGGTCCCAATCATACAACCGCCCATCATCCGTTTGCTGACCACTAAGCAGGATAGGCGAATTCGAATGGAACAGCTGAGGCCCGTTTCCAAAAGAGAGCGNGTCTTGTTCCCGATCATATCGACTCTGTTAGCTGGATTAATTCTGCCCGCTTCTGTTCCGATCATTGGCATGTTAATGTTTGGCAATTTGCTTAGAGAATGCGGCGTTACNGATAGGCTTTCATTGGCTGCTCAAAACGAGATCCTTAACGCCACCACCATCTTTTTGGGCATAAGCGTGGGAGCCACGATGGATGCAGCGGTGTTTTTAACGCCAGCAACGATAAAAATAGTACTTTTGGGACTAATTGCCTTTGCTTTCAGCACGGCCGGAGGGGTGCTTTTTGGTCAAGTAATGAAGGTGCTGTCTGGCGGCAAGATCAACCCNATGATCGGTGCAGCTGGTGTTTCGGCCGTTCCCATGGCCGCCAGGGTCGTCCAGCGTGTCTCTCAAAAAGAAGACCCGGGGAACTTCTTATTGATGCATGCCATGGGACCCAACGTCGCCGGCGTCATCGGAACCGCTGTTGCCGCCGGAGTCATGATTACATTGCTTTCTTAAGCAGCGAACCGAATTTGCGGTTAGCGNCAAAGCAAGTTTCCCTTTAAAAGAAACTTCTGCGAAAATATTTTTACGCCAAAACACCCGGAAAGAATGCATTCTTTCCGGGTGTTTTGTAAAAAAGGAGAGACTCCCTTGAAAGAGATAAATTCAGTTGAAGTTGCTAATTTAATAGAAAGTTTATGTATCAAGGCAAACATATGTGCTCCTGAGGATGTCATGGAGGGCATAATCCTGGCGAAGGCTCATGAGGATAGCTCCTACGGGCAAGCCGTTTTAGAAGACCTGCTTGAAAACATTGAATTGGCGCGGAAAGAGAGGATGCCTCTTTGCCAAGATTGCGGGATGGTGGTTGTCTTCGTTGATTGGGGACAAGAGGTTCTTTTAGTCGGCAGCACTCTGCAGGAATCTATCGATGAAGGCGTAAGAAAGGCTTATCTCGAAAATTATTTGAGAAGATCCGTGGTCAACGATCCTCTATACGAAAGAAAAAACACGGGCGATAATACACCTGCAATAGTGCATTGCAGGTTAGTTGGCGGAAATGAAGCCAAATTTACCGTAGTTCCCAAGGGCATGGGAAGCGAAAACGCTTCAGCTTTAGCCATGTTATCGCCCGCCGATGGTCAAGAGGGAGTCATCAATTTTGTGAAAAGTACCGTGGCACAAAAAGGACAAAACGCTTGCCCTCCACTTATTGTGGGCGTTGGCATCGGAGGCAATTTTGAAAGCGCACCCATTTTAGCTAAACGATCGTTACTCAGGCCAGTAGGCAGCAGAAATACAGATGATCGTTACTCGCAGCTGGAGGAAAAACTACTTGAAGAGATTAACGGTTTGGGCTTAGGTCCTGGAGGATATGGAGGAAGAGTTACAGCCCTTGATGTTCACGTTGAGTTTATGCCCACTCACATCGCAGGTTTGCCCGTGGCCGTAAACGTTTGCTGTAACGCCCTTCGGCATGCAAGCGGTCATCTGTAGGCTGTTTTTAGGAATGCCTGCTTAGGATGTCTTTAAAAGAAAAAAGCTTGTTGCCTTCTTTGAGGGCTTATGTTATTTAAATAATAAAGCTAGGGTTAATGTTTCCGGATGTAAAGTCTTGAGGCTTTACTTTTAAGGAAGCGCTAATTTGAATTGATCAGGAGACCTTGTATGAATATAAAGACAAAAAGAATAAAAACGCCCTTGAACGATAAGATCGTGGAAAGCTTGCACATGGGGGATAGGGTATTATTATCCGGTTTTGTTTATACAGCTCGAGATGCAGCGCACGAAAGGATGCTGAAGGCATTAAGACAGGGCGATCCCCCTCCATTTGACCTTCGAGGCCAGGTTATCTATTACGCAGGTCCTGCTCCAGCAAAGCCGGGCACACCCGTTGGATCCATTGGGCCGACCACGAGTGGACGCATGGATAGATATGCACCAGTGCTCATTGAAATGGGTTTAAAGGGCATGATCGGCAAAGGAAAAAGGAGCGAACCGGTGATTGCTGCAATAAAATCTCATAAGGCGGTGTACTTTGGCGCAACTGGAGGAGCAGCAGCTTTGTTGGCTATGAAAGTAAAATCCTCCAAGGTAATAGCCTACGAAGAGCTGGGGCCGGAGGCCATTTATGAGATATTAGTAGAGGATTTTCCTTTGTTGGTTGTAATAGATTCCGAGGGCAACGACCTATATTCCATGGGGCCTAAAAAATGGCATACCTTTAAGGTGATAGAGGAGGACGAAAGGTCATGAATCCAAAAAACGGCAGTCCAACGATCGGGCTGGCCTTGGGAAGCGGAGCGGCTAGAGGATGGGCTCATATAGGCATACTAAGAGCGCTTGCCGATAAGGGCATACATCCCGAAATAGTTTGTGGGTGCTCCATGGGCGCTCTGGTTGGGGGATTTTATGCAGCCTTGAAGCTTGATGACTTGGAAGAAGCTTCTCATTCGTTGAGCAAAATGGGCATGTTGAGGATGGTGGGTCGCCTTATTTTTCGCGGCGGTTTTTTCGATAACAAGGGAATTATGCAGTGGCTACAAGACGTTTTAGGTGACGTAAAGATAGAGGAATTGCCCGTTAAGTTTGGCGCCGTGTCGGTAGACCTTTCTACCGGCATGGAGATATGGATGACGTCCGGTGATCTCGTCGAGGCGATCATGGCTAGCATATCTGCTCCCGGCATGTTGATGCCCTTTCAAAAAAATGGTTTGCTGCTGGGAGACGGAGCTTTGGCAAATCCCGTTCCCGTATCGCTATGTAGAGCTTTGGGCGGGGACATCGTCATTGCAGTGGATTTAAACGCAGAAAGAGTTGGAAGATACTTTGGGCCCCATTGGGGTTTACCCAAAACCAATGAGGCCAATTCGCTCGAGGAAGATGAGGCGAAGATGCCACATCTTTTGGAAATACTTGCCGTTTCAAGCCAGATTATTCAGACGAGACTGACGAGGCATCGCTTGGCAGCCGATCCGCCCGATATCCTGATATCACCCAGGGTACGGAACATCCGCATGTTGGAATTTGATAAAGCATCAGTAGCAATTGCTGAAGGTAGAAAGGCAGCGGAAAGGAGCATGCACGCCATCGAGGAATTATTGGAATAACAAGGGGTTACTTGCTAATCGGGGGATGATGTATATGTTAAAGTACATAAGCGTCTCGCTTTTATGTTATCTCATAGGCAGCATCCCCTGGAGTACGATCGTGGCCAAGCTTTTTATGAGGGCCCCGATCGATCTCGCCGAAGAGGGGACTAAAAATGTGGGGGCGACCAATGTATGGTACTTGGCGGGCCCCATTGCGGGTTGTATTGCCGCTGTGGGAGATGCCGTCAAGGGCGGCCTTGCCGTTTTGGTCGCCAAACTTGCAGGTCTTCCAAGCTTTTTTTGGCCTCTATGCGGTTGGATGGCGGTGATAGGTCATACCTGGTCGATATTTTTAAATTTTAGAGGTGGCCGCGGTGCATCCGCTACTGCAGGTGTCTTCGTTGTTATGATGCCCTGGGAAGCAATGGCGACGGGCTTGCTGATTGCGACAGCCCTGCTTACCTTCGGAGGTTGTTTGCTTTCCTCGCTCGCCTTAATGTGGCCCTTTCCGATCTTGATCTCCTTTGCCAGGGAAACCATCGACTTTAAAACGGCCTGCACTGTGGCCTTCTTGGTCGTTTGGGTGCTCGTCGTTGGGTGGAGTAGGTTGCGCGATGATTTTGATTGTTTTGTAAAAGCCCTGGGCCAACACTTGGTCAGGCGCAAACTTTACAGATATACCGCGCTTGTTTTTCCCGCACTCGTGTACCCCTTATTTGGCTATTTGGTCCTTCGCAGGGTGCTTCTTGTATCCGCAGGGATTGCCATTGTCATCGAGTTTTTGCGACATCGCTCGGCCAAGTTCAACGAAGGCGTAAAAAAACTTTTCGCTCCAGTTGGGAGGGCGGAGGAGGCGGAGCACATTTCCTCGACCACCATGTTTTTGTG
>JGI24713J26584_10003382_pt1 | contig 10388 bp, 8 predicted proteins | sample BioPla4DNA1_FD_26584 | JGI IMG/M metagenome (IMG submission 26584) | reverse complement strand
ATTGTCCACGAAGGCTGAAATCAACACGGACATCCACACGATCATGGTGTAGACAACAAACACATTGCCCTGCCCGGTCCGGGCGATAAAGGCAGCAAAGGTCTCAATCACGCCAGCCTGGGTAAGGCCGCCCACCACAACGAACAAGCCCATGAGCAAAAAGAGGGTAAAGAAGTCGATGTCCAAGACGGTTTTCCAGGTTTTCTNCAACCCTCCGCCGCGAGCCAAGTCCCTGAGCAGACCCACAGCGAACAGGGCTACGCAGATCAAGCCATTGGTAATGGCAGGTTTTTCAGGAATAAAAGAAGCCAAGATCAACAGCACGATCATGAAGATCAACAGAAAGCCAGGAAAACGATCCTCCACTTCAGTGCGGGTCTGAGGCTCAATCTGTCCCTTCGTTGACCGCAACACCCAGTAGAGAATCACGGTGGCAGCTAGAGCTCCCGCCTGCACGATCCAAAACATGCCCGGCCTGCCCTCCAGCCAGAAAAAGTCCAGGAAATCCAGGTTGGCATGGCCGCCCAGGAGGATGGAGGTGGCATCGCCCACCAGGGTCGCCGCTCCCTGTAAGTTGGAGGCTATGGCCACGGCGATGACGCTGGTCACAGGCGAAATACCCTGTTTTTTGGCAATACTCATGGCCACCGGCGCCACAATAAGTACCGTAGCCACGTTATCCACGAAGGCAGAAATGATGCCGGAGAACAGGGATAAAGCCACGATGGCCCAGCGAACTGTCGGGGTTTTCTCTAGGATCATGTCCGCCAGCAAGGCCGGCATGCGTGACTCGATGAACAAGGAAACAATACCCATTGTTCCAGCGATCATCAAGATCACATTCCAGTCTATAAAACCAAACACCATCTGCAGGGGGACGATGCCCACCACGATGAATATTCCTGCAGAAACCAGTGCTATATGCGGCCTGAAACGGGGCAGCAGCAGAAGCAGCAGGTAAGTAAGGGCAAATAGTACGATGGCTAATGTTTGCAATGCAGAAACTCCCTTTCCAACGTGTATATATTCATAGTTCACTTCTCGTCCCAGCCGAGTTATTCCTCTCAAAAAAGGATGCCTTCTCCGGCAGATTTTACCCGACGTACTCAGCCATACCCAGACTTTCGTTCTCTTGCCCGGTAGACATTTGCAGGGATTTTACCCCAGCGCGACTAATACGACAGGAACGGCACTGACCGGTATGATGGAAGTAAAGGAGGCGAAACCATGAGTAAGATTCTCCGTTATGGTATGGTTGGCGGGGGCATCGGTTCCCTAATCGGCCATGTACATCGCAAGGGAGCGGAATTTGACGGCCGCGCCAAGCTGGTGGCTGGATGTTTTTCCACAAGCTTTGAGCGGACTCTGCTCACCGGTGAAGAGCTCGGACTGAACCGGGAGCGCTTGTATCGCGACCACAATGAAATGGCGGAAAAGGAAGCGGTGAGAGAAGACGGTATTGACTATGTGATCATCTGTACTCCCAATTACGCCCACTATGCGGCGGCCAAAGCCTTTTTGCTGCAGGGGATTCACGTGGTCTGTGACAAACCCCTCACCTTCACTGTGGAGGAGGCAGAAGAGCTGGCACAGCTGGCTGAAGAAAAGGGCCTGCTGTTCTGCACCACCTACGCTTACGCCCAATGCCCCACGGCGAAGCAAGCACAGATGATGGTGAAAAACGGAGACATTGGCGAGATCCAGGTGGTGGTGGCGGAATACCCCATGGGCTGGCTGGCCACGGCCGCGGAACAGACAGGGAACAAACAGGCAGCCTGGCGCACCGATCCCAAGTTCACCGGCATTTCCAACTGCGTGGGGGACATCGGCACGCACATTGAGAACACCGTATCCTATATCACCGGGCTGGAAATCGACGAGCTCTGTGCCCGCCTGGACAACTTCGGCGGAGAGAACCGTGCTTTGGATACCAACGCCCACATTTTGGTCAAGTACAAAAATGGAGCAGTGGGCAACTACTGGTGCTCCCAGGTTGCCATTGGCTACGACAATCCCCTCACGGTCCGCGTCTTCGGCACTAAAGGCTCCATCGAATGGCGCCAAGAGGAGTCCAATTACCTCAAGGTGATGAAGATCGGCGAGCCTACGCAAATCCTCGCCAGAGGAAATCCTTACTTCTACCCCNAAGCTGCCGGGATGAGCCGCTTGGCCGCGGGCCACCCGGAAGGTTACTTTGAGATGTTTGCCAACATCTACAGCAAGTTCAACGTAGCCTTGCTCAAGCTCCAGCAGGGGCAAGAACTTACGGCCGAAGATTTAGACTTCNCCGATGCCAGGGCCGGTGCCCGGGGCGTNANNTTCGTCCACCGCTGCGTGGAAAGCTCCAAGCGGGGTTCGGTCTGGGTTAAGTTTGACTGAGGTTATCTGAGCCACTAGGAATGGGTTACGTGCGCAGCGTGCGCCGTAACCCTTTTTTGGTTCATATTTCTTTGGAGCAACCTCTGTCACGATGGGGAAAGGAGACAGAGGTTTCAGGTAGAATATAATGTTAATTCTGACTTTTTGCCCAGGGAAAGTTCAAAAAGGGCAGGTGTCTGGATGATTGACAAGGAAATATGGGTTGGAACTTTTGCTGAGTTCGCCGAAGTTATGGAAAGATACAGTACCCGAGAGTACTTGTTCAGGGGTGTCAGTAGAGTCGAATATGCTTTGGTCCCGCGGATCGGCAGGGTGGATAACCATCGTTACCCCGATTTCATGACCTACGAAACCGAGCTTATGACCCTTTTCAAGCGCAGTGCCGTCCCTTACATAGGTAAGCTGCCCAGCAACGAATGGGAAATAGCGGCCATCGCGCAACATCATGGTCTCCCCACCCGCCTACTTGACTGGACGAGAAACCCCATTGTGGCAGCCTTTTTTGCCATAAGGACTCCTCACGATACTGACGCAGCGATCTACGCCTTGCACACTGGCCAAGAGGGCTTGGACAGGGTTCAAGACCATGAGTTGGAACCCTACATTTACGAACCAGACTTGGACCATATTGTACTCATCTTCGAGCCCAATCACATCATACCCCGCATAGTCGTACAAAATGGCTGCTTCACCGTCCACGGCAATCCACGTCTGGCACTGAATGAACATCCAAACATCCTGATAGACCGGATCATTGTTGAGTCTCATTTCCGGGAAGAGCTAAAGAGGATTCTGGACATGTATGGAGTCAACAATGCAACTCTATTCCCGGGACTGGACGGGCTGTGTGATTATCTGGACTGGTACACACGGGAACCAGTCTATTGAGGAGGAGAACCAATTGTACGTTCCGATCCTAAAGAACCGCAGTGTAGAAGTGTCCGTTCTCGAGGATCTGCTGAAGATACCTCTCTCTGAACACACCACGCCGTTGGTGGAAATCATCCAAGAACGGGTCAGGAGCAACTCGCCTTCACCGTTCGTCGAGCAACTAGCCAAGCTCCTATCCCAAAACCCCGACCGCNCCCAATTGTTTGTTGACGTGCCTCGGCTTTCTGCGCCGAGCGGCATACCCTCACCCGTGCGAGAGTTCCTGATTCGGGCTAATCGCGATCACAGTTTCTGGTTGAGCATGCTGCTGAGCCTGGCGGGCCTGCCGGGAGTAGTACCCGTAGTATCCTATAACCCGCTTTTGGTGCCAGGGACAGAGCTGCTTGATCACATCAGTCTCTTGAGAAGACAGTTTGAAACTTTGGCTTTCCGATTGACCGCGGGGACTTTTCCGGATGTGTTTCCCCTCATCGCGCGGGACTGCATTAAGGAACAGGATTTCGTGATGTTGGACATCGGTTCAGCCGGTCACACCAATCCAGTGCTGAAATCTATGTACGAAGCAGTCAGACAGCAGAAGGGGCATATCGGCTATACGTCGGTGATAGTTCACTCCCCTAGGCGGAGGGAGCTCACAAACAAAAGCCTGGAGGATGGCAAGCCTATCGTGGAAATCGATAACAGCCTAAGGGACTTCTTTCGGGTGCATCACTTCGATGGCTTTGGTGACTACGCAGGGATAACGTCTGATCTACCTACTNCGGGCGGCAGCATTAGCCCGGCGGGTGTCTACTACTCTTTCGCGGACAATGTTTTTGTGGGGTTTCGGCGGCATTTGAGACTCTCGGAGTTCGAAGAATACATTGCACCGGCTATTGTAGCCTCACCCTATTGGCAGCAGTACAGTCCTGAGCACCACGAACGTTGTCCAGGTTGNCGGGAGATCCTAAAGATCAGTGCGGGCAAACAAAAGGGCTCTAGCCAGGCCAAATGGAAGGGAATCACCATGGCCCATTACATCTACGCCATTGACGAAAGCATGGCGTCAGGACGGGTATAGACGATTTCGGGGTCAATGGGCTGAGTAAAGAAGGTCTGGATATCTATGGGGTAGATCTTTGAAAAGTTGGCTTTCAAGAAGTTCCACTTCCAGCCATACTTCTCTCGAAGCACCTGCTTGAAGAGGTCATTGATTTCGCCCTGTGACAGTGTGGCAACTACTCGGGCGGCTCTGTCAGACTTGNACCTGGGCGCTTTCTGCCCAACCATGCGGAGCATACGTGCCAGATCGGAAGCCGATAGGGACGCGACCTGAGCCCTTGGATCAAGGTGGGGGCTGCGGAGAGCCAAGCGCCTGGCAGCAAAAGCACACTTGAGATCCTGGAAGTCGTACGAAATGATGCCGCAATGCCCAGGAATTAGTTTCTCAACTGCACTACGGTGTTTCTCATGAGTGATCACGTACACGTAATCAAACACTTTGGAGTAGGCACTAACTTGGTCAGCCAACCTGTCCAGGTTATCCAGTTCGCTCTTGATCTCATAGCCTATGGAAGACCCATTGATGCGGCATAGATCAACTCTTTTGTTGTGGACAACCAGTTCAAAGACATTTACTTCATCTGCATTGCCCAGAAGGGCTTGGACGAAGCTGTACTTCACAACGCGCTCACCTGGGTAATAGCGGAATATCAACTCGTTGATGAAAGCATTGGCCAAATACCGCTCTTGAAGCTCGGCAAAGAACCCAGGCTTCACATGGCCCGAAAACACCCGTTGGATCATGGACCAGAGCTGACGATCGCTTTGCGACACATCGTATTCACCCTGAATTAGGCGCGCTAGCTCTGCAAGGGTGTCTCCGCCAAGCTGATCACTGAGTTGAGTAACCGTCCTGATCATGGCCAACTCGCCCTCCCCTCACCATTCCAATCGCCAACTGTTCGACTATCAAGCACCATCAGTTACTTTGTTTCGTCAGATGCCAGGCAAATCCTGCGCAAGAAGGGGCCGCCTAACACCGGAGAACTAAGGTCCAGTTGTGCTCCGGGTGCAGGTTATGTAAGAGCAGATTCGGAAAGTCTTCACAAAAACATCCGTAAAGCAAAGCAGTGAATTCTTCCAAGGCGTAGAAATAGACTGACGAGTTGAGAAACGGGAGTTGAAGCCAGTGAAAAAATAAAGAGGCCTTCAAGAAAGAGGAAGGCTGGCAGAATCGCACTCTGCACGGTGTTAACACTAGTTGTCCTGTTTGCAGTCGTCTCCATGGTGGCCATTTGGCAGATCTTCCAAGCTCAGTTCGGGCGTTTTGAGCGGCCCGATCCCGCCACCACCACGCAGATGCACTACAGCGACCTGGGAGATGACTACCCCCGTGAGCTGGTCAGCTTTTACTCCGGACAGAACCGCCTGCAGGGCTACTTGTACTCTGGGCAGGGAAGCCCTGGACTCATCGTGGTGGTACACGGCTTAGGCGGCGGAGCCGACAGCTACCTGCCGGAAATCCAATACTTCCTCGATCAGGGCTGGAGCGTGTTTGCCTATGATGCCACCGCCTCCTACAGCAGCGAAGGCGAAGCAGCCCGGGGCTTTCCCCAGGCTCTACTGGATCTAGATGCCGCCCTGCAGTTCGTGGCCAGCAGGCCTGACCTGGCCCAGCTCCCCGTACTGCTCTTCGGCCACAGCTGGGGAGGCTATGCAGTGGCCAACATCCTCCATTTTGATCATAAAGTGGCTGGCGTAGTATCGGTGGCTGCCCCCAACTCGGCCATGGAAATCGTCATGGAACAAGGCCGTGAGATGCTGGGAGGCCTCATTGCCACCCAGCGCCCCTTCATCTGGATGTACCATTGGCTGCTCTACGGCAAAACCGCTTCCCTTAGCGCGGTGGACGCTCTGAACAAGACGCAGATTCCGACCCTGATCATCCACGGCACGGAGGACAGCTTGGTGAAGTTCCACGGCAGCGCGATCATTGGTAAACAAGACCGGATCACCAATCCCAAGGTACGTTTCCTGGCGCTGGATGAAGAAGGCCGCGCCGGCCATAACAACATCCTCCGCTCCCTGGAAGCCATGGCCTACCTGGAAGAACTCCGCGCCGAGCAGCGGACCCTCTCCGAGCGGTATGGCGGCGACATCCCCCCTGAAGTGCAGCGAGAATTCTTTGCCCAAGTTGACAGGGCCAGGGTGAACGAGGTGAACGGGGAGCTCATGGCTGAGATCCACAACTTCTTCCTCAGCTGCCTGTAGGCGCGAAGAAACTGCCGTGGCTGTAGGGAACAACGTGAAGATATGCCAAAGACCGCCCATTTTGAGGCGGTCTTTGACTTTGAGACGCTTTCACCACAAGGTTCTGGCGCGGAAAACCTTTAGTTGTTGATCATGTCGAGCATGCGCTGCGTGAGGGCCTCAACGGTAAAGCCCAGATGCTTAGCAACATCGGAACCGGAGCCGCTGACCCCAAACCGCTTAATGCCAAAGACTTCAATGTGGCCCTTAGGCTTCAGGCTGTACCAGCCGGAGCCAACCCCGAACTCGACTGCCAGAGTAGGCACCTCTTCAGGAACCACTTCATTTTTGTACGCAGCGTCTTGATCAAGAAACGCATCCCGGTTAGGCATGGAAACCACCCGCACACCATAGCCGGCTTTCTCCACTTGTTGAGCGGCTTCCAAGGCCATGCTGACCTCGCTCCCCGCCGCCACCAAGACGATGGACAATTCGTTCTGTTCTTCTTTGACGATGTAACCGCCGCGTGTGAAGTCCCAGCCCGGCTTTTTGAACAGCGCGGGAAGAGTCTGCCTGCTCAGGATCAGAGCGGTTGGCCCCTGGGTGTTGCGCATGGCTTCTACCCAGCTCCATGCAGTCTCCTCGGCATCCGCCGGCCGGAACACTGTCAGGTTGGGAATCAACCGCAGCGATTCCGTGGTTTCCACCGGTTGATGGGTTGGACCGTCCTCACCCACGTATGGAGAGTCATGGGTGAAGATATAGGTAACGGGCAGGTTCATCAAGGCGGACAGGCGAATGGTGTGCCGCAGATAGTCTGAGAAAACCAGGAACGTGGCGCCGTAAACGCGGAAATGGCCGTAGAGGGCTAAGCCGTTTAAAATGGCTCCCATGGCATGTTCGCGCACACCGAAGTTGAAGTTCCTGCCGCTGAAATCACCGCGGGTGATGGTCTTTTCACCGTGGAGGAAGCTCTGGTTGGAGGGGGACAGATCCGCGGACCCACCAACGAGATTGGGGACCTTCTTGGCAATGGCGTTGAGAACCTTGCCGCTGGCGGCCCTGGTGGCCAGGTTTGTACCCTCGGGGAACATCTCCAGAATTTCTCCCAGATCGGGGAGCTCTTTGCTCAGCCAAGCATCCCATTGGCTCCGGAGCTCTGGAAATTCCTTGGACCAGGCCTCAAAGAGAGCTTGCCACTGGTTTTCCTGTTCCTGCCCCCTCTGCTTCACCTGCTCCGCTACACCATTGATGCCTTCCGGTGTGTACAGCACTTCGTCTTCAGGGAAGCCCAAGGCCTGCTTCAGCTTGCGCACTTCTTCCTCACCCAAGGGTGAGCCGTGGGTTTCGGGCAGTCCCGCTTTGGTGGGTGCCCCCTTGGCGATCTGCGTGTGGGCAATGATCAGCGTGGGCTGGTTCTCGTTCGCCTTGGCTGCTTCCAGTGCCTGCCGCAGGTCTTCAAGATCGTGGCCGTCTGCTTCCAGAACCTGCCATCCGTAAGCCAAGTAGCGGTCCTTGACGGACTCGGTGAAGGTAATATCTGTTGACCCTTCAATGGTGATCTGGTTAGAATCGTAAATGGCGATGAGCTTGCCCAGGCCCAGATGGCCTGCGAAAGAGGAAGCCTCTGCGCTGATCCCTTCCATGAGATCACCATCGCCCACTAATACATAGGTGTAGTGGTCCACCACATCATATCCCGGCCTGTTGAAACGGGCGGCGGCCATCCTTTCGCCTATGGCCATCCCCACTGCATTGGCAATTCCCTGTCCCAGGGGCCCGGTTGTGGTTTCCACACCAGCAGTATGGCCGTACTCCGGATGGGCGGTCGCTTTGGAGCCCAGCTGTCTAAACGTCCGCAGGTCCTCCATGGTCACATCATAGCCTGCCAAGTGCAGGGCGGCGTAGAGAAGCACGGAAGCGTGGCCGTTGGACATGATAAACCGATCTCGATTCGCCCAGGACGGGTTCTCTGGGTTGTGCCTCATGGCATCAAAATACAGGGCGGAAGCAATCTCGGCGCAGCCCATGGCTGCTCCGGGATGCCCATTCTTGACTAGCTCCACCGCATCAGCGGACCACACTCTGAGCACTTTGGCGATTTCGTTTAGATTCATCACACATCCCCCTCGCATGTTACGATTAGCTTGCATTGATTGAAAAGAGCGACGCTGCAACTGGCCCGGGCTAGGCAGCCCGCTTTTTGATCAGCCCAAATCTGGCAAAGAGGGAACCGATGGATTCTTCGTTTCCAGCGATGAAGGCCAGCAAGATGATGATTCCCTTGATGATCTGCTGAGGATAGGATGGGACACCAAGGATGTTCATAATGTTCCCGATCAAGCCCAGAGTGAGTACCCCGAACATGGTGTTAAGCACGCTGCCCTTTCCTCCAGACAAGCTTGCACCGCCGATGACCACTGCAGCAATGGCGTCCAGCTCTAAGCCTACCCCGCTCATGGGCGAACCCACGTTGAGCCTGGACGTCAGGATAATGCCGCTGATAAAGCAGAGGATGGCGCTGAGGGCGTAGGCCATGGCTGTGTACAGCCCGCCCGGCAGACCTGCCAACCTCACCACTTCAGGGTTGCCGCCAATGGCCTTGAGGGTCCGGCCGAACACTGTCTTCTGCAGGACAAAGCCAGCGATAATGGCCGCCACTGCGGCAATGATGACTGGAACCGGAACAGGGCCGATGTAACCCTGGCCAACAAAGCGGAAGCTTTCAGTGGGGCTCACCGAGATGGCGTTGCCGCTGGAATAGGTGTAGGCAAAACCCCGGGCCATACTCATCATGGCCAGCGTGGCCACGAAGGGAGGCACTTTCGCTTTTACTACCGCAAAGCCGCTGAACAACCCGCAGAGCAGGCCGGCACCTAAAACCTTGACCACAACCAGCCAGACCGGGTCTGTCCGCAATAGATTGGCCGTTAAGACACAGGATAGTGCCAGAAGCGAACCTACCGACAGATCAATACCACCGGTGAGGATNACAAAGAGCATNCCGATGGAAACCAAGGCCAAAGCCGCGTTCTGCCTCAGCAGGTTCATCATATTGTTCACCGTGAGAAACGCACGGGACAAGAATGCGGATACGATGATGAGGGCTATGAAGANGATGATCACGCCATAGCGCCTGAAAAGTGACTGCCTACGCTGTTTCACGCCAGATTACCTCCACTCGCTAGATGTATTACTCTTTCCTTGTTGATCTCTTCGCCCTGCAGCTCGCCGTTGATGCGGCCGCGGTACATGACGAGAACTCGATCGCACATCCCCACTATCTCGTCAAAGTCGGTGGACATGAGGATTACGGCCTTGCCTCCGGCTACCATCTCATTAACCAGGGTGTAGATCTCTCCCCTGGCACCCACGTCCACTCCCCGAGTGGGCTCACTGAAAACCAGCACGTCGCAGTCAGCCAACAGCCATTTGGCAATACATACCTTCTGCTGGTTGCCGCCGCTGAGGTGTTTGATATACTGCTCCAAATTCGGCGTGCGGACGCGCAGCCTGTCCACGTATTCCTGGGCGATGCGGTTTTCCGTCGCCTTGCGGATGAGGCCCCCTTTGTGGACCTTCAGCCAGTTTACCAAGGTGGTGTTTTCGGCCACCGAGAAATCCAAGAGCAGCCCTGTGGCTTTTCTGTCCTCGGTGAGCCAACCGATGCCGTTTTCGATGGCGCCCTTGATCGTTCGGTAGGTCTTGCCCTTCATCTTGATGGTGCCCAGGGAAGGCAGCACCCTAAACAGGGCTTGGGCCAGCTCTTCCTTGCCGCAGCCGACGAAGCAGCCAACACCTTGGTTGAGCTCTACAAAAAACCCCTAGTCCAGATCATCTTTGCTGGCGGGTACTATCACCATAACTCCCAGATGTTTGCCAGCCCC
>JGI24713J26584_10003378_pt1 | contig 10398 bp, 8 predicted proteins | sample BioPla4DNA1_FD_26584 | JGI IMG/M metagenome (IMG submission 26584) | reverse complement strand
ATTATTAGCATTCAAGAGAATCTATGGGATAAACAGGTGAATTTTTGATAAACCGAAGGCCCAATAGGGCATGGAGCATGCTATTTCGAGCATGCTCCATGGGCGGCCCCGCACTGTCCAGGACATCCCCATCAACGACCTCGCCAAGAAAAAGTGTATGCGTGGCCGTCTCGATCATGTCAATGACCCTGCAGACAATGTAGCCGCAGGAATCCATGATCACCGGAAGCTTCTCTTTCATCTCGTAAGCCACATGCTCAAACTTGTCCGTGTCCCGGCTTGACTTGAAACCAAAAGTTCCGATAAGCCTGGGGGAAGATTTCTCCGAAAGAATGGAAACGGCAAATTGATTAGTTTTCTTAATGCAGCCATTGGTGTAATTATCGCGATGTATGCTGACAGCTATGGTTGCAGGCGAAGAAGCAACCTGCACCACGCTGTTGGCCACGCAGCCGATGGGCCTCTCCCCATCCAGCGAAGTGACGATATACACCCCGTACGATATAAAAGCAAGTACCTGCCCATTCATCTTTCGTCTACCCCTGCTGCTTATTTGGAGCCGAGTGCCGCGCCCCGGCCGCTGCATTCTTCTGCACCGAGATATTTTCATTATGCCATAACAAACACATTTTTTCACCAAGCTGGATGGCTTAAAATATGTTTGAGGCTTCTAGAAGCCCCTCTGGTTCATTGGCCTCTACCGCTTAAAAATGCCAAGGCCTCTTCTTCGTCAAGGGGCTTGCTCACCAAGTCCCCCTGGATCCGGTCACAGTGATGCCTCTTTAAATACTGCAGCTGGAGCTCATGCTCCACCCCTTCTGCCACGACATAATGGCCGAGCTTATGGGCTAAGGAAATGATATCGCCCGTTATGGCCTTCTGCAAGTCTTCAGCCATCAGCTTGTCAATGAAAAACCGGTCAATTTTCATGCAGTCAACTTTCAATTCCCTTTCCCGGGCCAGGGAGGAATAGCCGGTTCCAAAGTCATCTATGCCCACGCGCAATCCTGCATTCCGCAATCTTTCAATAATATTGTTGATGCTGTCAAAATCAGAAGCAAAGACCGATTCTGTAATCTCTATGCAGACATTATCCGGTTTCACCTGCATTTCCTCTATTAACTCCATCAGCATAGCTGCAAAATTCGGGCTCAGCAGCTGAATAATTGAAACATTAACCGAGATGCCAATATTATCTTGGCCGTGCTCCCTGAGCCTGTTCAGGAAGCAAAAGGCCTTGACCAAAATCTTTTTGCCTATAGGAATGATAAGCTTCGTTTTTTCCGCAAGGGGAATGAATTCTTGCGGGTGCACCAACCCAAGTTTTGCTGTCCTTAGCCTGGCCAGTGCTTCGAAGCCGGTGATGAAACCAGTGTTTATATCCAAAATAGGCTGGTACTGCAAAAACAGCTCATGAGCGGGGCTGCCATCAGCCGCTATCACATCGAGGGCTTCCACGATGTCCCTTTCGCGCTCCACCATGGTTTCAATCTCTTCGTTATAAAAACAAACCTGGTAGTTTTTCCCAAACTGGCTGACAGCCTTGTCGGAAGCGATCATGAGTTTGGTGAGAAGCGAATCAATATCAATGTCATCATTCTCTGTCTGCTCAAATTCAAGAACGCCAATACCGCCGCTTATCCTGTCGGTTATAAACAATGATTCCAAAGTCTCGGCAATAACACCACTGAAATCAATAAGCTCCCTTCTATCCCTGTAGTCAAACAAGTAGAAAACAAATCGATTCTCGCAGGGGTAGAACAAAATCCTCTTCTCGGTGCTGTACCGGCTGAGCTCCTCCGCAGCTGTTTTCAGCAGGTTCTGAGCGTACTGGTAACCGTAGTTGGCAGTTAACAGTTGAACCATGCTCAAGTTAATGCACATGAGCGCTTTGGGGGAGTCCTTTTTTGACCTCATATGTTTTTTCAGCAAGGTAGCCAGGTATTCCCGGTTATACAGCCCCGTCCATCTGTCGTGTTCGGCGATATATCTGCGTTCTATCTCCAGCTGCTTTCTCTCCGATATATCCTGGATTAGAAAAATATGATTGTTCGTGCTGCCTCCCATTGGAGCAAGGACAGCTGCAGTCTTATAGACCCATGTTATCGTTCCATCGGGCTTGATAAATCTTTTTTCCAGGGAATAATTTTTAATTTCGCCCTTTTGCAGCTTCCTAAAGTTCTCCAAATCTCTTGCCAGATCTTCAGGATGGGTAATTTTTGCCCATCCCAGGCTGATGAGCTCTTCTCTTGTTCTTCCTGTAAGCTGCTCATAAACCGAGTTAATCCTGGCCCTGGAACTCTCCACATTTTCAGGATCGCTGTTATATGAAATGGTGATGCCGATAGGGGCTTGTTCGAAAAGCATATCAAAAGTCATGGTCTGTTCATCCAGCTGCTTCCTTAATGCTTCTTCTGCGCGCAGCAACGCAGCATGCACATCAATCCTGGCTTTAAGCGAATCCATCTGGATGGGCTTTCGGATATAATCTATGNCCCCGAGCTTTAAANCCTTTATTTCATTGTCCAATTCATCGTAAATGGTCAATATTACCGTGCGCAGGTTCCGGTAGCGATCGTTCTTTTTTAGATATTCGAGAACCTCGAATCCGTTCATTTTGGGCATATTCAGGTCGAGGATGAGCAGATTAATCCCGTCATGCTCCTCCAGAATACGGATGGTTTCCAAGCCGTTGCGGGCAGTTAACACGCTGTATTCACTGAGCATACTTTTGATGATAAATCTATCCGCAGCCGAATCATCAGCAACCAGAATCTTAATGGACGACATTGCCAATTCCCACCTTGCTTATGATGTATTCCTTTCCGGGTTCCCCTGGATCAGCTTTATTTCCTCAAGGAGTTTTCCGATTAACTCTGAAAATCTTTTTTGCAGGGGTAAAATTTCGTCGTCTTTTTTTTCTTGGAGCGCCTTCTGCAGCAACGTGGCTACATCATGCAGCGGGCCGGCGCCGATGCTTCCTGAACTGCCTTTCACCTTGTGCACAATCTGGGCAGCCTCGGCGTATCTTTTTTCACGCACGGCAGCTTCCAGCCTCTCGGACGTGTCCAGGTTCTCGCGGTAATACTCCATCAACGCATGAAGGTACAGTTCTTCATTGCCGCCCATATTTTTTAAACCCAGTTGCCGGTCAAGAACAGTTTCATCGCGGCTGCTGCCAGGTCCAGCTTTTAAAAGAATGTCCTCCACTGTTTTAACCAGGTGTTCGGGATTAAAGGGCTTGCTGATGTAATGCTCGATGCCCCTTTGTTTACATTTTTCACGCACCCCCATGATGACATCCGCGGTCATGGCCACAATGGGAACATTTGGTGAAAGCTCCCGGATTCGTTCAGCCGCTTCGTAGCCGTCCATGACAGGCATGTGCAAATCCATCAAGATCAAATCAATGCTTTCCCCCTGCTCCTCGAATAACTCCACCGCTTCCTTCCCGTCGTTGGCAATGATGGTGTTTATCCCCACCTGTTCCAAAATTGATTTCACAATAAGCTGGTTTGTCCTATTATCTTCTGCCAGCAACACATTGTAGCTTTTATCAAGCGGCTTTACGGCAAGGGATTCTCCGTTGCCCGAAGATTTAGCGCGGGAAACAGCTTTAAGATTAAAAATCTCCACGATGCCGTTGAGCAATATGGAGGGCATGACGGGCTTGCCTACGCCCATGCTAATCCCGTAATCGTTTATCTTTTCAAACAGGTCATACCTCATCATGGGGAAAAGCATTATAATCTTAGGCATTATAGTAATTTTGCTATTCTGGCGCAGCTTCTCGATAAAATTGAAGCCGCCTTCAACCGGTGTATCGTAATCAACAATAAACAGATCAAAAGGCTTGGCAAAGGTTCCTTTTATTCCGTTTGCTGCTTCGAGCATGCTCACAGCGCTTGTTTCTGAACTGGTCAGCTCACAGTACATTCCCAAGCTGCTCAAGTAGCTCCCAATAAGGTTGATATTCGCCCCCGACTTTTCTAAAATAAGGGTTCTGATATTCCTGAACTGATCGCGGGCTAGGGCCCTGACATAAACAGATTCCTTTTCCTTGTCCACAGCCAGCGACAAATTGATGAGGAAGGTCGACCCTTCTCCGGGCGTGCTGAAGACCCTTATTTCACCGTCCATCATGTCCACAAGGTTTTTGACAATGGACAACCCTAAGCCTGAACCTCCGAAACGGCGGCTTATGCTGCTGTCACCCTGCACAAAAGGTTCAAAGAGTCTTGCCACGTGTTCTTCTGTCATCCCTATTCCGGTATCCTTGATGATGAAGGTAATATGATATTTTTCCCTCGCCTTTGCCATGAAGCGGATATCCAGCGACACTTCACCGCTGCCGGTAAATTTGATGGCGTTGTTCAATACATTAAGCAAGATCTGTTCAATCCTCTTGGCATCGCCGAGGAACCAATTGGGAACAGCGGGATCTTTCGCAACCCGGAAGCCGATTCCTTTTTCATCTATCTTGTATGAAACGATATTAACCACGTTCTGGATTACCTGATCAAGGCTGAAAGAGGCTTCTTCAAGCTCAATTTTCCCCGCTTCGATTTTGGTATAGTCGAGGATATCGTTTATGATGCCAATCATGCTGTTGGCTGCCTGCACGATCCTGTCGAGGTACATCTTTTGCGTCAAGGATAAATCGGTTTTCCCCAGGAGGTATGATATGCCCATAATGGAATTAAGGGGGGTCCTTATTTCGTGGGACATCCTCGCCATAAAGCTCGATTTGAATTGATTGGCTTCATCGGCTTCAAGCTTTGCTTTCTCCAGGGCCGCTTGGATTTGCTTCCTCGAGTGAACCTCCTTTTGCAGTCTAACAATCCAGAAAAAGGATACGGACAGAACAACAGCAACCAGGGCACCGATGACCAGCAGAATGCGGGCAACCGGCTTGTAATCGATACGGGTATCCAATTCCACCCACCTGCTGAGGATGGCAAGCCTCTCGCTCTCAGTCATTGAATNCATCGTCTTATTAAGGATGCTGACCAGTTCAGGCCAGTCTCTTTTAACGGCAAAATGTATGGTTTGCTGTTTTTCCGGTTCAAAAGATATGAGCCTGAGATTTGTCAGCCCGGTGGTTCGGATAATGTAATTTGTTGCGGCAAGATTCCCGACAAAGGCCTTTCGGTTCCGGTTGCCACTGCAGCCAACGCTGCTTCGGCCGAGTCATAGAGGCTGAGATGTATATCCGGGTATGACAGCAGGTAGCTGTGGTGAGAACTGTTTCTTTGAACCGCTACGGTCAGTCCGTACAAGTCATCAATTCCGGAGATGCCGGTGTTCGTGTCCTGGACGGCTATAACTCTTTGAAAATTATAATAGGGCTTGGAAAAAAGAAAATACTTCTCTCGTTCACTTGTTTTCCCTATGGCCGGCAGCATATCAATTTCTCCTGCCAGCGCCTTGTTGTATACCTCGGTCCAGCTCAGGCCTTCCACAAGTTTAAATATTAAACCCGTCTTCTTGCTGATGTAGTCAAGATAATCTGCAGCAATCCCCTTATATACCCCATCTTCGTCGATAAACTCATAGGGCACGAATCCAGGGTCAACCCCGATATATATTACCGGGTGTGCTTCCATGAATGCACGTTCCTCTGCAGTGAGCTCCAGGCCATTTTCAGCGGCTGCATAGTTCGCCGCTAAAACAGTGAACATGCTTATCACGATAACAAAAAAGGCTGCCAGAAAAGGCAGCCTTCTGCTAAAATGCCCGCTTTTCAGCGCTCTGGTTCCTCCTTGCTTATTGCCGCATTTCCTTTTCCAGCCATTGGGACCAACCATTACTGCACCTCTCTAGTTTCGCGCCAGTTTCTCGGGCTTGCTGTTTACAGGTCTTGTGCCAAAATATGACAAAATATTGCAATCGTTTTTTTAATAATACAAAAACTGTCTTAGTTTGTCTACTTCTGATAATGCATCAGTTATTTACCATACCCCCTTGTTTCAAAAATAAAAACGCCGGCGATTTGCACCGGCCACCGGGTAAAAACATCCACCGCGCCTTTTTATACTTTTAAAATCCAGCATTACGGCTGCAAGTCAATTTCCAGCAATATGGGGGTGTGGTCCTGCCGCGGCCCTGAATCAATCATTTCGGATTTAAGAACCCGGCGGGCAATCCTGTTGCTCACCAGCCAGTAGTCAATTCGCCAGCCGGAATTGTTGATTTTGCTGGTCCTAACGCGCTGCGACCACCAGGTGTAAACACCTTCAACATCGCCGTGGAGGTAGCGAAAGGTATCGGTAAAGCCTCTTTGGAGAAGGTTGGAAAAGCCTTCACGTTCCTCGTCGGTAAATCCGGCCGTATGGCGATTGCTTTCAGGGTGAGCCAGGTCGATTTCCCTATGGGCGACATTAAAATCGCCTCCGGCGACAACGCACTTTTCCTTATCCAGGGCTTCCAGGTAGTCAGCATACTTGACATCCCAAATCTGCCGCTCTTTCAAGCGGCTTAAGCCTTCACCAGCATTGGGGGTATATACCTGGGTGACGAAAAAGTCGTCAAACTCCAGGGTGATAATCCTGCCTTCATAATCCATGGTGTCAGGCGCGCCGATTCTGGGGAAGCTTACAAGCGGCTTTAAACTGTTCTTGTATAAAAACATGGTGCCGGCATAACTCTTGCGCGCCGGTTCTACCGAACAATTCCACACTATTTCATACCGGGGGAACATGCCGCTTAATATTTCCAGCTGCTTCTGGGAAGGCCCACCGCTGGGCAGCTTTGTTTCCTGAAAGGCAATAATTTTGGGAGAAATTTCGGCAATGGCGCTCATGACCTTGCGGCTTAAAACGGCCCGCTCCGAAACACCGGTCAAGACTGAATTCAAAGAGTCAACATTCCATGAAACAAGCTTCAAGCCTTCTCCTCCCCCACGATACCTGTTCTCTTTTGCCCCGGCGCAGCGCTGCAGGCCCGGGCATTTCTACTTCTTCTTTACTGCCTCGTTTTCAATAGATCGCGAATCTCTTCAAGGAGCACAACTTCCCGGGGCGGATCATCTGAAGCGGGCGACTCCTTTTCTTCTTCTTTCTTTTTCCAAAGTGAAAGCAGTTTTATAAAGCAGAAAATGGAAAAGGCAATGATCAAGAAATCAACGACCGATTGGATGAAGGAACCGTAAAGAATGGCCACTTCCGGGACGTCGCCGCTGGCCGGCTTGATGACAAACTTTAGGTCTGAGAGGTCAATCCCGCTCAAGATAAAGCCAAACACAGGCATGAGGATGTCGTTGACGAGGGATGAAACGATTTTGCCAAAGGCCCCGCCAATGATGACGCCAACGGCCAGGTCAATAACATTTCCCCTCATTGCAAATTCCTTGAATTCCTTAAGCATTTGATGTCACCTCTTTCCTAAAAATTCCACTGATTTATCCCGGCATTTGCCTGCCGCCGCTCCTATGAGCCGGCACAAATGCCGGGCTCAGCAATGACTGACTTCTTCCTCAAAAGATAATAAACGGGCAGGGCAATAAATGAAATTCCTGCCGCCGCCAAATACATGGCCCGGTATCCGGAAGCCGTCACTATCGTTCCCAAAAGCATCGGCCCAATGCCTACTCCAAGGTCGCAGCACGCCCAAAAGGTGGCGGTGGCAAAAGGTCTTCGTTCATTGCTTATGCTTCGATTTAGTATGGCGCTGAGACATGAAATCATGGTCCCGTAGCCAAGTGCGCCTGCAGCGGCACAGAATACTATCGTTGCAAGGCAAGGCCTTAAAGCAAGGAGCGCAAGCCCTATGGGCAGAATTGCAAAGCTCGGATAGCAGACGACATCGTCGCCGTACTTGTCCTGAAGTTTTCCCGTAATCGGCCTCGAAACTATGAGCACCGCCGCATATGCCGGAAAGAGTATGGAGAACTCCCTGGCCATATTTATGGATGCGGCATACATCCTGTAAAATGAAATCATGGCCGCAAATCCAAAGGACGTGAAAAGAATGCAAAGCGAAACCGGCACGGCCTTGGGCTCAATGAAGGCAGAGATCCCCTTGGGTTTTTTGTCTTTTATTAACGGCCTTTCCGCGGCACCCCCCGGTTCTATTGCTTTCACATCAATAAAGCCCATAAATATCAGGGAAAGGAGCGAGGCTATGCTGCACAATATAAAGATCCCCGTCCCCCCGAAAAGATCAAAGATGATACCTCCGGCAAATGGGCCCACCGCAATGGCCAGTGAACCTGAGAGCATGAAATACCCGGTGGCTTCGCCATACCGGCTCCGCGGAAGGGAGGCCATCCCAATTACCATGATGGCATTTGAAGCAACGCCAAATCCCAGCCCGTGAATAAAGCGAACCAAGATTAGAAGAGCTACATTCTGGGCCGGGAAATAGCAGCAGCCGGCGGCAAAATGCATGAGTAGGGATGCCATGGCGACTCGCTTCCATCCAAATTGATTGAGCAGGCTTCCGGAGTATAATCGCGAAATGAGCCCGCCAAACACGTGTATTCCCGTTGCCACACCGGCTATCGTTGAAGAGGCCCCCAGCGCTGTTGCATATTCTCCAATAGTCGACATCAGAATGTTCATCACCAAGCCGCTTAAAAACTGCGCGAAAAATACTAAAGCAAAATCTCTGGTGAAGATCGGTTCTTTTTCCTTCATCTGCTGCCTTCTTTGCTTATTTTCATTGACTGTAACTGTGCTGGCCATATCATATTCAGCTCTTGCTGTGAAATAAGTTGAACGGAGAGTCAATCCAGTTTAGCTGCCATCCTGCCGGCCACCTTGGTGCTCACCGCAGCTCCCGCTGCTCTCCCTCCCTTCGCGTTCACTTGATGCCAAGCGCTGCCTTCCACTCGGCTTCTTTAAAGCCTACCAGGACGAAGCCGTCACCGATGAGTATGGGGCGCTTCACCAGCATGCCGTCCGAAGCCAGCAGGCGATACTGCTCCTCTTCGCTCATGGCCGGGAGCTTCTCCTTCAGCTTCAGCTCCCTGTACGGCTTTCCGCTGGTATTGAAAAACTTGTGCAGCGGCAGGCCGCTCTTCTGATGCCACTCCTTCAATTCCTCTATGGTGGGATTGTTTTCCTTGATATGCCTCTCCTCAAAGGCAATTTTGTTTGCATCCAGCCACCTCTTAGCCTTCTGGCAGGTTGTGCACCGCGGGTAACATACAAAAAGCATAATGCCTCCTCCTTTCTTGTGCTTGATATTTTGCTTTGCCGGAATGCCGCCTCCTTTAGAGCTGCAAGTTGATTCCCAACAGTATTGGCGTGGGGTCTTGTCTTCGCACTGGGTATGCAAAAAAGTATAGGGAATGCCACTCAATAATTTCATTATAAATGGGTTTTCAAAAAATCGAGCTGCATTTTCGATACCTTTTTGAATGGTTCACCTAAATAGGGGTCGAAATGATCAAGTGGAAGGGATATAAACTCGGCCCGCTTCATTCTCGCTGCCGCCTTTTTTACGGCCTCGATTGGAATTAGTGAGTCATTCTCCCCTGCTATGACTAGCGCTGGGCATTTTACCCTGCCAGCCACACGTATAGGACGGTATAAGACCAACGAAAGAAAAATACGAGCTGGAGTTGCATTTTCCACTTCAAGCCCCGGAGGTATAAGAGATTCATATCCTGTTTTGGAATCACGGGTATTTAATATGGCAAATTCATCGGGCGCACCATAGACTTGAACTAAGTAGGGCTTCTGTGCAGTTGCAGCCCGCCAAAGATCTTTAATGGCTGAGGAAGCAGCTTTGATAAAGTATTTCGGACCATTCTGAATAACTATAGGGATAGAACTGGCTATCCCACAAACAAAAGGGACTTGAATTGAAATAGCAGCGATATTCGGATCCTGAGCTGCCACCACAATTGCGTGGCCGCCGCTGAAAGAGCTTCCCCACAGAGCTATTTTCTCAGAATTAATATCTTTTAGCCCGCGCGCCCAGGTTACAGCGGCATGATAGTCCTCCACATGTCTCCGCGGGGAAATTAACTGCCTTGGGGTGCCTTCACTTTCCCCAAAGCCGCGATAATCAAACAGCAAAACTGCCAATCCATGATCGGCAAATAATTCAGCATACGGTTCTAACCCGCAGTTTCTCAATCCCCCAAAACCATGGGCCATAACAACCAGTGAAGGCTTAACCACGCCGCCCGGTAAGTAGAGCCAAGCTGAACATTTATCACCATGACTTGGAAACTGACAATCAATTCTTGAAAAACCCATAGTGCACATCCATTACCACAGTATTATGACAGACAATTCGCTTCATCTGCACTTCTATCCTGCCCACACAATCGAAATAATCTCAAAAGCATATAACCTGACAGGTTTTTCGTCTACCTCTTCTTTTATGCCATTCATTCCAAAAAGCAATATATCCATCCCTCTCAAATTGATCCTTTGGTAATATCTT
>JGI24713J26584_10003376_pt1 | contig 10403 bp, 10 predicted proteins | sample BioPla4DNA1_FD_26584 | JGI IMG/M metagenome (IMG submission 26584) | reverse complement strand
AGGAGGCTGCCCCGGTGTGGGTGGAGTCCCGGGACGAGGCCCGGGGGGAATTCCACGTGCTCTATGGAGGCCTGTTCTTCCTCGGCGCTTTCCTGGGAACCCTGTTTGTGCTGGGTACAGTCTTGATCATCTACTACAAGCAGATCACCGAAGGATTTGAGGACCGACGGCGCTACNTGATCTTAAGGCAGGTGGGCATGTCCAGCCTTGAGGTGCGCAGCTCCATCAAAAGCCAGGTGCTCTCCGTCTTTTTCCTGCCCCTGGCGGCGGCTGGAGTGCATGTGGCCTTTGCCTTCCCCATGATTACGAAGCTCCTTGTGGTGCTGAATTTGAGCAACCGCAGTCTCTTTGCCCTCTGCACCGCCTTAACCTTTGCCGCCTTTGCCCTGCTTTACACCTTGGTCTACCGGGCCACAACCCGGGTGTACTACCGCTTGGCTGCGGCCTAACCAAGACAAACAAAGGGGCTGGCCCGGTGAACCTTGCCGTTCACCGGGGCACAGCCCCTTTCCTCGTCTATTCCCTTTAGCTGAGCGCTTCCACGATCTCCCCCAGGTTTTCCAGTACCAGATCCGGCTGCACCTGGGAGTGCTCCAAATCTTTCAGCTGGGTTTCGCCGCTGAGAACCAGGATGCCCACGATGCCCGCNGCCTTGGCCATNGCCATGTCTGTGTAGAGCCTGTCGCCCACCATGGCTATCCTCCCCGGATCTNCCAACTCGTACTTGGCCCTCAGGGCCTCGATCATCTCCGGGTAGGGCTTCCCGATGATCTTAGGCTTAACGCCCGTGGAAGCGGTGATCAGGGCGATCATGGCGCCGCAGTCGGGGATGGGCCCCTCGGGGGTTGGGCAGTTGAAATCGGGATGGGTGGCAATAAAGGGGACGCCCTCCCGGATCAGGCTGCAGGCGGTCTTCAGCTTTTCGTAGGTCAAGGTGAGATCAAAACCTAGAACAACGGTCTGTGGATCGCGATCCGTGAGGATAAAGCCCGCCTCCTGGAATTCCTCTTCCAAGGCGGGGGTGCCCACCAAGTACAGCTTGCGGGGGTAGTTGTGTTTTTTGAGGTAATAGATGGTGGCCTGCCCGGAGGTGAAGACCTGGTCTTCAGTGATGTCTACGCCCATGTTCCGGATTTTGTGGAGGTAGTGTTTTGCGTTCTGTGAAGAGTTGTTGGTTACGAAAACAAAACGTTTGCCTAGGTTTTTCATCGTGTTTACAAAAGGTAGGGACCAAGGATAGAGGGTGTTGCCTAGATAAAAAGTTCCGTCTAGATCCAAAAGATAGGTGTCAATATTGCGCAATCTGTTCAACTTCTTCCCTCCGTGCAGACAATTTAGGTCTTTACAGTACCGTCCGGGCATGCCATAATTAAGGCAGGAAGGCTTAAATAAGCCAACAGCACAGTAGTATTATAGGGTTCTAGGCTGCAGAAGTCAACCTAGGGAGTGCTTGGTTTTTGTAATTTTGCAGCGCAGGCCGTCTGAAATTAGTTTCAATGGTCGAACATAATTACAAGGGTTTTGCGGCTGCAAAGCTTAAGAATATGTAAAATTATTCACCAACTCTTCCGGGCAGGGCTGCCTATGGGGCTCCGCCGGGCAGAGTCGAGGGAGTTGAGAGATATGGAACAAGATCTGGAACTCTACGAAAAGGTGCATATCGCCTGGCTCTACTACATGGAAAACCTCACCCAATCGGAGATCGCCGACCGCCTGGGCCTCACCAGGCTCATGGTCCACCGCACCCTGCAGAAGTGCCTGCAGGAAGGCTTGGTGCACATTGTGATCAACCATCCCCTGATGTACTGCCAGAGTCTAGGCTCCCAGCTGGAGTCGGTCTTCGGCTTGAAAAGTGCCTGGGTGATCCCCACCTCCCCCGACTATGAGGTGCTCAGGAGGAACTTGGGCACCATTGCCGCGCGCCTGGTGGGCCGCGCCGTGGCCAGCGGCACCATCGTGGGTGTGGGCTGGGGTACCACGCTGGCGGAGGTGGCCCGGCATCTTCTGCGCAAAAGCCACGATAACGTCACGGTGGTTTCTCTGCTGGGCGGGCTGATCAAAAGCGCGGGGAACAACTCCTACGAAGTGGCCCTCCAGGTGGCCGATGCCCTTGATGCGGTGTGCTACAGCTACATGGCACCCATGTTTGTGGAAAGCGCCGAGGATCGGGATGCCATCCTGCGCCTCAGGCACATCCAGGCGGTGCAGGATCTGATCCGCCGGGCTTCCGTGGCCATTGTGGGTGTGGGTGAGGTCTCCGCGGACTGTACCCTGGCCAGGATGGGCCCCTTGAGCGCGTCAGATGTGGACAGCCTGCTCAAAGCGGGAGCTGTTGCCGACATTTTGGGCAACTTCATCGACAAAAACGGCCAGCTGGTGGAGGTGGATGTGAACCAAAGGGTGCTCACCACAGATCTGGAAGTGCTCAAGGAGATTGACAATGTCTTTGCTGTGACCGGGGGCTTGAAAAAAGCCCAGGCCATTTCCGCGGCCCTCCGCTCCGGCTGCATTGACAACATCATCACCGATGCCCAGACTGCAGAACAGGTTCTGCAGCTAAACAGGCCCTTCTAAAAGCTCTATGCCAGTCCCGCCCCCGCCCAAGGCTGGGGCGGGAGGGCAGGTCTTGGACAAGCGGGATCAACAGAAAAAGATAGGTGGAGGTTAGCAGATGAAGCGCGAGGCAAAAACCAAAAAAGCGGTACAGGTCGCCATCGTGGGCGGCGGCATCATCGGTACCTTAACAGCCCGGGAGCTCAGCCGCTACCAGCTGGATGTGCTCCTTTTGGAAAAGGAGGCGGAAGTGGGCTGGGGTACCACCAAGGCCAACAGCGGCATCGTGCATGCCGGCATCCATGAAGACCCGGGTACGCTCAAGGCCAAATACTGTTTCCCGGGCAACCAGATGTTCCCCAGGCTCTGTGAAGAGCTGGATGTGAGCTTCAAACAGACCGGGATCCTGGTGGTAGCCCTGGCTGAAGAGGAAATGGACATGGTGCACATGTACTACCAGCGGGGCCTGGAGCGGGGCGTGCCGGTGCGCCTGTTGAGCCGGGAAGAGGTGNTGGCCCAGGAGCCCAACCTCAGCGAGGACGTTGTGGGTTCGGTCTTTGCCCCCGAGGGCGGAGCGGTCATGCCCTTTGAGCTGGCCGCGGCGGCCATGGAAAATGCGGTGGCCAACGGCGCTGNGCTGATGACCGAAAGCCCCGTAATCGGTGCCTGGGTGGAGGGGGAGAAGAAGTACCTGGAAACGCCCACCCACATCATCGAAGCGGATGTGGTGATCAACGCCGCGGGTCTTTTTGCCGANGAGATCGCCCGCATGTTCGGGGACGATTATTTCCGCATCCTGCCCCGGAAGGGGGAGGAATACCTCTTTGATTTGGAGCTTGCGGGCTTGGTGAACAGCATCATTTTCCCCGTACCCGCCAGCAAAATCAGCAAGGGCATCTTGGTCATCCACACCGCGGATGGCAACATCATGATCGGCCCCACCAGCGATAATGTCCCGGCAAAGGACGATCTGGGCACCACCTACTCCGGCTTTGAGCGGATCTTCAGCGAAACCCGCCGCCTGGTGCCTGGGCTCGATCCTAGGAAGGTGATCACCCAGTTCGCCGGGCTCAGGGCCGCGAGCGACCGGGGCGATTTCATCATCGAGTTCTCCCCTAACGTTCCTGGCCTTCTGCATCTGGCGGGGATCGAATCCCCAGGGCTCACTGCAGCTCCGGCCATCGCGGCCGACGTTCCCAAGATGCTGGAAGAGCAGGGCTTCAGGCTCACCCCCAAGGAGAACTTCCAGCCCCGCCGGGAAGGTGTGGTGCGCTTCAGGCAGCTTTCCCGCAAAGAGCAGGATGAGCTGATCAGGCAGAATCCCGCCTACGGGCGCATGGTCTGCCGCTGCGAAACAGTGACTGAAGCAGAGATCGTGGATGCCATCAGGAGGGGGGCCCGCACCCTCGATGGTGTGAAGTTCAGAACCAGGGCCGGTGCCGGCCGCTGCCAGAGCGGATTCTGCCAGCCCGTGATCATGGAGATCCTCAGCCGAGAACTGGGCATCCCCGCGGAGCAGGTTTCCAAGCGCGGCGCAGGTTCTGAGCAGGTTAAGTACGAAGCCAAAGAACTGCTTGGGAAAGGGGTGTCCTAAATGAGGAAACTGGAAGTTGATGTCGCCATCATCGGCGGAGGGCCGGCGGGTTTAGCCGCAGCTTTGGCCGCCCATGACCAGGGTGCGGCGGAAGTTTTGATCATTGAGCGCAATCATGAGCTGGGGGGCATCCTGCAGCAGTGCATCCACCACGGATTTGGCCTGCACCGCTTTAAGGCGGAGCTCACAGGGCCCGAATACGCCCAGCGCTTCATTAATGAACTGAANGATACGGATATCAAAGTGCTTCTGGAAACCATGGTCCTGGAAGTGACCAAAGATCGGACCATCTACGCGGTGAACAGCCGGGAAGGGATGCTGGAGATCAGCGCCAAAGCCATCGTGCTGGCCATGGGCTGCCGGGAGCGGACCAGGGGCGCCCTGCGCATTCCCGGCAAGCGCCCCGCGGGCATCTTTTCTGCTGGAACCGCCCAGCGCTATATGAACATCGATGGCTACATTCCCGGCCGGAAGGCTGTGATCCTGGGCTCCGGGGATATCGGTTTGATCATGGCCCGCCGCCTCACCCTGGAGGGGGCGAAGGTGGAGGCTGTGGTGGAGATCCTGCCCTACGCGGCTGGTCTAGCCCGCAACGTGGTCCAGTGCCTGGAGGATTTTGATATACCCCTCCACCTGGAGTCCACCGTCACCGAAATCCACGGCGATGATCGCCTGGAGGCCGTGACCATTGCCAAGGTGGATGAAAACTGGCGTCCCATTCCCGGCACGGAGCAGAAAATTGAGTGCGACACCCTGCTGCTTTCCGTGGGCTTGATTCCAGAAAACGAGCTTTCCAGCGGAGCAGGTGTGGAGCTGGATCCGGTCACCAACGGCCCTAAGGTGGATGACACCTTGATGACCAGCATCCCGGGGGTCTTCGCCTGCGGCAATGTGCTCCATGTGCACGATCTGGTGGACAATGTCTCCAAGGAAGCGGAGCGGGCCGGTGCCTTTGCTGCCCAGTATGCCCTGGACAAGCTGCCCGCGCCCCCAAGACGCATAAAGGTAGAAGCGGGGGAAAACATCCGCTACGTGGTGCCCCACGAGATTTCCCTGGAGCGGCCGGTGGAGTTCTTTATGCGGGTGCAGCGGCCCGAAGCCGATGTCTATCTGGATCTGGGCGGGCTGCGCCGGGTGAAAAAACCCTTTGTGCGGCCCAGCGAAATGCTGGATATCACCTTGAGTGTAGAGCAGCTGAGCAAGCTGGAGGGCGACACTCTGCGGGTGCGGATCGTGTCCGGGAAGGAGGCTGGCGTAGATGCTTAAGCGCATAACATGCACCGTCTGTCCCTTGAGCTGCGAAGTGGTTTTGGAAATCGGTGAAAACGGCGAAATCCTATCCCTCACAGGCAACAAATGCGCCCGGGGTAAAACCTATGCCACCAAGGAACACACCGCCCCTGAGCGCACCCTCACCACCACAGTGAAGATCAAAGGGGGCGTGCATCCGCTGCTCCCTGTGCGCACCGACCAGCCCATCCCCAAGGGGAAGCTGCGGGAGGCCATGCTGGCCACCGCGGACCTGGTGGTGGAGGCCCCGGTGAAAATGGGCGATGTTGTGGTGGAAAACTTCCTGGACTTAGGGGTGAACCTCATCGCCAGCCGGGATCTGGACAGGGTAGAGTAAAGCCTAGAGGCCACTGGCTCCGAGTGGGACCGGTGGCTTCTTCTCATGGTTAGAAGTACCGCTGAGGAAGGGGAGGAAAACGTGGGCATTGTGGAACTGGCAAGCCAGAATATCCATGGGCTTTTGAACGCGGAAGGCTTTGCCTGCCCCTGCGGGAAGATCCACCGCACGGAGGTGCGGGAGCTGGTGATCAAACCCGGGGCGCTGCAGGAGATCCCCAGGGTTGTCCGGAGCGCAGGGGGCAGCAGGGTCTTTCTCCTCGCGGACCCCAACACCTATTCCGCGGCGGCTAGGCGGGTGGCGGTGCTCTTGGAGGCGGCTGGGGTCCCCCACAGCTCCTTCATCTTCCAAGAGGAGCACGTCCAGGCCACCGACGGCGCTCTGGCGCAGGTTCTGGAGCACTTCACCCCCGAAAGCGATCTGATCCTGGGGGTGGGGAGCGGCACCATCAATGACATCGGCAAGCTGGCCGCTAAGGTGCTGGGCGTAGGCTACATCTGCGCGGCCACCGCCCCTTCCATGGACGGCTTTATCTCCAGCACTTCCTCCATGGTGATGCGGGGTATCAAAGAATCGGTGCCCAGTGTGACGCCGCATGCCCTCATCGCCGATCTGGACGTTTTAGCACAGGCACCTAAGCGGCTTTTGCAGGCGGGTTTTGGAGATATTCTGGCCAAGTATGTCAGCATTTTGGAGTGGAGGATCTCCCATCTGGTGACAGGGGAATACTACTGCCCGGAGATCGCGGAATTAGTGCGCCTAGCGGTGCGCAGCAGCGTTTCCCAGGTGGAGCAGCTGGCCAAAGGAGATAGGGAAGCGGTCAAGATCCTTTTGGAGAGCCTGCTCCTTTCGGGCCTGGCCATGAGCTTTGCCGGGATCACCCGGCCCGCCTCCGGTGTCGAACACTATTTTTCCCACGTCTGGGAGATGCGCCATCTGGAATTCGGCACTCCCCAGGACTTCCACGGCCTCCAGTGCGGCATCGGCACGGTGTTGGCCGCGGAGATTTACGAGATCATCAAGGGGCTAACCCCAGATGAGGAGCGGGCCCTGAATTATGTGGAGGGCTTCGACCTGGAGGTCTGGCACGCCTTTGTCCGCTGCTTTTTAGGAAAAAGCGGTGAGCGCTTGGTGGAGCTGGAGGAGAAGGAGCAAAAATACAGCAGGGAAGGGCACAAAAGGCGGCTGAAGAGAATTACCGCCCACTGGGACCAGATCCGAAGCATCATCGCCCAGGAGCTGCCCACCGTGGATGTGCTCCGAGGTTATCTCGAGACCATCGGCGCCCCGGTTTCACCCCGGGAGATCGGCCTGGATTACAGGCAGGCCCGCCGGGCGTTTTTGGTTTCCAAGGATATCCGGAACAAGTACAATGCCAGCATGCTGCTTTGGGATCTGGGGCTGCTGGATGAAGTGGTGAAATCCCTCTGGCGGGGAAAGCGGGAGAGAGAATAAGGAAAGCCTCAGGCCAAACCTTCGCTTCTCGGCGGAGGTTTTCTTTTAACAGACATCCGCCTCCTAGAAGGAAGTGAGCTGCAGGCGGGGATGGTGGAGATGTCGAAGCAGGAGATCAAGGGCTTTGTCGAAGAAGATCTATCGGCACAAAGACGAACGTGAGGAGGCAGTTAAGTTGGATATTGCCAAAGTGGAAGCGATCGCGGTTGGCGCGGGGAAGATCCTCCTGGCGAAACTGGAGGAAGGGTTCTCCATCGAGAAAAAGGGAGCGGTGGATCTGATCACCGATGCCGATCGTTTATCTGATGAATTCATCGTACGGAAGCTGCAGGAACACTTCCCAGATACCGCCATCCTCTCGGAGGAGCAGGGCCTGACGAGCTCTGCCCAGAGGAGGAGCCTGTGGGTGGTTGATCCCCTGGACGGCACCACCAACTACGCCCACGGCTATCCCTATTTTTCCGTATCCATTGCCCTAATTCGCGATGGCGAGCTGGCTTTAGGCGTTGTGCACAATCCCCTCTCCGGTGAGCTGTTCAGTGCCGTGCGGGGTCAAGGCGCCTACCGCAACGGAACGAAGGTCCGGGTTTCCCAGACAAAACGGGTCCAGGAGAGCCTCCTGGTGACAGGGTTCGCCTACGATGTGGCTACCCGGCCCGATGATAACATGGCCCAGTTTGCCAGGGCCACCAAAGCTTCCCAGGGGGTGCTGCGCCTCGGTTCAGCTGCTTTAGACCTCTGCAACGTGGCCTGCGGCCGGCTGGATGGCTATTGGGAAAGGGGCATCAACGTGTGGGATATCGCCGCAGGGGCGCTCATGGTCCTGGAAGCAGGGGGAAGGCTTTCCTTGATCGGCGGTCAAAAGTTCGATCCCTTCGCCCGGGAGGTTCTGGCCACCAACGGCTTAATCCACGGCGAGCTTTTAGAGCTGGTTGGGGATCTGTAGCAGAAGAGCGGGTGTTACTAGATGAAGAAACTGTACTTGATCGGCGGCCCCATGGGTGTGGGCAAAACGGCGGTGGGCCAAGAACTTAAGCGCAAACTCTCCAGAAGCGTTTTTCTTGATGGTGACTGGTGTTGGGACGCCAACCCCTTTCAGGTCACCGCAGAGACCCAAAAAATGGTGCTGGAAAATATCTGCTTTTTGCTGAACCAGTTCATCCGCTGCTCCGCCTACGAGCACATCATCTTCTGCTGGGTGATGCACGAACAGTCCATCATCGATGGAATCCTAAGCAACCTTGAAACGACCAACTGCGAAATCAAGGCGATTTCTTTGCTCTGCGCCGCAGACGAACTCAGGGAACGCCTGAGCAGAGATATTGCCGCCGGCAGAAGAGAGCCGGATGTTCTTGGAGAGAAGTCTCGCCAGAATGCCGCTTTACGATCAGCTAAACACGATCAAGATCAACACAAGCGGCAAGACGGTGGGGGAAATAGCGGAAGAACTCGCTCGCCTCTAAGGCGGGAAAGGTACTGGCATCTGCAAGAAAAGCGAAGACCTCCGCAACCTCGCGGAGGCTTTTTGTTGGGGCTGCTGACCGGGCTGTTGCCACGGTTTTTCATAAAGGAAATATAGGACGAAGTGAAGAATAAGGGAAAGCAAAGGAGTCGTTGCCATGGCTGTTCAATGTAAGATCGACCTTGAGTGGCAAAGAGGGTTGAAACCCATTTTGAAATGGGCAGGTGGGAAGCGGTGGTTGGTTCCACATATCCGACCGATCTGGATGCGTTTCCAAGATCGCCGCTTGGTTGAACCTTTCTGTGGTGGACTCGCCATAACGCTGGCGCTGGCTCCGAGTAGGGCTTGGGCCAATGACATTAATCCCCACTTGATCAACTTTTACAACCAGGTGAAGCAGGGCCTCGTAGTGACGATCCCGATGGAGAATGATAGGGAGCTGTATTACAGCCATCGCGCGAGGTTCAACGCCCTGATTAAGAACGGTGGACAGGATACCACCGAGGCTGCACAGCTGTTCTATTATCTGAACAGAACTGGCTATAATGGTTTGTGCCGCTTCAACAAGAGCGGTCAGTTTAACGTTCCTTTCGGCCGCTACAAGACCATCAACTATGCGCGGGACTTTGCGGAGTATGAGGGGGCCTTCAGCCAATGGGAGTTCACCTGCATGGATTTCGAGGCTCTGAACCTGTCAGATGATGACTTCGTCTATGCTGACCCGCCGTACGATGTTGAGTTTACCAAGTATGCCAAAGATGATTTTCGGTGGGAAGATCAAGTGAGATTAGCGGAATGGCTGGCCCAACACAAGGGGCCGGTTGTGCTGTCCAATCAAGCAACCGAAAGGATTGTGGAGCTCTATCGCAGACTAGGGTTTGATCTCCACTTCTTAAAGGGTCCAAGGATGATATCGTGCGATGGCGATAGGACTCCCGCACTAGAGGTTTTGGCTACGCGTAACATCTAGTAGGGAGAGGATGCAGTGAGGGGCACGACGACTGGGCGGATGCTCGAAGCCATGATTCTGCCCTCTCTAGACCTTGGTGGTTACAGTTACGCGAAGCAGGTATCAATAGGTGAAAGGCCCAATGGAAGCAGACACATCGTGGATGTGGTGGCCAAGAAAGGCCAAAGGGCGGTTCTCCTATCCCTTAAGTGGCAGCAGGTTTCCGGAACGGCAGAGCAGAAGGTGCCCTACGAGGTGATCTGCCTCATGAAAGCCGTGGCAGAATCGTACGGCAAATATGCTCGAGCATACATAGTGCTTGGTGGTTCCGGCTGGACTCTGCGGGATTGGTACGTAGGCGGGGGAATGAAGAAGTATCTAGCATATGAACACTATGTGTCTATTCTGACCTTAGAGGACTTCATCGCTCAGGCAAACCGGGGTGAGCTGTAGGTCTTGCGTGGGAAGATACCTCCGCGGGGATGCGGAGGTGCTTGCGTATTGACGCCAAACCAAGGTTTCCATGTTTAGGCAGGATTTCCCTTTTCTATGCAGAAATGATCGCAAACCGCTGAGGGTGTGTGCAACATGAGTAGAGAGCAATACCGATGAAGGTGCGCCCGGGCAGGCTCTGGGGATCCGGCAGTTCCATGGGAATTCCCTCCGCCAGCAGGGCGGGGAAATCACCGTGCAGGGTGCCGAACACATCCGTCTCGAAGCGGCCGGTTCTGGCCTCCGCCTGCAGCCGGCTGAAGAAGGGCGC
>JGI24713J26584_10003375_pt1 | contig 10409 bp, 9 predicted proteins | sample BioPla4DNA1_FD_26584 | JGI IMG/M metagenome (IMG submission 26584) | reverse complement strand
TTAAAAGTTATGTTTGATGAATTCTGGCAAATAAAAGATATGCAAAAAGCCCAAGGATATTTGGCGTTTTGGTGTGATATGGTAGAAGACTCCAAGATACGTCCCCTTATAGAATTTGCTAAAACAATAAAAGCCCATTGGACTGGCATTGTTAATTATATAAAAGCAAAAATTACTACTGGTGTCATAGAAGGAATAAATAATAAAATTCAACTCGCTAAAAGAAGAGCAAGAGGTTATAGAAATATTAACAACTTTATTAATATGATTTATTTCTTATGTGGTAAGCTAAAATTTGATTACCCACACTATCCGTTATAGAACCTTTTATAACGGATTTTGTAATAAAACTATCTGGCCACTTTTTCACTATTTTCAACAATATGCTCGTTATGAAAAAGATTTATGGGATTCATATAAGCAAGTTAATGAAAAATTTTGCGAAGTTATCTTAAATATTGTTGATAAAGACGATATTATATGGATTCACGATTATCATTTGATGTTACTTCCTGAATTGTTGAGACGAAAACTACCAGATATTACTATTGGTTTCTTTTTACATATCCCATTCCCTGCTTATGAAGTATTTCGTTTATTACCATGGAGAGAAGAAATTTTATATGGTATTTTAGGCGCTGATTTTATAAGTTTTCATATTTATGATTATGCCTTACATTTTTTAAATAGTGTTTATAATTTATTAGGTTACTATAATAAATTAGGAGAAATATATATAAAAGATAGGAAAATAAAGGTTGATGCATTTCCTATGGGAATAGATTATGAAAAATTTAAAAATGCTTCTTTGCAATTAAAGAATAATGATGAAATAAACAAAATATATAAAGATCTACAAAATCAAAAGGTAATCTTATCTATTGATCGTTTAGATTATACAAAAGGTATCCCAAATCGTTTAAGAGCATATAGTAAACTATTAGAAAAAAATCCAGATTATATAAATAAAGTAACATTAATTTTAGTAGCAGTTCCTTCACGATCTGAGGTTGAGCATTATAAATTATTAAAAAAGGAAGTAGATGAACTTGTAGGTAGGATTAATGGTAAATATGGGACCTTTTCATGGACACCTGTTAAATATATTTATCGTTATTTATCTTTTGAGCCGCTTGTTTCTTTATATAGAATTGCTGACATTGCTTTAATAACTCCTCTAAGAGATGGTATGAACCTGATGGCTAAAGAATATATTGCTACAAATACAGATGGGAAAGGTGTTTTAATAATCAGTGAAACAGCTGGATCTGCTCGGGATCTAGGTGAAGCTATTATTATAAATCCAAATAATGAAGATGAGATGGAATTAGCAATAGAAAAAGCACTAACAATGCCAGAACAAAAGCAAATTAGAGGAAATAAAATTATGCAAGATAGAATCAAAGAATATAGCATTGATAAATGGGCAGAAAGATTTATTAATACATTAATTAATATAAAAAATACACAAAAAAAATTAAATTTTGTTCAAATAAATAAAAAAATAGAAAATAACATAATAGTTGAATATAATAATAGTAATAATAGATTATTGTTATTAGATTACGATGGCACCCTTGTTCCTTTTTCTAATAAACCTGATGAAGCAAAACCTGATAAGGAAATTCTATATATTTTACAAAAATTAACTAATGATGAAAAAAATGAATTGTATTTAATAAGTGGAAGGAAAAAAGATTCATTAGAAAAGTGGTTTAGAATGTTAAATATAAATCTTATATCTGAACATGGTGCATGGATAAAAGAAAAAGGTGAGGTATGGGTAACAACAGAACTTATGAAAAATGATTGGAAACAAGAAGTGATCTCTCTTTTCACTTTATTTATGGATAGGACTCCTGATTCATTTATTGAAGATAAAGATTTTTCTATTGCCTGGCATTATCGCAATTCAGATTCTGAAATTGGATTTAAAAGAGCAATGGAATTAAAAAATATTCTATTAAATTTTGTTGCTAATTTTAATCTTCAAATTATAGAAGGTAATAAAGTTATTGAAGTAAGAAATGCTACTGTGAACAAAGGTAAAATAGCACAAAAATTAATATCTATGAATAAATGGGACTTTATTTTATCAATAGGTGACGATTTAACTGATGAAGATATGTTCAGCATTTTACCTGATAGTGCTTATTCTATAAGAGTTGGACTAAATTCAACAAAAGCTAAATTTAACATGGGTTCTATAGAAGATGTGAGAAAATTATTAAATAAATTTATAACATCATAAAATATGAGAAATTTAGAAGATTATAGAAAAATAGTTGGTGACGTTGTTATCACAGAAATTTATAAAAAAGCAAGAAAATTGTATAATAAGCATGTCGTTCATATTAATTCTACATACCAAGGTGGTGGTGTAGCTGAAATGTTAAGCAGACTTATTCCTCTAATGAATAGTGTTGGAGTTGATGCTGGCTGGAGGATACTACATGGGAATCCAGATTTTTTTACTATCACAAAAAAATTCCATAATGCTCTTCAAGGTGAAAAAATAAACTTTAGTGAACTAAAAAAATCTATTTATTTAGAAACAAATGAAGAGTTTTCAGTTTATACTCATATTAATCATGATTGTGTGATAATACATGATCCTCAACCATTACCTTTGATAAATTTTTATAGAAAACTACAACCGTGGATATGGAGATGTCATATTGATTTATCTCACCCAAATGAAGAAGTTTGGGACTTTTTAAAAAATTTTATTTTAAGATATGATTTAGTTATAGTATCTGATAAAAATTATAAGAGAAAAGATCTCCCAGTAGAACAAGTAATTATACCACCAGCCATTGGCCCTTTATCATCTAAGAATATTAGTCTAAAAAATGAAGTTATATCTAAATATCTTAAAAAATTTAAAATAAGTACAGATAAACCAATAATAACTCAAATTTCAAGATTTGACAAATGGAAAGNCCCTGAAGGGGTAATAGATGTTTTTGAACTAGTGAAACAAAAAATTGATTGCAGACTAATTTTATGTGGCAATATGGCAACTGATGATCCTGAAGGTCTTATAATTTTCGACAAAGTACAGAAAAAAGCAAAAGAATATATTGAAAAAGGCGACATAATACTTATTACATCAAATAATAACATAATGGTAAATGTATTACAAAGGATATCATCAGTAATTATACAAAAATCTATTAAAGAAGGGTTTGGATTAACTGTCGCAGAAGCATTATGGAAAGGTACTCCTGTGGTAGCATCAAATGTAGGCGGAATACCTTCTCAAATAATAGATGGCCAAAATGGCTTCCTTGTTGAACCAACTGATAATCAAGGATTTGCTGACAGAATAATAGAAATTCTTTCAAATCCTTCATTAGCAAAAGAATTGGGTGAAAAAGGTAAAGAAACTGTGAAAAATAAATTTCTAATAACTAGGTTATTAATTGATTATTTGAATTTATTTAATTATCTTCTTAGTTGATTAACTCCTACAAATAATTAATATTAAAAAATTTTTTTAATTTCAAATCATTCTATCCTTACAAGCCCAACCTTATAAATGCTCTTATGCTTATAACTAGCAGTATAGAAATCTATAGCAGTAAAACTATCCACAATAAAATTACTTATAAAGCTGGGGAATGTTTCCCTTTATTGGGACCATTGGGATGTCTGATACAATTTGCTGACGTTAAACTCGCAACATTTGCAAATTTTTGTCCACAATATTCACAATAATAATTTGCCATAATTTATATTTTTTTAATATTTATGCCTACTCTATAAAGTTTTCGGCTGCCCTTTATTTCATTTACAAAAATAAAAAATAATGTGGACAAAACGTGTCGTTATAGATTTTTATTGTGGCAGTGATGAATTAAATCATCTTTTCAGCTATGATTGGATATAAATTTTTGTTTAATTTATGATTATCAAAAAAATTTTTTCAAAAATATTCTTCATATTTAATAGGATAAATACTTTTTAATAGACGACTACGTAATAGAAAAAATAACCAAATAGTGAATAAAAATTTAAACTTATAATTGGTCGCTTGTGGTCTGGGTAAAGTCCGTAGAATAATTTATTTGAAAACGAAAAATTATTTGTGAGACGGTAACTGCTAAGATAAGAGATGGCGGATATTTCGAAGTACTGACCTGTCAAGTTACACAAAAGTTTATTATATGCTGAAACCCGCACTGCACAGGCAATTAACTATACCGCCTGTTAGCGTTTCGTGCTTTCGTTCTAATTTATAAACTCAAAATAAAGATTAATACTCTATTTATACTTTATTACTGCACCGTCTACTGCTGGTAAACTGGAAAGAAACCATGGTATGTAAAAGAAATGGACATCTATAACGGCATCACCACCTAATTCATCAACTTTCTTTTTTAGACCTATCAAAAGTTGTTTTTTTGTAGTGAATATCGTCCCTGATGTTTCGATATATGAAATAATTTCATATTCTTTTACTGGTTTTTGTACATCACGCAAAAAAACTTCAATGTTAGAAATTTTTTTATCAGTAGAACTAAGTGCTACATACTGAGTTGAAGTACAAGCAGACAATGTCAATAAAGCACTTAGGATAATTAAAATAACTTTTGTTTTCATAATACTATAAATTATATGAATTAACATAAGGTCCAGGCAAATGCTGCAATAAATACAATGGCACCTTCAAGTCCACTAACTGTATTACAACATTTCTTTTTTAATATACACCTTAAAGACTTATATACCGGAAATCCAAATATAATTAAAGCAGCAATTAATTTCCATACAGCAATATTGTCCTCAGTACCTCTTGTAGGAGATAAACGAACTTTTTTTAATTCGACAAGTTTATCACGCATAAAAGTTATTACTCCTAATTCACCCTGTCTAGCTGCTTGTGACACAACATCATCAAAAGCACTCATTAATTTTGATACATCAGTAACTTTTAGTGGTGATTCTGCCAAAACTTCAGCAATTCGTATACGCATATCCATGAAATTTTTCTCAGATACTGGGTCTTTACTTAAAATTCCAGATTTAATAAATTCCTCAATTGTATTAATCGCAATATCAAGAGAATTTATTCCTCTTTCATTCCATTCTTTTAATTGGTCGTTACAGTATCTGACAAATTGCGGTGAAAGGTTTAATTCATTAAATCTTTCACCTTTTCTAAAATTAAGTTCTCCTTCGCCAAAATGTAATATTGACATGATGGTCGAATAATAAGTGTTACTTAACAGATTAATTTCTCCGTCAAGTTCAAGAGCTGGTACATAAGCCATTGCAATTTGATTTAATTTACTTATTAACTCTTTGTTGTTTATAAATAGTTCCATAATTTTTTAATTTTTAGTTTAACATATTCTTTATTAACGAGATTATTGTTCCTTTATTTTGAGATATAATAAATTTTTCTTCCATTTCATTATAAGTTGTTTTTTTAAGCATGAACGCTAACATCTGTGTAAACCTACCATTAGATTTATATTTTCATTATCCACAGTAGAGATATCTTGATAAAATGTTGAAAATGTAAGCAATAATATATGTCTCAAATAGTTCATTTTGTAACTACGTAAATAAATTTACACATACAAAGTTATAATTTTTTTTCATTCAACCAAATTATTTTAATTATTAATAATATTTTTTACCACAAAGGACACAATACTTTACACAAAATTTACAAGGTACTACTTGTTATATATGTGTTTCCATCCTTCTCTACGTCCTTTGTGCATTCTTTGAGAACTTTGTGGTTAATATTTAACTGTCCTATTAATTAATAGACCAATTATTTACAAATTCATTTTTTGAAAATTTACTCTTTTTTAATCTTTATAAAACGTTAAAGGACCAAATAAAGTGATTATTTTCCCCCTTATCAAAAGGATAATCTTAAGCTAAAAAATCTTTATATCTTTCGGGTAAGTTTTGATCTATTACATAAAGAGCTATTTTTATCGCACCACGCTCAGAATAATTATATTTCTGCTGCATTACCTTAATCATGTGAATGATATCTTCTTGTATTTTGGCATCATAGTTTGCAAATTTATCAGTGAAATAATCTTTAAGTGCAAATCTAAAAGATTTATTTTTAAGATATGGATCTAGACTAGCTTTTTTGATATTTTCTTTATATAATTCATATAGTTCTTTTACTATTTTAGTATCTTGCCATTTTTTTTGTTTAATTTCTACCTCCTGAGCTAAAGTCTCTGTTATAAATCTATTGAGTAAATTATGTCTAATCATTTCTATGTCATCAGTAGCTGGATATAAATGGCTCTCGATAGCAATTAGAAAATCATTGGTTAGATTATATTTTTTACCAGTAAAAGGATTAGTGATTTCTGTGCCAATATCATAACTAAGTGAATATAAATAATGAATAATATCTTCGAAGATTTTTTGGTCATTACAAGTATACAGGGCATCTTTTAATTCTTGCACAATATTAATCTCATAAATTTTTAATAATGAGTTTATAAATTGAGGAGGAATGAGTTTTTTAATATTATCAGGCTGATCCTCAAAAAAACTTATAATATCTAGCATATCTATTTCATCTTTTTTATCNTCATGAGTAGAAAGTAATTTATTAAAAATAGCGATAGATTGTCTGCCAGATATACCTTTAAATCCTTCGTCCAGAGCCTCATTTAGCAGAGCCAAACGTATGTTTTTTTTAAATCCTTTGATATCTTCATCTTCGAGCCATCTTGGTATTTTGCCATGGTATAATTCCATTTTTAATAGTAATAAATCAGGATCTATATATTTTTCATATTTAGCTCTATATTTTAACCATGTCTTTAAAATATCAGATTCAGTATTTAAGCGAGTACTAATAATAATTTTAGCAAAATTTTGTAATACTCGAGGTAGAAAAAGATTACCAATATTATTACCAAATTTGTTTTCATAAATTTTCACTTCTGTCTGGGCATCTAAAACATAAGGAATAGAAACGAACCTCACTCTATCCTGAAAAGATTTAATATCTATAAAACTTTTTTTATCTTCAGGGTTTACTAAACCTAGGAATAAGGTATTTATTTTTTCTTCGATATGCTCCACCTTGTGAACACCATCACTTATTATACCATGTAATGATAACAACCTCGTGATATTATTGTCTTTAATATCCATCAAAGCATATATACCATTATTGGTTAAAGCCAAATATGAATATTTCAGTTCTATCTCTTCAGAAGAAAATAAATTATTTAAATCTTTTTCTAAAATATTATTAGAATAAATATGTTCAATTAGATTATCAGCTGGATTCCATACAGAAATGCCTTTACCCAATTGTCTATTAAAATCAATTTTTTTAGCATACAGCATATCATAAACCTTTAATGGATCATCTAATATATCAATTAAGGAATTATAAATAGACTTACACAAAGGGCAAGGTTCTGATTTAAATAACCATGCAAATCTTTTAGACTCTATAATTTCGTTATAAACATTGTTATCTTTTATTAGAGTTTTCAAAAATTCTTTTCTTAGCTCTTTAGGAATGATGAGAAAAGGATTATCATTATGTGGACAAGAATATACTATAGTTCTGCCATCATCTACATCTTTATTAATTATTTTAGGATCAATTTTCCAAAATATTTTGTACAGAGTACCCTGCTCTGTCAGAGTATACTCTTGCATTTTTTGTAAAAGATTATTTAAAAAAGTAGACTTACCACTACCAGGAGGCCCTTCGAATAGATAAATTTGGTTCACATTTATACCCATATTAATATCTTCTGCCATCTGCATAAATCTATTAGCAAATAATCTATCACCGAAAAAAGGAGTTTCTACACCTTCAATGAATAATTTAGATAAATCATAATCACGAAAACCAGCATTGTCAATATCATTTTCATATTCATCTATGCCATATGGTACATGAAAGTGCACCATATCATAAAAAAGCTGGAATATATTTCTTAAGATTTGTTTCGGATTATTTGATAATAAAAATAAAAAATCATTAAAATTAATTGGATATCTTTGCTCTTTTTCTCTGATTTGCTTAGTTAGCTCTAGTATATATTCTAATTCATTAGTTTCATTATCATTAGCATCTATAAATTTATTATTTTCACTAGACATGATTTTATTTATTTTTGTAAAGATAATAAAATTTTGATGTTATAAGATCATTAATTTATTTAAAGATATTACAATTTAACTTTTAAATTTTTATTTCTTCAATTTTTTACTTCAAATTAAAAGCTATAGGTATTTGATATTTTACTTTTACTGGCATGCCTCCTTGACGAGCTGGTTGCCATTTAGGCATAGATTCTACTACTCTAATAGCTTCTTCATCTAAACCTCCACCTATACCCCTTATCACGTGCACATCAGTCAGACTACCATCTTTTTCAACAGTAAATTCCACATATATTGTACCAGTTATATTAGTTTTTTTAGCTAAATCTGTGTATTTCAAATTATCTTTAATATATTTGTACATATTTTCCAAGCCTCCTGGAAATTCTGGAGATATTTCTGGTATTAATACGAAAGTATCTACTCCTGTGATTTTTTCATCAGTAATTTCTACTGGTACGATGATATTTGTGTCATTTATACCTGTTTCGATTTTTATTAAATCAACTATGTCATCTACTTTTGCATCATTTTTTGAAGTAGTTTTGAACTCAGTAACTTTCATTTGTGGTGGTTTAGGCGCTTCTTGTTTGGTATTAATGATTATTTCGCTATCTATTTGACTTGCTGCAGCACTTACGAGCATCATCTCATTATTTTCATACGTTTTCCACTCGAATGCTACTAAAGTTATGGTTAAAGAAATAATAATACCAACTTGGAAAAATATAACTCTAAAATGAGTTATGTCTTTTTTAAAATTCTTTTTTGTTTTCATAACTCTATTATTTTTATAAATATACGTATAAAATTGTTATTTGTTGCATATTTTTATAATTAATTATTATTTTTTTGAAATAAATATTTCAATGAATAATAATAAAATTACAATTAATTCTTTTAATGTTGCCATATTTTTTGTTCATTATAATAAATGATAAAGAGAAAAACATTTTTTTAATGAAAAACAATTCTTATTTTTTTCAATGAGGTTCCAAATGCTTTCATATTAATAATCATAATATTTTATGGTATAATATTTGTTAAATTTCAATAAATCATTAAATTTGCAAAAAAAATGAAAGCATTAAAGATTTTAGTCATATTAATTTTTGTGTCACAGCTATCGATGGCACAGACTACCAAGGGTCCCATTATAAAATTTGATAAACAATCATATAATTTTGGTGAAATCACTCAAGGTGCAAAAGCAGAAGTTGATTTCATATTTACTAATACGGGGAATGAGCCTCTTATTTTATCAAATGTTCGCAGTAGCTGTGGTTGCACTGTACCTAAATGGACTAATGAACCCGTAAAGCCAGGAGAACAAGGCAAAATCACTGTTAAATACGATTCTAATAGAATTGGTAGTTTTTCTAAACAAATTACTGTGAGCTCAAATGCCAATAATGGAGATGTGATTTTACTAATCACTGGCAAAGTAAATCCTAAACCAACAGAAGCTATTCCTTATACTAAAACTGATGCTTCTGGTACTCCAATAGCTCAATAATTTTTAAAAAAATTGTAATTATGAAAAAATTATTTTTTGTTTTTTTGATGTTCATTTGTGTAGGAGCTTTATCTGCTCAAGAGCCCATGATGTCTTTTGATAAGACTTCTCATGATTTTGGCAAAATCAAAATGACTGAAAAAGTGAGCGTAGATTTTACAATTAAAAATATCGGTAAAGCACCTTTATTTTTATCTGAACCTAAATCTACCTGTGGCTGCACGGTAGCTTCTTATCCTAAAGAACCAATTATGCCTGGGCAGTCTAGTAAAATAACTGTAACTTTCGAACCAGAAAAAGAAGGTCCTTTTACCAAACAAATTACTATTTTTTCTAACGCTGAAAATTCTCCTATAACATTAGTTATCAAAGGTGAGATAATTAAATAATAATGTTTAGTAACAAATTAATTTTCTTAAGTATCAAATAATATTTTAGAATCATTTAAAAAAAATTATGAATATATGTTAAGTATTTCAAAAAAAGGTCAAATGATGCCACCTTCCCCCATTAGGAAGTTAGTGCCTTATGCTGATGCAGCTAAAAAAAGAGGTATTAAAGTTTATCATTTAAATATAGGTCAGCCAGATATAGAGACTCCTAAAATAGCTTTAGATGCATTGAAAAATATAAATCTTAAGGTTATAGAATATAGTCATTCTGCAGGTATTTTATCTTTTAGAGAAAAATTATGTAAATATTATGAAGAAAATAATATTCACGTGACACCAGATGAAATTATAGTAACTACAGGAGGTAGCGAAGCTATATT
>JGI24713J26584_10003368_pt1 | contig 10428 bp, 7 predicted proteins | sample BioPla4DNA1_FD_26584 | JGI IMG/M metagenome (IMG submission 26584) | reverse complement strand
CTCTGCTGCGATACAGGCTACTAATGCAGAATCTACACCTCCGCTTAATCCCAAGAGAGCTTTGCTAAAGCCATTCTTACGAAAATAGTCCCTCACTCCATAGACTAGACCACGGTATATCCATGAAATATCTTCTTTCCAGTCTGGTATATTAGGATAGGATTTATCAGTATCATATATAATCATATCCTCTTCAAAGGTTTTGCCATGGAGTATCAACTGACCATCAGCATCATATACCATGCTGGAACCATCAAATACCAATTCATCATTGCCGCCTATCTGATTTACATATACAAAGGGAATACTATATTTCTTAGTATAATGGGTCAGCATTTCCTTGCGGATTTCATGTTTACCATAATGATAGGGTGAGGCTGATAGATTTATAAATATATCAGGATTATGAACATATAATTCATCTAAGATATTTCTAGAATATCTTTTTTGTCCAAATACATCTTCATCATTCCAAATATCTTCGCAAATGGATATGCCCAGTCTCATGCCCTTAAATTCAATGCAATTTACCTGTTTTGAAGGTTGAAAATACCTTGCTTCTTCAAATACATCATAATTAGGCAGTAAGCTCTTGTCTACTCTTCCAATTATTCTTTCATCGTGGATTAAAAGGGCACTATTGTGGATTAAAAATCCATTGCTGTCGTCTATAACTGTACCTACTATAACTCCTATTCCTTGGGTATGAGGAATTATCTCCTGCAATGCCTTATCACAAGCCTTTAAAAAGTCATCCCTCAGCAAGAGATCCCTAGGGGGATACCCTGTTAAACTAAGTTCGGGAAAAACAACTAAATCACATTTTTTTTCCTTGGCTTTTTCTATATATTCTATGGTTTTTGATAAATTTCCATTTAAATCTCCAACTTTTGGATTATATTGTGCTATAGCTATCTTCATGTTGTCCTCCATCTAATCCTAAAATATTTTTGACTGCATGACTTATTCTATCCTTGGAAACCACAGCCTTGTGTACTATGGTTTTATCTTTTAAATTCTTCAAACCTTCCGGAATCTCTATTCCTGATATGGATTCCAATATCTCAAGCCCCTCAAATTCATCCTTATCCTTGATAGATTCTGGACCTAGAATAGCCCGCAGTACGTCTTCGTGAAACTTGTAAGGACTTGCGGTAGACACCAGCAGTGTCTTCCTATTATCACCAGTTTCCTTTTTATATTCATCATATACCCATTTTCCTACCGCAGTATGGGGATCTATGACATAATCATATTGATTGTATGTATCCTTAATAGCTGCCAGAGTTTGTTCCTCGCTGGCATATCCTCCCCATAAATGGGATTTTAGTCTCTTATAACTTTGGTCATCTAGCTTATATTTCCCAAATTTCTTCAAATCCTCCATCCATTTCCTAACTTGACCGTCATCCCTATCACACAGTTCGAACAACAGCCTCTCTAAATTGCTGGATATTAAAATATCCATAGAAGGGGAAATGGTTTTATAAAATTCTCTATTTATATTATACACTCCAGTATTTATAAAATCCGCCAATACATTATTGCGATTAGAGGCACATATTAGCTTGCCTATGGGAACACCCATATTCTTGGCATAATAAGCTGCTAGGATATTACCAAAATTACCAGTAGGAACTACTACATTGAATTCATGGCCATCATCCAAGGCATTGCTATTAAGTAAGTCAATATATGCGGATACATAGTAAACTATTTGAGGAACCAACCTTCCCCAATTGATGGAATTGGCAGAAGAAAATTTCTTGCCATACTTTGCTAAGCTCTGGTTAAACTCGCTATCAGTAAAGATGGTTTTCACCGCTGTCTGGGTATCATCAAAATTACCCTCAATTGCTACTACATGAACATTTTTGCCTTCCTGGGTGACCATCTGTAGTCTTTGAATATTGCTTACGCCACCATGGGGATAAAATACAATAACCCGGGTTCCCTCTACATCCTTGAATCCTTCTAAAGCAGCTTTTCCTGTATCGCCTGAAGTAGCCACAAGAATAACTATCTCCTTATCATCCCCTGTCCTGGCTGCTGCAGTGGTCATTAAATGGGGCAGGATTTGAAGGGCCATATCCTTAAAGGCATAGGTCGGGCCATGCCATAGTTCCTGAATAAAAAGGTTGTTATCTAACTTAACCACAGGAGCTATCTCGGGACAATCAAAATTATCATCCCCATAGGCAGAGGCTATTATATTCTCTAAATCCTCTTGGTTAAAATCTGTAAGAAACAAAGCAAGAACCTTATAAGCCCTTTGCCTATAATCCATTTTTCTCATATCTTCTATATCTTGTTTTTTTAGCCTAGGTATATATTCCGGTACAAACAGACCGCCTTCTATGGATATACCCTGCTTAATAATTTCCATGGAAGTTTTTTTCAGACTACTATCTCTTGTACTTAAATAAACCATCTTACCATTCCACCATTCTACTTACTTAACATTTCTTTCAGTCATTATATCCTACACAATTAACGGCGTCAACATTGATAGAGTCTAAAGGGGGCAATAAAAAAACTTTCCTTTTTAATTGGAAAGTAACCGGCCGCCAAAGGAAAAGCCAAGGGTCCTGGCGCTCCCTCGGCTTCCCATATACCTCTTTATTAGGACTAAGCAATGTACTCCTTCAAAAAGGTAGGAACGCTATTAGGATCACCATTCATTGAAATAACAAATTTTATATTGAATTGTTTAGAGATGCGGTTTATATCTTTTAAGAAATCACCGATACTTGTAATGTCTTCATCTAAAAATTCCAATAATCCATCGATATAAATTCTTTCGATATCATAGTTCTGCGCAATAATTCCATTTAAAAAACCATAGAATACCTCCAGGTCCTTAATGTCAAATTCTCTGAGCCTGATAAGTCGTATTCTATGGTTTAACTCAATCATTCTGCGTCTTTCGGCACTGATGAAAACAATCTCGCCCTTTGCTTCCTCTAATGCCTTATTCGCCATATTTACTAAGGTTTTGGTTTTGCCGGTGCCCTTGCCGCCGACCACTGCCTGTATCATGTTGACCGCCTCCCACTATATTGTTTTGTATTTGATTGGTAATATTATTATAACACACTACCAATTTCTTTACCAAGTAATATTTTTAAATTTTTAGATTTTTGATTTTATTTCTAAAGAGGCGGTCTCCTAATAATTAATTTTTCTTTTGTTGTCGTCTTCTCTGGGAAGTATTTAAGATTTTTTTACGTATCCGAATATTCTTAGGGGTTACCTCCACCAATTCATCGTCATCAATAAACTCCAAGGCCTCCTCAAGGGACAGTTTCTTTGGCGGTGTTAAACGCAGGGCTTCATCTGAGCCGGCGGCTCGTATGTTTGTTGCATGTTTTTTCTTACATACGTTTACTTCAATATCCCCTTGACGATGATTTTGACCTATTACCATACCTTCATAAACCATTGTACCTGGCTCAATAAATAGGGTTCCTCTCTCTTGAGCATGATAAAGACCATAGGTTACTGCTTCTCCTTGTTCAAATGCAACCAATGAGCCATACTGTCTGGATTGAATATCCCCCTTATAGGGCTGGTATCCGTCAAAAATAGAGTTCAATATACCTTCCCCTCTAGTATCTGTCAAAAACTCAGAACGATAGCCAAAGAGCCCTCTTGATGGTATGGAGAATTCTAACTTGACCCATCCTCCTCCACTTTCCTTGATGCTTAAAATCTCACCTTTTCTTCTGCCCAGCTTCTCTATCACTGTACCCATACATTCATCAGGAACATCAATAAATACCTTTTCCATGGGTTCGCAAAGCTTTCCATCAATGGTTTTATATATAACTGTTGGCTTTGAAACTTGAAATTCATAGCCTTCCCGTCTCATATTTTCAATCAAGATGGAAAGATGTAGCTCCCCTCTTCCTGATACTACAAAGGCATCTGGAGAATCCGTTTCTTCTACCTTAAGACTTACATCGCTATATACTTCTTTAAATAGCCTTTCCCTTAAATTGCGAGAGGTTACATATTTCCCGTCCTGACCCGCAAAAGGGCTAGTATTTACCGAGAAGGTCATAGAAATAGTAGGCTGAGATATTTTAACGAAAGGAAGAGGATCAGGGTGTTCTACATGGCATATAGTATCACCTATGTTTATTCCCTCTACCCCTGATACAGCTACTATATCCCCTGCTTCAGCATGTTGAGCTTGTACCCTCTCCAGACCATCAAAATGATATAAGTTAGTTATCTTTACCTTAGAATGTTCTCCTCCATTATAGTTACATAACAGGGCTTCCTGCCCTACATTTATTTGGCCTCTCTCTATTTTACCAATTGCTATCCTACCAACATAATCGTTATAGTCAACTGTAGAAACCAGCAATTGAAGAGGTGCTTGACTGTCTCCTTTAGGACCTGGAATATACTCCAATATGGTCTCAAAAAGAGGTGTCATGTCATGACCTGGCTGGTTAACATCCAAAGATGCCCTGCCCTCCTTTGCAGATGCAAATACAAAGGGGCAGTCTAATTGCTCTTCATCTGCGTCTAGATCAATAAGCAGCTCTAATACCTCATCCACTACCTCTTCAGGTCTGGCATCTGGCCTATCTATCTTATTTATTACCACTATAACAGGGTGTTTTAATTCCAAAGCCTTGGATAAAACAAATCTGGTTTGGGGCATGGGACCTTCAAAAGCATCCACTAAAAGAAGTACACCGTCTACCATCTTTAGAACTCTTTCAACCTCGCCACCAAAATCCGCATGTCCAGGAGTATCAACAATGTTTATTTTTACATCCTTGTATGAAACTGCGGTGTTTTTAGACAGTATAGTGATTCCTCGCTCCCTCTCAATGTCATTTGAGTCCATCACCCTGTCTTCTACCTGCTGATTTTCCCTAAAAACACCACTTTGCCGCAATAGCTGATCTACTAATGAAGTTTTCCCATGATCAACATGGGCTATAATGGCTATATTTCTAATATTCTGTCTGGTTTTCATCTTATATCCTATCCCTCGATTCTATTTAATGATCTATCAAAAATTATTCCACATAACCATACAAAAATAGTTATGAAACTTGGTCAATCCATAGTATTTTACAATAGCCTTTGACTAAAAAATTCTAACACAAAAGTTTTTCATTTGCAAAAAAAAATTAAGCAGGGAATAACCCTGCTTTATGCTTCATTAAGATATTTTCTCAACGGACTAACATCCAATCCCTCATATTTTTCTAAGAAAGGTAGAAGTTTTGCCGCAATTTTCCTTACGCCTCCTGGTGTATCAGCTTCTATATTGAGAGGCATTAGGGGATCATGTAGTGACATTCGCAGTAGGAACCAGCCATCCCCATTATCGGCATCAAAGGATACCCGTATTCCTTCATAGTTATCAGGAGCAAGTTGCCATCCTGCTGACTTTTTGCCATGGTCTTCTAAATCCCGTAAAATAGCCTGTCCATATTTGCTATAGTCTTCTACTAAGAGATTCATTCTAAACTCCTTGGCTTCTGCTGGTTCAGCTAAATTTTCAATAAGGGAGCTAATGTCCTTGTTCTCATAGATTTTCATCCTGGCCATCTTTATTAATATAGTAGTTATTAGATAAGCCCCGTCGTCCAGGAAATAATTCTCTTTTAGAGCACCATGGCCAGAAGTTTCGATAGCCAAATGGCATTCCTGACCTTCCTTGTTAAGCCTAATGGCCTCATTTATGACATTTTTGTATCCTCGCTTAAATCTATGATGTATGCCTCCTAGCTCATCTTCAATAAAGGTTTTTAATCCTGTTGAAGTAATGGAATCAGTAACTATAGTGGTACCTGGATGCTTTTCAAGAACAATGGCTGCCATTAAAGCCACCAGCCTGTTTCTATTTATTTCCCTACCACTGCTATCTACAGCACCACCTCTATCAACGTCAGCGTCAAATATGATGCCAAAATCAGCTTTATTTTCCTTAACTGCCTTAACTATTGCATCCATAGCTTCCTTATCTTCTGGATTGGGTTGATGGTTAGGAAAAGTTCCGTCTGGCTCTAAAAATTGACTACCAGTAGTGTCTGCTCCTAAAGGTACTAAGACCTTGTCAACATAAAATCCTCCTGCACCATTTCCGGCATCAACAACTATCTTAAAGCCTTCAAGAGGACGGTCGTAATTATTAGGGTTATTTACCTCACGACGGACCTTGTCAACTAACCCCTTAGCATATACTGAAATAAAGTCTACTGTACTGACACTTCCCTTTGTCTGCGCTGCAGTAAAATCTTTATTTTGAGCCTTTAGGAGAATATTAGTTATATCCTCACTTTCCAATCCGCCTTCTCTAGTAAAGAATTTTAAGCCATTTCTATTAAAAGGTAGATGGCTGGCTGTTACCATTATAGCGCCATTATACTCATAGCCTGGTGTCACTGTTGTCATAAACATGGCTGGCGTTGATGCCATACCACAATCAAATACCTGAATTCCTACTAGATTAAGCCCTCTAATAGCTGCATCTTTAATTCTGGATGCAGAAAGCCTAGAGTCAGTACCTATGGAGACTCTCAGATCCTTGGGGTCTTTATTAGTTTTTTCACTTAGCCATGCTCCAAATGCTGCACCGATTCTTTCTACTACATCATCGGTTAGGTTAATCTCCTGTCCTTCTACACCCTCAAGAGCGATGCCCCTAATATCGCTACCGTTTTGTAATGCTTTCCAATCCCTATCTAACATAATCTTTTTCCTCCGATACTACTTTTTATACTAAATCACCTTATAATATTTGTATTTATCCGGGAATAATTATAACAGCATATTATTGTAAAATCAATTACACTGACTTTTATTAATTTAACTGAATTGCAAATAATTCTGTATCAGCAAAAAGCTAAATATAATCCAATCTACAAAAAAATGCGCACCCTAAATGGCACGCATTTTTATCAATTAATATATACTTACATTTCCACTTGGTTTAATAAATGAGGCTTTAATAGTCCATATATTAGTCCAATTACCACTATAGATATTACTAGTTCGGGAATTAAATAGGTACTATTATATACAAGGGAATATATCCATGGATTCTGTGTTCCAGCGTATTCATAGAATACTATTGCACCTGAAATCACATGACTCAAATACCTAACTAAGATTCCTAAAAATATGCCTACTGAAATGGTTAAATAGTTTTTCCTATTTAATCCTGCTAAACCTAAACCTGCAAAAGCTATAGGGTAATCAAATAGCAGGGATATAATATGGAATGAATACTTAGGTCCTAACATGAATTGTAAGATTCCATATACTGCTCCGGCCAAAATCCCTGGACCTGCACCCCACCGAATGGCATATATGATGATGGGAATCATAGAGCCCGCTGTAACAGAACCGCCCTGGGGCATATGCCATACGGTAATGTAACTTAAAATTTGGGCTACAGCTATTAGCAGCCCTGCTTCAACCAACATTCTTGTCTTATTACGCATAAAACATCTCTCCTTTTTTTTAGGGAGCAAAAAAACTGCATACCAGCATAAAAAGGCATGCAGTTCCTATATCAACTGATTTCCCTACGCTGGCATTACCCAGATCAGGTTATATGGGTCGAAGTTATACAACTTCCTCTCAGCCGAATTTATTCAGCTCCCCATTAATTATTTTATTTTAGAACATACTATCACGCCACTTATTATATGTCAAGTGACATTTTTACATCTATTCCTCAATTATAGCAGGATTTCGTATAAAGGGTTCACTAAACTCCAGATTACCAAAAGTCTTTACAACTTTGCCCTCTACTAAAAACTGTACTTCCTTTACATTAGAAGTATTAGCAGGATCAGTTAACGAGTTAACTATAGCATATAAGGTCATCAAAGTACCTGTGCTTCCCATCTTATTACCGTCTAACTTGGCTGGAAGATCTACTATTACTCTAGTGCCGTTTTCATCCATCCATACCTTTATATCTCCTTTAGATATGTCTGACGGTATAACCGCTTTTTGTCCTGTGCCCTCACGAGGTCCCAATATTAATTCATCTATAATAGTTCTGGCAATTTGTAGATTTTCCCTACTCATAGCCCTATAATCAGGTACTAGATGAGTAGCATTTTCATTAGCAAAGTAAATCTTTATCTTCCTTCCCAATTTATTGGGAAAATCTTTAGTAGTTAATGGTTTTTTCAAATCTACACTATACAATGGTGAGTCAATATAGTTNCCACTTCTATCCTGATAATATATTTTTACACCTGATATATTATTTAGCCCTGATAAACTATATACAATAGAACTCAGAATAACTGCTTCCTTATCCTTAATTTCTTCAGTCTTATCCTCCACTATGCGAGGATCTGGAGAGCTGTCCCCCCTAGACGTTACCACCTGATCCCGGAAGGGATCTTTTAATTCTTTTGAAAAATAAAGAGCTATGACTTTTGAGTCCTGGTCTTCGCTATCTACTAAATTAATATCCAGTAATTGGGTTCCCTGAGGAAAAACAGGGTATAAACCTGTAGATGTTTCCACCGGTCCCTTTATCAATTCTTCAATTATAGCCCTAGCGATACCGCCATTTTTTACATTTATAGTCCTAACTTCTGACAATAGGTATTGACCCCTAAAATCTCTAAAGAATAATTCTCTATTAATCTGTTTAACTGTATCCTCGTCTTTCTGGCGATTGCTAGCCGCTAATAACTCATCAATATTATTAGTTGATTTGCTAAGCACACCTAGAGGTTCGCCATCTTGAGTTCCATCCCTAGTCAGTTCTTTACCATTAACAAGGATCTTAACATATTTAACACCTTGTCGCTCCGNAAGNGTATTTACCAATGCGGTACGGGCAACTAACANNTCTTCAGCATNNAAAAACTCTTCTGANAAGTTTACAGTAACNATATTATCNGTTTGATCTATATCAATAANCTTNGTTTGNNNTGGAATAACAGGCTGAAGATCCTTTGACTCTGGTCCCCTCAATAATTCTACAACTATATCATTTAAAGTGAGATTAACCCCCGTTGTTATTATACTTCTAGTCTCACAAACCAGCTTATTATTTTCCTTATTCCAAAAGTATAAGGCAATATTCTGTTGATTAATATTATTTTCATTATCTGTGCTTTTTGTATCAGCATTTACATTTTCATTATCATTTTCTATCATTATGGAAGAACTAAATTCTTCCTCTCTTTCTATTTCATTGGCATCCTTTTTTATTAAGCCCTCAGGCGCTTTACTAGCTATCCTGCATCCAACCAAACTATATATCAGCGAAATTGCTATACAAATTAATGTTAGCTTCTTCAAAATATCTCCCCCTGTACTGTCAACGGAAGTCGCTCACAAATCTGGGCAGCTTGACCTTCCAAATATTATCCTCATTTACAACAACGATAGTATCCCTATGCTTCTTTTCCTTTTTACCTGAGGTAAAATTCACGGTATATGATACTGTAACAAAGGCTCTGCCATCTGATTTAATTTCTTCATCTAATATAAAATTGTCATCCAACTCAATCCCAGCAACTAAAGCTGACCACAAACTGGCTAATTCCTCTTTAGAAGAAACCTGAATCTGGCTGGCTGTTTCTTTTGACAACAATGAATAAACAGTATCCCAATTAGGCTCACCCAGTAAGCTCTTAAAAACTGTCTCTACTGACCTGGAGGGAGTAAGGATATATGACTTGTCTCTAGACAAGGCAACCATCATAGGATTGATGGATTGAGCATCATCTAGTGCCTCCAATTCAGGAAAGAATAGGGATGCCAGATCATCATCCAAATCAGTATAGGATATTGCCCTATTCTCTACTAAAAACCTTACCTGTTCTACTCCTTCCAACTCTGTCAAGGAATTGACTATGGAATAAATACCCAATAGCTTCATCTCCGCTTGAACTTCATCTTTCATGTCTTCTGGAATATCCTCTTTGCCTGGTATACTGGTTAAATTGATATCTTCCGTAAATTCCTGGCTGAGATTTACAAATACAGTATCATCCTTACTTGTTACATCTAGTACTCTGACTCCTGGAGGCATTATGGCTACTCGATCATGTTGACTGGGGCCTTTTAACGATTCTTCCACTATCAGCTGCTCCCAGGATTGCTTATTGCGAACAGCTGTCCTAACCTCTGGAACTAAATAGTCAGAATATCTATGTTTAAAGTAGAGGGTGATAGTTTCCTCCTCTGGTCTAGGATCCGGGTCAATGGATAACACCTTCTCCTGGGCCAGCGAACTATTATCCCCGCTGCTATCATTATTGTTTTTATTTCTTTCTCCTATAGCACTACACCCAACAAGTAAAAGGATTACTAGTGCTAATATAATTATATGACGAATATCTTTACCCAATGTCTCACCTCCAGTTGCAACAGAGTAACATAGTAACCTATTTATATAATATCTATTATAGGAAAGTT
>JGI24713J26584_10003357_pt1 | contig 10454 bp, 9 predicted proteins | sample BioPla4DNA1_FD_26584 | JGI IMG/M metagenome (IMG submission 26584) | reverse complement strand
CCACAGCGCCGGGCTGGGCGGGCCAGATGGTTTGATCCAGCGCTTCGAGGATATCGGCCGGCATAACGCAGTGGATAAAGTGTTCGGGTATGCGTTTCTGAACAGGATTCCGCTCCATGATAAGTGCCTGGTTTTAAGCGGCCGGGTGGCCTTTGAGATACTGCAAAAAGCTGCGCACAACCGCATCCCCTTTATTCTGTCCCGCTCTGCGCCCACCCTGCTCACGGTTGACCGGGCCCGGGAATTGGGCATTACCGTGGTCGGTTTCGCCCGGGGACAACGCTTCAATGTGTACAGTCATCCGGAACGGGTCTGTTTCAACCGGACAGAGGGATAACGTTGCAGCAAGGGAAAGCCCCATGACCGGGTTGCCAGGTCTGTTTCAACCGGACAAAGGGATGACAGCAGGTTGTCTGAGCCATATTTTGACGACAAAAATAGTGTGGTTTAAGCGGATCAAGGAATAACACTCTTTTCCAGGGAGGGCCATCCTCCCTTTTTTATGGGGAAATAATTGCCGCAGCAGCAGGACTTCTGAGAAAAATGTCTAATATACAGGTATAAAGAAAAAATGTGATAGATAGAATTCCCAATATGGTGATTTAAAAAGTTANTATTTGTACTCCGAGTTGTTGAGCCTAAAGCTTATGCCATGGCTCCTCGACCGCTGGGTAGACCGGGAAACGGGTCTGCCTCCCGTGNTTGGAAAGGAGTAGCGTCTTTAATATTTTAAGGCTGATATTTGCCTGCTTGTGGATTATGGCTTTAGTCTGCCTGATGCCAAAGCAGTCAAATGCAAACAACCTCCTGTTCTAAAGCAGGAGGTTGTTTGTGTTTATATCTGGTCAAAAACGGAAAGGGGTGAAGGTTTTGAAGATGGTTAGTATTGTGATCAATGGAAAGGAGGTTGAAGTTCCGGCAGGAAGCACTGTTTTGCAGGCTGCGGAAATGGTTGGGATCGATATTCCGCGCTTCTGTTACGATCCTGACTTGAGTCCGCTGGGGGCATGCCGTATGTGCGTAGTTGAGGTAAAAGGAAATCGCCTTTTGCCAGCGGCTTGTGTAACCCCGGTTTTCGAGGGGATGGAGGTCAACACCGAGTCTGAGGCCGTCATTGAAGCCCGCAAGACTATACTGGAATTATTGGTGGCCAATCATCCTCTGGATTGCATGACCTGTGAAAAAATGGGGGATTGCAAACTTGCTGAATACTGTTATCGTTATGGCGTAAAAGAAAGCAGTTTTGCTGGAGAAAAACACCAATATGCCATCGATGACAGCAATCCCTTTATTGTCAGGGACCTGAACAAGTGTATCCTGTGCGGTGCCTGCGTTCGCGCCTGTGAGGAGATGACTGGTCAGGATAACCTGTCCTTCCTGTACCGGGGTTTTGACCGCAAAGCCACTACTGCCGGCGATGTTGACTACATCGAATCCGACTGCGTATTTTGCGGGCAGTGCGTGGCTGTGTGCCCGACCGGTGCATTGACCGAGAAGAGCATGGTCGGTCAGGGACGGCGCTGGGAATATGGACGGATTAGAACTACCTGCCCGTTCTGCGGTACTGGATGTAACTTTGACCTGGCGGTTAAAGACGGTAAGATCAGGGGCGTATTGTCCAATCCGGAAGCCACCGTAAATGGACGCATGTTATGTGTCAAAGGCCGCTTTGGATGGGATTTCATTTATAATGAAAAACGCCTTACCACACCGCTCATCAAGAAAGATGGCCAATTTGTACCCGCCAGTTGGGATGAAGCCTTCGATCTCATTGCCGAGCGTTTGAATGCCATCAAGGCCCAATATGGACCGGATGCTTTTGCAGCCTTGAGTTCAGCCCGTTGTACCAATGAAGAGAACTACCTGGTGCAGAAATTTGCCCGTGCTGCAATGGGAACCAACAATGTGGACCATTGCGCCCGTACCTGACACGCGCCCACTGTAGCCGGTCTGGCTACTACATTCGGAAGCGGCGCGATGACCAATCCGATCAATGAAATCACCGAACATGCCCAGATGATGCTCTTAATAGGAACCAACGCCACTGAAGCACATCCGGTCATCGGTTACAAAATGCGCCAGGCAGCCCGCCGGGGAGCCAAGCTGGTGGTGTGCGATCCACGCCATATTGACCTGGTGGACGAAGCGGATTACTGGCTGAGGCTGAAACCGGGGACCGATATCCCCTTACTCAATGGCCTGATGCACATCATAATCAAAGAAGGCCTGGAAGACAAGGCTTTTATTGAGGAAAGAACCGAAAATTACGAAGAACTAAAAGAAGTTGTGGCTTCTTATACCCCGGAATACGTTGCCGAGTTAACCGGGGTGCCGGTAGAGGACCTGTACGCCGTAGCCCGTCTATATGCCACTACCGACCGCGCCATGATATTCTACACCCTGGGAATAACCGAGCATATCTGCGGAACCCGCAACGTTATGAGCATTGCCAACCTGGCCATGTTGACCGGCCATCTGGGACGGCCCGGCACCGGGGTATGCCCGATGCGCGGACAAAACAATGTCCAGGGAGCCTGTGACATGGGAGCTCTGCCCAATGTATATCCCGGCTATCAACCTGTCAACGTTGATGCCAATCGTGAGAAATTCGAAAAAGCCTGGGGTGTATCGCTGCCCGCCAAGATCGGACTGAAGATCCCGGAGATGTTCGAAGCTGCTCACAAAGGCACCGTCAAAGCGATGTATATACTGGGCGAAAACCCGGTTTTGACTGATCCCAATGCCAATCATATCAAGGAAGCCCTGGACAACCTGGAATTCCTGGTGGTACAGGAGTTGTTCCTGACTGAGACCGCCCAGTTCGCTGACGTGATTCTGCCTGCGGCCAGCTTTGCCGAATGCGATGGCACCTTTACCAATACCGAGCGCCGCGTGCAGAGGGTGCGCAAGGCCATCGAACCTATACCCGGACAGGCCAACTGGCAAACCATCTGCCAGATGGTGACCAGAATCGGCTATCCCATGGCCTATGACCATCCGCATGACATTTGGAAAGAAATGGCTTCCTTAACGCCTTCTATGGCCGGCATCAATTATGACCGCCTGGAGAAAGAAAGCCTGCAGTGGCCGTGCCCGACTCTGGATCATCCTGGAACACCATATCTCCATGCCGGAAAGTTCACGCGCGGTTTGGGGCTTTTCCAGCCTTCCGAACATATACCGCCAGGAGAAGTGCCAGATCAGGAATATCCGTATCTGTTGTCTACCGGCCGTATCCTGTTCCATTACAACGTAACCACCCCCTATTCGGGCGGGATCAGCAGTGTATGGGATAAAGAGATGGCTGAAGTGAACCCTGTTGATGCTGAAAAACTGGGCATTCAGACCGGAAGCCTGGTAAAGGTCACCTCAAGGCGCGGTCAGGTTACCACTGCTGTAAGAGTGACTGATCGGGTATTGCCAGGTGTGATTTGGATGTCCTTCCACTATGCTTCAACCCCGACCAACGAGCTGACCAGCGCGGTATTAGACCCGGTCACTGGAACTGGTGAATACAAAGTATGCGCGGTTAAGATCGAGCCCATTTAGGAGGTTGGTTATGCGCAAGGTTGCTGTGGATCAGGCTGTAGGGTTGACCCTGGGGCACGATATCACAAGGATAATACCGGGGAAGAGGAAGTATCGTGCCTTTAAGCGGGGACATGTCATTGCTGCCGAAGACGTGAACCTTTTAAAGGACATGGGCAAGGAAAATGTCCTGATATGGGAACCTGATGATGACCTGATGCATGAAGATGATGCCGCTTTGTTGCTGGCTTCCAGCGCAGCCGGTGCAGGAATTGATTACACTCGCCCCAATCAGGGCAGGGTGGACCTGATCGCGAAATACGACGGTTTATTGCTCGTGCAGTTGGCGCAACTACAACAACTCAACACTCTTGAACATGTAATCTTCTCTACCCTGCACAATTGCCGCAGTGTGGTTAAAGGGCAGGTTGTTGCAGGAACCAGAGTAGTACCGGTGGCAGTGGAACGGCAGCTGATGGAAAAAGCCCAGCGACTGTGCCGGGCACCCTGGCCATTGGTGAGCGTGAAGCCGTTTCAGCCCCTCTGGGTGATGGTCATTACCACTGGCAGTGAGGTAAACAGCGGACGGATAAGGGATGGCTTTGGCAGGGTTATCAGAAAAAAGATCGCGCCATTTGGCGGACGCTGGATGGGTCAGATAATCGTGCCTGACAACTCGGATTTAATCGCTGCGGAAATACAAAACGCCCTGGCCGAAGGAGCTCAGCTGATATTGGTAACCGGGGGCATGTCGGTAGATGCCGATGATGCCACTCCCCAGGGCATCAGGGCTTCGGGGGCCGAAGTGGTTTCCTATGGGGTTCCGGTCTTACCGGGTTCCCAGTTTATGCTGGCCTACCAGGGACATGTAGCCATATGCGGCATTCCCGGTGGGGCCTTGTTCAGCCGCAAGACTACACTGGACCTTTTGCTGCCCCGCATCTTCGCCGGGGAAAGGATTAATAAAGCTGATCTGGCTGCACTGGCCCACGGGGGGTTATGTGAAAACTGTCCGGATTGCTATTTTCCTCATTGTGCTTTTGGGAAAAACAGCTGTCTTTAAGGGAGGCAAGAGCATTGCAGCATCTTAGCCTGGAGCAGGCACAGCAAGCATTGTTAGCCATTTTGCCAAAGCTTAAAACCGAACCAGTAGCCATAGCGGATGCTCTGGGCAGGGTGTTGGCCAGTGATCTGGCAGCACCGCGCAGCCTGCCTGCATCTGAGCAATCTGCTGTCGACGGCTATGCTGTAGGGTGCTCGACCTCAACCATACCAGGCAGTTTCAGAATGGTTGGCAGGTATCGTTTGGGGGATTCCCCTGAACAGCCTTTGCAGCACAATGAGGCCGTAGAGGTGAAAACCGGGGGTAACCTGCCGCCTGGAACCTGTGCGGTAGTGCCTCGCGAAAAAACCAGATGTGATAGCGATATGCTTTTAGTCGAAGAAATGGTCAAACCCGGACAGAACATCAAAAGCCAGGGCGAGGATTTTTGCCGGGGTGAGATCATGCTGGGTGAGTATACCCAGTTGGACGCGGGCAGTATTGCCCTGCTGGCAGCCATGGGAATTGAAACCGTACCGGTTTACCGGCGGCCCCGTATAGGGATTGTCAATCTGGCTCCCAATGTGGTTCCCGCTGGCATACCAATCAGACCCGGGCAAACCCGGGACAGCAACGGACCTATGCTGACCGCCCTGGTGCAGCAGCATGGCGGCACAGCGGTGATAGCAGCCAATGCCCCCAACCGTGAAATGGCTTCGCGATTGCTGGAGTTATTGGAAGAGGTCGACATTGTGATCTGCACCGGCGGATCTTATACGGAAAACAGCAGTGATGCCAGAGAGTTCTTTACCGCTATTGGTGCCCGGGTATTGTACTGGGATATAGCCATACAGCCCGGCAGCCATACCGGAGCGGCTCGTTTGGACTCAGGCCTGTTGTTTTCGCTTTCCGGTAATCCGGCCGCCTGCTTTGTGGGCTACCATGTTTTTGTAGCTCCAGTTATCAGGGCTATGCAGGGCCAGGCCGCAATGCCCAAAAGGGTCATAGCCCGATGCATCAACGGTTTCGGCAAAGCCGCCAATAGCAGGAGGCTGGTCAGGGCCCGGGCATGGTACGGCAACAGCGGATGGGAAGCTGAAGTGCTGCCAGGCCAAAAACCGAGTATGATAAGATCGTTATTGCAATGCAACGCGTTAATTGATATTGCCGCAGGCAGTCCTGCGGTGCCGGCAGGCAGCAGTGTAGAGGTTATGCTGCTGTAAGCTACATCAATACAGGGAGGTGAAGCTGTGAAACCAGATTTCACGGAAATCATAGCTGGTTACAAAGATAAACCCGGGGGGATAATTGAGGCCTATCATGCCGTCCAGAGGGCTTACAACTATATCCCCGAAGAAGCCGTGGCCGAAGCCGCCAAGGTGTTTGGCATGTCCAAAGCCGAAGCCTGGGGGGTTGCCACCTTTTACTCCTATTTTAAGGTGGGAGAGCGCGGACGCTATATCATCAGGGTATGTGAGAGCGCTCCCTGCCATATAGCCGGGGCTGAAGAGGTTATAGCAGCCCTGGAGAAACAACTGGGTATCAAAATGGGCGAAACCACTGCTGACGGCAAATTCACCCTGGAATTCACCGAATGCGTGGGACAATGCCAGGCAACTCCGGTTATAACTATTAATTCCAAGCCATACTTCGATGTGACTCCTGATGGGGTGGCTGAGATTTTAGCGCAATGCAATTAAGAAAGGAGGGAAATAATGGCGGAAGAGATGCGTGTTTTGTTGCCACAGGAAAATGAAAACCTGACCGACCTGCAGTCTTATATAAACGCAGGTGGATATAAAGCCCTGGAAAAAGCGCGTTCAACCGACAGGCTGAGCCTGATCGAAGAAGTGAAAAAGTCTGGGCTGCGCGGCCGGGGTGGCGCCGGCTTCAATGCGGGCATGAAGTGGCAGTTCTCATACAGCGTGGAAACCGAGCCCAAATACGTGGTCTGCAATGCTGATGAAGGTGAGCCGGGCACATACAAGGACCGTGTTCTGATGCAGACCGTGCCTCATCGTATACTGGAAGGCATGGCCATCTGTGGTTATGCTATCGGTGCCAGGCAGGGTTATATCTACTGCCGGGGTGAATATCCCTTTGTAGTGGAAACCCTTAATCAGGCTATCAAAGAAGCCAAAGACAGTGGGGTCCTGGGTGATTTTGACATCGAGGTGCGTATGGGGGCCGGTGCCTACGTTTGCGGCGAGGAGAGCGCCCTGATCGAATCTATCGAAGGCCACAGGGGGGAACCCCGCTTCAAACCTCCATTTCCACCGGTGAAAGGACTATGGGGCCAGCCCACTATCGTTAACAACGTCGAAACCCTGGCCTACATTCCGCTGATTGTGGAAAAAGGAGCCGATTGGTTTAAATCCATCGGTGCACCCAGTTATCCCGGTACCAAGCTGTTGACCCTGACCGGCGATGTGGTGGAACGCAAGATTATTGAGGTTCCGACCAATGTCACCATTCGTCAGGTAATCTATGACTACGGCAAAGGCATCAGGGACGGCAAAAAGTTTAAAGCGGTGCAGATCGGCGGCACCTCTGGAGGATTCATACCCGAGGAACTGTTGGATACCGCTATCGACTTTGACTCTATGAGCGCTATCGGCGCAACCCTGGGCTCTGGAGCGGTATTCGTAATGGATGAAACCAGGGATATAGTCGATGTTGTGGAGAGAATCACCAAGTTCTTCGAACATGAATCCTGCGGCAAATGCATTCCCTGCCGGGAAGGCACCAAGCGCATGCATGAAATGATGGAGCGCATCAATCACGGCAAAGGCTCCGGGGATGATTTGGGCAAGCTGGAAAGACTGGGGACAGTTATGTCCAGAGCCTGCCTGTGCGGCTTGGGTCAGGCCGCTCCGGCCCCGGTATTGACAACTCTGGGCCATTTTCGTGAAGAGTACCAGGCCAAACTGAATTAATGATTATCAAATACCATATTTAGATTTATGGGGGAAAGGGTGAAAGCCATGAATTGTTTTGCACCTGCAGAAGTAGCAGGCAATGCCTGTAATGTCAGCTCCGGCAAAGCCAAGCTGTCATTTGGCAAGCTGTTTATCCTCGGTATTCTGGCCGGGGCTTACATCGGCTTCGGTGCCAACCTGGCAACTGTGGTCGGCAACGACATACCCAAATTCCTGGGCAACGGCATAGGCCAGTTTCTATTTGGTGCCGTGTTCAGCACCGGTTTGATGATGGTGGTCATCGGCGGAGCCGAACTGTTCACCGGCAACAACATGTTCATGATGATCGGTGCCATGAACGGCTCCTGCAGCTGGGGAGACCTCTTTAAGAACTGGGTTATCGTCTGGATAGCCAACTTCGTTGGTTCGTTGTTGTTGGTATACATCGTAGCCGGCGGTTTCTACGGGGTAGGCGCGGATGGCTCACAAGCCGTAGGGCTGTTTAACGGGGCGGTAGGAGCTAAAGCCCTGAATATAGCCAAAGGCAAACTGGAGTTGACCTGGAGCGCCGCATTCTTCCGGGGGATCCTCTGTAACTGGCTGGTATGTATGGCGGTATGGTTGGCTCTGGCCAGCAAAGACGTGGTAGGTAAGATTTTCGGTATATTCTTCCCCATCATGGCCTTCGTAGCCAGCGGGTTTGAGCACAGCGTAGCCAACATGTTCTTCATCCCCATGGGCCTGGTTGTAGCCAAGATCCCGGCTATCGTAGACGTTGCCGCAGCAGGGGCGGCCAACCCTGAGGTTTTCAAGGCCGCAGTTGAACAAGTGTTCACCTGGCAACGGTTTATAGTCAACAACCTGATTCCGGTGACCCTGGGCAACATCGTAGGCGGTTCCATAATGGTGGGTTCACTGTACTGGTACTCCTACCTGAAAAAAGATGCCCCGGTGGCCAAAGACAAATCCACTGCTGCATAGGCACGGCTAATAAGGCATAATTATGGCGGGGGATAAACCCCCGCCTTTTCTTATGGTATGGGGATGGCTGGGCCTTATTTCTTAATTTCCATCTCCCAGTTGTTCTTCTCATCCACTTTCATAACCACAGTATATCCGCACGATCTGGCCAATTTGCTGACATTTTCCTTTGATACCGCGCTGTCCCCGACAATCTGTATCTCGGCCAGGCCCTGGTCGATCAACTTCTTGGTTTTGATTACCGGTATGGGACAGCTAAGCCCGCGCACATCGAGTTTTTCCACCTTAGACCCCCCTATTCTTCACGGTATGTGTAACCGATGACCAGCATGATCAGAATACCTGCCACGCAGGCAATCTGCCCAAATATATTAGGCCCGCCGATAGTTGCCGGCGCTGTTGCCGTCGCTGCAGCCATGGCAGAGCTGGCCAAACCGAAATTGTGAATGACACCGGCCCCTACAATCATGCCTATCACCACTGCAGCAGCATCCATGTCACCCTGACCGGACAGAATCAGCTGGCGTAAAGGGCACCCCCCCAGGAGGGTGGCGGTCAAACCCACCAGGTATAGCCCCAGGAAATTCCAGATATGATTGCTGTGCGCAATCGGCTGCCCGGCAAAACCGGCTTTAAACAGCCCGAAAGCGATGTTTAGGACCAGGGCACCGATAAATATGCCGATGAACCCCAATAAAAGCGTATTATCCCGAATCAATATAAAATCCCTTATGCCCCCGCTCAGGCATAGGCGGGTGCGCTGAGCCAGGAAGCCCACAATAAGCCCGGCACCCAGACTGAATGCAATGGCCGCATGCATACTGCCCGGGCCCTTTTGGCTGAAGAACAGAGGCCCACCATCTGCCGGGTTAAATACGGTGCCCTTCAACAAAAGATAGAGGAAGAACAGCATCAGGGCCGGCATTATCAACCCACCCAGGGGCGATGAGCTGATTTTAGCCCTCCCCAAGTCAAAACCCTGTTTGAGGAAAAACACCCCTGTGCCTACCCCCAGGATGAAACCAAATAAGCCAACCACAGCATTATAGTCACCGCCAGCCATGCGCAAAATGTCGCGCAGCGGGCAGCCCAGAAAAACCAGGGCTCCTACCATCATAAAAACACCCATGAAAAAGCGCAGCAGTGTGGCCGAACCCCCCCTGGCTCGATACTCACCAGCGAACAAAGCCGTCAAAGCCGACCCCAACACCAGGCCGATGATTTCAGGGCGCATATACTGCGCCACAGCAGCCCGGTGCAAGCCCAAAGCCCCGGCTATGTCCCGCTCAAAACAGGCGATACAGAAGCCCATATTGGGGGGATTCCCCAACTTGACCAGGGTGACTGCGATCGCTCCGATAATCAAGCCGCTTACCAATATCAACCATTTGCCACGATCCACCTGATTACCCCCTCACATAACACTGTATTATGTATTAAATTACTTTTTTTTATATTCGCTACCGTGCTTTTTATTCCTCCCGGGAATATCAAAAATAATAACTTTTTCGACCAGAGCAATAAGAAAACGCCCTTGAGGATAAGGCGTTTTAAATAAAGGCGTATATACATATTCAAATTTTTAACAAATATTTTCGCGGCTGGTTGTATTATGAGGTCAGCTATTTGTAGATACTGCGTGGCCTGTGGCGAATATTTCCGCGGCGGTTTGTTTAACTATATCAGCTATTTATCGCGGCAAGCTATGGCAGGACAGCTTTCCCATCCCCTCAGCGGAACGGTTAGCCAGGCGCTGAGGCGGAAAACGGTTCAGGCCCGTTTGCTCTTGAGCTTGAGCGGCAGGGCAGGATCGGTGATAGCGCCGATCTTGGCTGCGAAACTGCTCTTTTTGGCCAGATCCTCATCAGTGATAAAATGGACATCCAGGAGGCCCTCGGAGTTATATCCGGTCTTAAGATAATTCATCTCCGCTAAAGCCTTACTCCACCCGTCGAGCCACTGCTTTAACAGAGCGCATTTTTCAG
>JGI24713J26584_10003343_pt1 | contig 10470 bp, 9 predicted proteins | sample BioPla4DNA1_FD_26584 | JGI IMG/M metagenome (IMG submission 26584) | reverse complement strand
CCTTAAGCATTTAATTATTATACTCCCTCTCCTTAACAAATAGAATTGAAACAATGGCCATAATCCCAACAGCCCCAATAGTTAAATAGCCTGAGGTGAGACTAAATCTATCGGCTATTAATCCCAATATAATAGGACCAAAGGTTAACCCAAGGCCAAAGACAGCCTGGTAAAAACCCATGGTAGTAGTCATCATATCATCTTCAACATCCTTAATGACCATGGACATTAGCATGGCAAAGGTTATAGCATTGCCAATACCAGCTAGAAACTGTAAGCCAAAGAGTAGATTAAGGCTTCCTACAAAGGGGGTAGCAAAACATACCCCTGTTATTAGGCCAAAGCCTATAAGAAGGGTGTTTCTCTCTCCTATCTTTCCAACTATCAAAGTACCAGCTAAGATGGAAAATATAACTTGGGGAAAATTAAACAGGGTGGTTAGTAGTCCCAGTTGGAAATCCCTGGCCCCTAGGGATGAAGCTATGATTGGGGTAAAGGCAAAGGTGGTTGAATAGGCTATCAGCTGAACTACTGCCGCAAGAAGGGATATATGTATTATCCTCCTATCTTTAATAATTGTCCTAAACCCCTTGGACTTTCCTTCCTTAGCTTCCACAGTTCTCTCCTTCACAGTTAAACATAGTATAAATCCTATGGAAGAGACTATTAAACTCACAAGAAAAATAGACCTAATCCCAAATCCTGTAGCTATAACTCCCCCTAAGAACATGGCCAAGAGCTGTCCCATTTTAGAGTTGGCATTTACTATTCCTACAGCCTTATTAGACTCATCACTATTATAATAACTTATATATAGAACCGTAAAGTTTACCCAAGTGGCAGAAGCTATACCAGCAATAAATCTAGCAATTAAAAGGCTATAGGGATTAGGGAAGAGATAAATCATAGTACTGCTGGTAATAGCTGCTATTATACCTACTAAAACGAATTTTTTCTATTTCTTAACTTATCGGATAATATGCCTAAGGGGATCCTTAATATGGTTTGACTAAATCCATAGGCACTACCTATTAAACCTATTAACCTATATGAAGCTCCTAACTCCTTGGCATAATTACTAAGTTGGGGTACGTAAATGTAAAGAGAAAACCAAAATAGGATTATTATTACTGAAAATAAAATCTTATAATTTTTATATGTATCATTGGTCATAAGCTCTTTCTCTCCTACTCGTTAATTATCTCATAATTTAGATATACTTTATTGATTTATTTTACCAAATCCCCTGAAAAGTTTTGCTACTACTTCTATTATACACCTTATTCTAACCTTTCGTCTTATTATTCTAAATTATTAATTTGATTTAACTTTTAAATCCTCAACAGACAATTTAATTGACAACTTTAATAGATTAATGTAATAATAAGTATTGACATAATGCAAATCTTCAAGGAAAAACTGGAGGAATAAAGATGCTAAAAGAAAGTTTAAATCCACTAAATAACGTCCAAGAGCTAATTAAATCCGCCTGCCATATCCTAAATCTAGATGATTATATATATGAATTATTGAAAGAACCCCAAAGGGTCATAGAGATTTCCATACCAGTTAGGATGGATGATGGAAAAACTAAAGTCTTTAAAGGCTATAGATCTTTACACAATGATGCTTTAGGACCAGGTAAGGGAGGCATTAGGTTCCATCCAGATGTAACTTTAGATGAAGTAAAAGCCCTTTCCATTTGGATGACTTTCAAATGCTGTGTAACAGGTATCCCATATGGGGGAGCTAAGGGTGGGGTTTGCGTTGACCCTAAGGAGTTATCCCAAGGAGAGCTTGAAAGGCTGGCCAGGGGCTATGTAAGGGGACTATGGAGGTATTTAGGAGATAAGATCGACATCCCTGCCCCTGATGTTGGTACCAACGGACAAGTCATGGCCTGGATGATAGATGAATATATTAAATTATCAGGAAATTACTCCTTAGGAAGCTTCACCGGCAAACCTACAATTCTAGGGGGATCCAAGGGTAGGGATGAAGCTACAGGGGCAGGAGTAGCTGTAATCGCTAGAGAGGCCGCCAAGAAGATGGGCTTAGAATTAGATGGTGCCACCGTAGCCATACAGGGCTTTGGTAACGTTGGCGGTTATACGGCTAAGCATATACAGCAAAAAGGCGCTAAAATAGTAGCTGTGGGCTTAAGAGACTCGGCTATCTATAATGAAGATGGTTTTGATTATGAGGATTTAAATAGCTACCGTCAAATCCATAAGACATTAAAGGGCTATCCAAAGGCCACCGAAATAAGCCTAGAAGACTTCTGGTCCTTAAATGTGGATATCCTTATCCCTGCTGCCATTGAAAATGCCATAGATGGGAATATTGCCCAGATGATCAATGCCAAATTAATCTGCGAGGCAGCCAATGGCCCTATAACTACTAAGGCTGACAGGGTATTAGAGGAAAAGGGAATCCTAGTAACCCCAGATATTTTAACAAATGCTGGCGGCGTAACCGTCTCCTATTTTGAATGGGTTCAAAATCTTTATAATTACTACTGGAGCGTAGATGAGATTATCCTTAAGGAAGAAAGAGCCATGGTAATTTCATTTAATAAAATCTGGGATGTAGCCCAAGAATACAAGGTCAAACTAAGGGATGCGGCCTACATCTACTCAATAAAGAAATTAGCTGAAGTTATTAAATTAAGGGGATGGTATTAAAACTTTAAGGAATAATGAGTATTCTGTATGAAATAAAAAAGATTCTATGAAGTAAATTCCTTCATAGAATCTTTCTATTTTTGTCAAACTATTATTATTTCTTCCTAGCTACGCCAGATTTAATAGCTGCCTCTGCAACTGCCTTAGCTACTGCAGGTGCTACCCTTTCATCAAAGGCTTTTGGTATTACATATTCTTCATTTAATTCTTCATCAGATACTAGTCCAGCTATTGCATGGGCTGCAGCAATCTTCATCTCTTCATTGATGTCCCTAGCCCTTACATCTAATGCTCCCCTAAATATTCCTGGGAAGGCCAATACGTTGTTGATTTGGTTAGGGAAGTCTGACCTACCAGTACCCATAACCCTTACTCCACCTTCTTTTGCCACTTCTGGTAAGATTTCAGGTACAGGGTTGGACATGGCAAATACTATTGGATCCTCGTTCATACTTTCAACCATTTCCTTTGTAACTATATTTGGTGCTGATACTCCAATGAATATATCAGTACCTGCCATAGCATCTGCTAATGTACCCTTTCTCTTTTCCTTATTGGAAGTAGCTACTAGTTCTCTTCTTATTGGATCTAGCCTTTCATCATTTTCATCTAATATTCCCCTACTATTGCACACGATTACATCTTTAACACCTGCATTTAGAAGTAATTTTGCAATNGCTACACCTGCTGCACCTGCTCCGCTTATGGAAACTTTAACATCTTCCATCTTCTTACCTACTACCTTAAGGGCATTTATAACCCCAGNTAAAACTACTACAGCAGTACCGTGCTGGTCATCGTGGAATACTGGAATATCTAATTCTTCCTTTAGTCTTTCCTCGATTTCAAAGCATCTTGGTGCAGATATATCTTCTAGATTTATTCCTCCAAAGGAAGGAGCTATTTCTTTAACGGTTTTAACTATAGTATCTACATCTTGGCTTTCCAAACAAATTGGGAAGGCATCAACATCAGCAAAGGCTTTAAATAGTACTGCCTTACCCTCCATAACTGGCATACCAGCCCTTGGCCCAATATTACCAAGGCCTAATACTGCAGAACCGTCTGTAACTACAGCAACTACATTACCTTTATTGGTGTACTCGTAAACTAAATCTTCATCCTTATGAATCTCCTTACAAGGTTCTGCAACCCCTGGAGTATAAGCTAAACTTAAATCCTTAGCATTTTCTACTTTAACCTTGCTTATAACTTCGATTTTCCCTTTATTATCCTTGTGTAATCTTAAAGCTTCTTCTCTTAAATCCATTTAAAGTCCCCCTTACACTAATTTACTCATTATCTAAATTATAACATATTTAAAAATTAATAATAGTGCTAATCTTCTATCAAATTATTCATCCTTAATAACTGGTAGGGTAGAACCTCCATAGGGCATTATCAATACCTTTTCCACATCCCCCAATTCCTTAAGGGCATCTTCATAAGCCTCCTGTACAGTAGAATATGGCTCCAGGAAGATGGATCTTACGAAATCAGGCTCCAACTCAGATACTAGGAATACCCTAGACTTTTTTAAAACCCCTGCTATGGCTGCAGCCTTATGGCCTCCCAGGGTAAAGTTCTTCCTTATCCTATCTATCAATTCATCTGGAGTTTCCCCTTCAACCATCCAACTTTCAAAGCTTTTATTCCCCATACCTTCCTTGCAAGAGCCCACCAGGATAATTATACCTCCATCTCTAACTGCATACTTGGCATTTTCCAAGGCCTTCTGGGTTTGATAGAGGTTGATATCCTTAGGTGCTCCCCCCTGGGATACGATTACTATATCAGCCTTTTCCTTTAGCTCCTTTTTATAAATCCTATCTAGGAATTTACAACCTTCCCTATGGGCCTTAATATAATCCCCTGCTACGGAATGGATGATTTCCTTATTTTCATCTAAAACCACATTTACTATAAAATCTATAGGGCAGTGTTCAATGGCTTCGTCTAAATCCTCCCTTACAGGATTTCCATCTAATTTGCCAGCCCTCGCATCCTCATGGAGCATATTCCTATGATTAGCTTGAATTGCAGCTGGAGTTGACACACCAGGCATTATGGCCTTGGAACCGCCGCTGTAGCCAGCAAAATAGTGATATTCTATATTCCCTATACAGATCCTCTTATCAGCCTCAGCCACCAGCCTGAAGATATCCACCGGAGTCCCCCTCTTAGTAACCCCTAGGCGTACATAATCATTTGGGTCAGAATCTATGCAGCTAACCTCATTATAGACCCTTTCCCCCACTAATTGGATCTTCTCCTCCTCAGTATGGGGCCTGTGGCTACCTAGGGCAAAGACTACCGCTATATCCTCCTTGGCTACCCCTATTTCATAGAGTTCATCTAATATGGCAGGTATAACCTTATAACTAGGCATGGGCCTTGTTATATCGCTAGTTATAATTACCACCTTTTCTCCCTTTTTAACTATTTGATTTAACCTAGGACTTCCTATGGGATTTTGTAAGGATCTTTTAACTTCCTCAACACCTGTTAAGCCCAATTCAATTTTATTAGGCTCCAGAATCCCCATGACCAGATTATCATCTATATATAAATCTTGAGGTGTATGGCCAAAACCAATAGACAGCCTCACTACTTCACCTCCTAGCCTTAGCTTCAAATCTCTACTATTAGCTTCTCCCTATTTATATTGCAAATACTGTGCCAGCCTTTTCAGCTGGATTCCTCCATTACTATAGTTCAATATTTTAACTTCCCTGTGAACGATTGTTTAATTTCTAAACAGTAAAAAGCCCATAAATGGGGGCCCCAATTATTCTTGCTTATTTAACTTTTTCCATACAGTGGTCCTACTTACACCTAAGCTCTCAGCTAATCTTGTGGCATTATAGCCACATTGGGCATAGAGTTTTTGGTAGATCTCCCTCTCCATCTCCTCCTTAGTTCCCTTTTTTATTATGATGTGGTCATCATCAGTTAGGAACTGGTCTTCCTTTTCATGGCCCTCCATTAGCTCATCTATGATCTTTTCTATAGGTATATAATCATTAAGGAGGCTTATCCTCTCTACAAAATTCTCCAGCTCCCTAACATTGCCAGGCCAATGATATTCCTCTAATTTTCTCATTATTTCATTGCTTATCTTAATGGGCTTATGGCTATATTTATTAATATAAAACTTTAGCAAATGCTTTATATCATCCCTCCGCTCCCTTAGGGGAAGGGTTTCAAGCTTTAGGACATTTAACCTAAAGTATAAGTCCCTCCTAAACTTACCCTTCTCTACCGCTTCATAGAGATTGGTGTTAGTAGAAGCTATTATCCTAACGTCTACCTTTATACTCTTATCGGATCCAAGCCTCCAAACCTCCCTTTCCTGAATTACCCTAAGGAGCCTAGATTGTAAATTTAAGGGCATAGACCCAATCTCATCTAATAGGATGGTTCCCCTATGGGCCAGTTCAAATAAACCCATCTTCCCACCCTTTTTAGCCCCAGTAAAGGCCCCCTCCTCATAGCCAAAGAGTTCACTTTCCAGTAGATTTTCAGGTATGGCAGAGCAGTTAACAGCCACAAAAGGATTATTACTTCTGCTGCTGGCATTATGGATACTCTGAGCCAAGATCTCCTTACCCGTTCCCGATTCCCCTACGATTAATACTGTAGAATCGGATTGGGCATAGATCCTAGCCTTGTTGAGCATCTCCTTTACCCTTTCATTCTCCCCTATATAGTCATAGAAGGTATAGTTGGCCACCAAACCCTTCTTATATATTTCAGACCTATACATCTTCTCATAATCTTGAATCTTACTTACCTCTTGGAAGGTAGCCACTGCCCCCTCAACCCTATCCTTGACTATGATGGGGATCCTATTGGTAATTATTGAGGTATTGTTTACTTTTTGAATCTGACTTAATTGAGCTTGTCCAGTTTCCACCACCTCAATCAACTTTGTCGTGGGAATATACTTATCAGCACGCTTACCTATTATTTCATCAGCCTTTATTCCGAATATCCTCTCTGCAGTGGGATTGAAAAAGGTCACTATGCCATCAGTATCCGTAACTATTATCCCTTCATAGGAAAACTTTAAAATATTATTAAGTCTTTCCGTCTCCATCATCTGCTTCCTAGTCAAGTCGTATACCTCTAAGGCATTATATATGGCCTGCTGTACCGTTTCCCTGGATGTCTTTAGAAGTATGCCCTTTTTACCCAAGGCTTCAGCCTGTTCAACGGTGGAGATACCACCGATTATAACTTCTGCCCCCTTCCCTACGGCCTCCTTTAACATCTTATGGGTTTCCTCAATTAGGTTGTAAGAAGTCAAATATATTAACTCTATATTAAAGATTTCAGATATCTTATCTATTTCTAAGGAAAGATTTTTAGGTAGGATTAGGCCCGCCTTCCTATTATCCTTTAAGTATCTAATAGCCTCATATAGGGCATATAGAATATCGAAGGAGCTGGTCTCACACTTTACTATAGGCACCTTCACCGAATCCCTTATATGCTCATAGGTAGCCCCCCTACTGATTAGGATATCATAGCCTTGGGATACTAAGTCCTTAGCTATTACAGCTGCCTCTTCAAAGCTGCCGGTAAAGGCATCTATATCTATATTCATCTCCCTAGATACATCTAAAACTAGCTTAGTAAGCCCTTCATATGGGGCAATAAAGGCAATTTTCATTGCATTCTCTCCTATTTATAATTCTCCTTAGATTATAACATATTATATTTCTCTGCAAATAGCTAGTAATCGGAAAGGTTTATATTATGTAATNTATGTTATAAAAATAGTAGTATCTAAAGAAAAAATCCTCGGATATTTCACCCAAGGATTTATAGAAGATTTATCTTGATACTAAGCCTTTAGATTAAGATACATTTTCTCTACTTTCATAAACCGCTATATCTATATACTTCTATCTTTATTATAAGGAGCAATAATCCCCATCCCAGACTATTTCCCTATACTTGTCAGGATCTGTATCTCCTTCTGTACTAATTACTAATACTACCGACTTTTCATTTAATTTTAGCTTTTCCCTAATACCCTTGTACTCTTCTCTTTCCATTATTAGGGATACTGCACCGATTCCAACTGCACCACCAGATTCACCTGATACTACCTGCGGGTCTCCTTTTAAAGGTGATGCCAGTATCCTCATCCCCCTTGCTGCTACATAATCTGGTAATGATAAAAAGCCATCGGCATAATCCATCAATATATCATAGCTTATTGTATTGGGGGCCCCACAAGCTAAACCAGCCATAATGGTTGGCATATCCCCTTCTACAATCTCCCTCTTACCACTTAAGGAAGACAGGTATATGCAATTTGCATCATCTGGCTCCATAATAATAGTTGTTGGTCTTTCTTCTCCAAATCTATCTACTAGGTATCCAAGGATAGCACCAGCAAAAGATCCTACTCCAGCCTGTAGGAAGACATGGGTGGGTTTTTCAATGCCATCTTCCTTCAACTGCTCCATAGCTTCATAGATTATAGTACCGTAACCCTGCATAATCCAAGTCGGTATCTCCTCATAGCCTTCCCAAGCTGTATCTTGGATAACTACCCAGCCATTTTTCTTAGCCATCTCCTCTGATAATTTAACTGCATCCTCATAGTTTCCGTCGATTATGGAGGCATCTGCTCCTTCTTTTCTTATGTTGTTTAATCTAGTTAAGGATGACCCCTTAGGCATATAAACTACTGACTTCTGCCCTAATTGATTGGCTGCCCATGCCACACCCCTCCCATGGTTACCATCTGTTGCAGTTACAAAGGTGATTTCACCGATTTTTTCTTTTACCTCTTTGGAGCGTAGATATTCAAAGGATAGCTCTGAAATATCCATTCCTAACTTATCAGCTAAATACTTACCAACTGCATAGGCACCACCTAGGACTTTAAAAGCATTTAGTCCAAATCTATAGGATTCATCTTTTACGAATATATTCTTTAAACCCCAATTTTTAGCTAAAGCATCCAATTTGTGTAATGGTGTTACCTCATATTCACTAAAACCCTTATGGAATTCATTTACTTTCTTAACTACATCTTTCGAAATAAAATCTACACTGGCTTTAGGCTTAACCTTTCTTGAGTCAAGTAAATTAGCTTTAATATTATTTTTATAATCCATAGTAAACACCTCAATTTACACTCTATAACAANCCAACATTAAAATTAGCTAATAATATCACTTTCCCTTTCCCTATCCAACTTCCTATTTCTAAAGTAGATAAGCAAATCTATAGAAACCATGACTAGGTTTATAACATAAAAGATAACCACATAGTTAATATTACCGGCTATAAACTTTGAACCAATACCGCAGATGTAACCAAAGATGATTATGCAGAGGAAAAGTGGACTTTTACCCTTTGCCGTCCTGGCCTTAAGGCTTTTAAGTATTGAAGTTGGCCAGGCAAAACCAAAGGATACTACCATCATAACTTCCAAGATTTGAGCCAAAAGATCATCTCCTATCCTAAATTACTAGCAACCCTCTTCATCATTTCCATTATTGGTAAGTTGTATGGACAACGAGGCTCACACTGACCACACTGGATACAGTCTTCGGCCCTAACCTCCATGGCATCATATCTGGATTTAGCCCAATCCTGTAGGTTGTATCTTAGGTAATAGCCCTCCATTACGAATTGGTTAGGTATATCAATACCTACGGAACATGGTCCACAGTATCCGCATCTTCTACAGAATTCTTGCCCTAAAGCCTCTGCTTCCTCCTTTAGGATAGCCCTTTCTTCCTCTGTCAACGGCCTTCTATCAATGCCTGCGTTGGTATTCTCTATTACCTGCTCTATGGCATCCATACCAGGTATGGCCGAAGTTACATTTTCATTCTCTAATATAAATCTTAAGGATAATTCTCCCTTAGTTATGGCACCTCCTGCCATAGGTTTCATTACGATTACACCTACATTTTTCTCCTTGGCCTTTTTAAATACCTCTTCCCCTTGGGTCTCCACAGGATTGTATGGGAATTGAATAGTGCTGAATATATCCATATCTAAGGCCTTATCCAAGACTTCAGCACTATGGCTTGTGATACCGACTTCCTTGATGACACCCTTATCCTGCAACTCCTTAACAGCCTTATAGGCCCCATTTTCTCCAAATATGATATCTAAATGTTCTTCCTTAACATTGTGGAACTGAAATAGGTCTATATAATCNGTTTTTAAGTTCTTNANGCTAGTATGTATCTCTTCTAGGATTCCNTCATATGTCCTAGCCATAGACTTAGTAGCCAGGATAAACTTATCCCTACCTAACTTTTCTAAGGCATAGCCAATAAGCTCTTCACTGATGGTATAACCCCTGGCCGTATCTATAAAATTAACTCCTCTTTCATAGGCCTTTTTGATCAATTCAAAGGCCATTTCCTTATCAACCCTTTGAAGAGGAATACCTCCGAATCCAATAACAGAAACTTCAAAACCAGTTCTACCTAAAACCCTTTTTTCCATTAATCTCCCGCCTTTTCCTATATTTTTATGTTAATATTTCTATTTTCTAAATATTTATTATATCAAACCGCTATAATAAAGAAAAGTAAGCTATATTTTTCTTATAATATATTTTTTGATAATTTAATAAAGGAGAGGTCATAAAACTAGTAACCTCTCCACATAAGCTTCCAAATAAGCTTCAGTATTAACTTACAGGTGAACTACCTCCACCTATAGAGGTGGTGGCTTCGTGGTCAATACTCCCATCGGAGCAAGTTTACCCACGCTCAAAGGGCTGTTCCATCCCCATATTTAC
>JGI24713J26584_10003334_pt1 | contig 10481 bp, 11 predicted proteins | sample BioPla4DNA1_FD_26584 | JGI IMG/M metagenome (IMG submission 26584) | reverse complement strand
TGGCCCTTTCCAACAAGTTTGGCGGCTTAGTTCTTGCCAACAGCAACAAGAGCGAGCTGGCGGTGGGCTACTGCACACTGTATGGGGATATGTGCGGCGGTGTGGCCGTGCTGGCAGATATCTACAAGACCATGGTTTACCTGCTGGCGGAGTACATCAACCGGGAGGAAGAAGTGATTCCCTGGAATACCATTAAAAGACCGCCTTCCGCGGAGCTCAGGCCAGATCAGCGGGATGAGGACAGCCTGCCGCCTTACGAAATCCTGGACGGAATCTTGGCAGCTTACTTAGACGAGGGTTTGGGTTTCCAGGAGATTTTAGAGCGGGGTTACGAGGCAGAAACGGTGCGCTGGGTGCTCAAGACGGTGGAGGCCCATGAGTATAAGCGCAGGCAGGCTGCTTTGATTTTGCGGGTCACAACGCCCATTCTGCGTCCGCAGCGGCAGATGCCGCTGGCGGCGGTGAAGGCTTTTTGAGGGAGGAGGCAGCAGCATGTATACTGGTGAGAAGGTACGGCTCAGGGAATATGGCAGGGAGGATGCGCCCCAGGCCGGCCTATGTGAACAGCCCGGAGATTAAACGCCTGATGGCGGGATCGCCCTTTCTTGTCACTTCGTGGGAAGAAGAGCAGTTCATCGAGGGGCTGTCGGCGAGAAAGGACACATATAGCTTCGCCATAGAAACCCTACCAGAGCCCAAAGAGTCTACAGGAGATTGGGCTTTAGGGAATAGGGGCGCCTGCGCCAGGAACGGTTTTGTGAAGGCTATGGGGCTGCTGCGCGAGGAATATGCCGAAATGCAAAAGGAGAGCCTATGACCCAAATCCCGGTCATCTACGAAGATAACCACCTTCTGGTGGTGGTTAAACCTCCTAATCTGCTCTCCCAGGCCGACAGAACGGGGGATCCCGATCTGCTTTCCCTGATGAAGGAATATGTGCGGGAGAAGTACCGCAAGCCGGGGAATGTGTATCTGGGTCTGGTGCACCGCCTGGACCGGCCTGTGGGCGGGGTGATGGTCCTGGCCAGAACGTCCAAGGCAGCGGGGCGCCTCTCCGCCCAGATCAGGGAAGGCCGGTTGGAGCGGGGGTATTTAGCCGTTGTCCACGGCTATCTGGAGAAGCTGGAGGGCACGCTCCGCGGTTATCTGCTCAAGGACCGCCAAAAGAACTTGGTGAAGCTGGTTGAGCCAGGAAGAAAAGGCGCCCAGGAGGCCCTGCTCCACTACAGGGTGGTGCACATGAAAGGCGGGCGGACCTTGGTCCGGGTTAAGCTGGAAACTGGGCGTTCTCATCAGATCCGGGTGCAGCTGGCGGCACTGGGCCATCCCCTCGTGGGTGACCAGCGCTACGGACCCCCCAGCCCCGGGCAGCAGATCGCCCTCTGGGCTGAGGAACTCAGCTTCACTCACCCCACGACAGGAGCAAGGCTCGAGTTCAGGGAGCGCCCGCCCCAAGCTAAACCTTGGAGCGACTTCCAGGAAGCCCTATCATAATCAGCCCGAATGCAGTGCACGAAAAAAAGCCCAAACGCTTGAAGCGCTTGGGCTTTCTGCCGCCTATCTTCCGTTATTCTTCCGGGAGGTACGCGCGGAAGGTGGCTGTCACGGCGGCTGTGATCTGCAGCTGGCCCGGTACAAAGGAACCGTCCCGTTGGGCCATTTGTTCCATACCCATACCGGCGTATTCCGATCCGTAGTAGTAGGTCTCTTCCACCGATTCCAAGACCAGCTCTTGGGCGGAGTTGGCCTCGGCGATAATCCTCGCCTTCCACCAGGCTTCATCCATGGCTGTCCGGAAAGCATCTGCTTTGTGCGGACGATAGTTTTGCACACCGTACTGAAGCCCGTAGATTACGTTGGCTCCCGCTTTGGTCGCTTCGTCCAGGAAGGGTGCCACGCTGTCCAGGTCCAGGATGTGCACTTCAAAGACGTGGCGTACGGAGAAGCCGACCGGAATGAACTGTCCGGTTTCATCGTCCCACGTTTCATTCTGGTACATGCTGAACTCCGAAGTTTTCACCAGATCCGGCGACGTGTACTGTGAGAGGACTTCCACCAACCGCCCCATGACTTCATTGCTGCTGTTTAGGGCCTCTTCGGCAGTTTCGCCATCTACTTTCGCTCCCACCCACAGCTGGGCTTTGGTGGGAGCCACCATGACCATGCCCGAGGCCTGCACCTGGATGGTGAAACTCTCCGGGATGGTGCTGGCCACAGCCGACTGGGCGAGGAGCAGCACCAAGGCGAGTACAGACAATACTCTTAGCCGCATGCTTTCACTTCCTTTGTGATTGTTGTTATAAATTTCGAGCCGGGCCGCCCCTTTGTGGGGCACTGATCCGCAGTGAGTTGAGCACGGCCAAAACGGTCACACCCACGTCGGCAAACACCGCCTCCCAGAGGGTGGCCAGCCCGAAACCGCCTAAGAGAAGCACTGCCAGCTTGACCAGGAGCGCCAGGGCGATGTTCTGCCTCACGATGCGGTTGGTGCTCCTGGCAGTCTTCACTGCTTTGACCACATCGTAAGGGTCGTCATTAACCAGCACCACGTCCGCGGTTTCAATGGCCGCCTGGGAACCCAGGCCCCCCATGGCTACGCCCACATGGGCCGCGGCCAGCGCCGGCGCATCGTTGATACCGTCGCCTACAAACACAACTCTGCCTCTGCGTGTGTCCATGAGGCCTTCCAGCTCGGAGGCCTTGTCGTGGGGCAGCAGCCCGGCCCGAACTTGATCAACGCCCAGCCGCCGGCCCAGCTCTTCCGCGACTGCAGGGCTGTCTCCTGTGAGCATGACCACTTCCATGCCCAGAGCTTTTAGCTCCGCAGCTGCCCGGGCTGCGCTTTCCTTGGGAGCATCGGCTAAGGTGATGGTTCCCGCGAAAACGCCGTCAACCGCCACATGCACCTCTGATCCTTTGTGGTGGGGGGAGACGGCGATGCCCGCCTCTTCCAGCAGCTGCCTGCTGCCCACTAGAATTTCGCTGCCGCGCCAGTTGACCCTCATGCCAAAGCCGGACAGCTCTTCCACGCTGGCAATCCCGTTTGTATCCACTTCCTTGCCGTAAGCCCTAAGGATGGATTGGGCCAGGGGATGGGATGAAAACGCCTCTGCGTGGGCCGCGAGTTCCAGCACCTGCTCAGGAGAAAAGGGTTCCCGGGCCGCTATCTCCTGCACAGTAAAGCGACCGGTGGTTAGGGTGCCGGTTTTGTCGAACACCACGGTGCGAGCCTCATGCAGGGCCTGGAGATAATTGCTGCCCTTGACCAAAACACCCTGCCTGGATGCCCTGCCGATCCCGGCAAAAAAGCCCAAGGGGATGGAGACAACCAAGGCACAGGGGCAGGAGATGACTAAAAAGACCAGGGCTCGGTAGATCCATTCTTCAAAAGCACCGCCAAGGGCCAGGGGTGGAACCACTGCGATCAGGGCGGCCAGCCCCACAACCGCCGGCGTGTAGTAGCGGGCAAAGGTAGTGATGAAATCCTCAGTGGGTGCCTTTCTGGCGGCAGCGTTTTCCACCAGCTCCAAAATGCGGGCGGCGGTGGATTCCTGGGCAGGCTTTTGGGTTTCCACNGTCAGCAGGCCGCTTAAGTTCACGGAACCGGCCAGCACTTCCTCACCAGGATCCACCGTTCTAGGCAGGCTTTCACCGGTGAGGGCGGAGGTGTCCACGGATGAAGAACCGCTCAGCACCCTGCCATCCACGGGTATGAGTTCGCCAGGGCGCACTACAACAACATCTCCCACACGGAGGTGCGCAGCCGGGACGTCTTCCAGGACATCTCCCCGTTTGCGGTGGGCCAGATCTGGAGTGATGGCCAGCAGGGAAGAGATGGAGCGGCGGGAGTGGTCCACAGCTAGATGCTGCAGGAACTCGCCGACGCGGTAGAAGATCATTACCGAGGCAGCTTCGGGGAACTCCCCGATGGCCACAGCGCCTGCAGTGGCCACGGCCATGAGGAAATTCTCGTCGAAGACCATGCCCCGTCTTATGCTGCTCGCCGCGGCGGCAATAATCTCAAATCCCGCCAGGGCATAGGCTGTAAGATACAATGCGGTTTTGGCCGGGCTGCTCGATACAAGCAAGGCAGCCAAGAAGCTGAGCAGCGCCAGGGCCAGGCTGACGTTGCGCGGGTTCAGTAGTTCTGGCTTGGCGCGCTTGGCCCTTTGCTCGGTGATGGTGATACCCGGCTCCACAGCCGTCACCACTTCCTGGAGTGCCCGCTTAACCGCTTCTTTGTCGCCTTCGCCAATTTCCAGGAAAATCCTGCTGGATGGGAAATCCACCACCGCTTCTTGTACCGCCTGCAGCCGAGAGGCTGCTGTCTCTATTTTCGCAGCGCACGCGGCGCAGTCTAAACCCTGCAGATGGTATACTAGGCGCATCTATTCCACCTCAATTGCGTTCTAAGATNTGCTGGTACCCTTGGTCAAAAATGGCCTTAACGTGATCGTCGTCGAGGGAGTAATAAACAACCCGGCCTTCCCGGCGAAAGCGCACCAGTTTGGCCTGCTTGAGCACGCGCAGCTGGTGGGAGGCGGCCGACTGGGTCAGCCCCAGCAGGTGGGCCAGATCGCAGACGCACATTTCCGATTGGAAGAGGGCGTAGAGGATGCGGATCCTGGTGGTGTCTCCAAAGACTTTGAAGAACTCGGCCAGATCAAAGAGCTCCTCCTCCGCGGGCATGCTCTGGCGCACCCTTTCCACCACATCTTCATGGGTCACTGTCACGTCGCAGGACGGGTCTTCTTGGTAGGACATGGGTCTCCCCCCTTCCGGATATATATGAGCACTTGTTCATATGTTCAATTATAATATACGCCCAACTCTGGAAACTGTCAACAAAAAATCCACCCCATGCATGGGGTGGATTGCGGTTAGGCGCTGTTTTCCGGGGTCAGTCCACTAAGAACACAACGGAATATTCGGCTAAGAAGTCGTAGGTATCCAGAGCGTCCAAAATGGCCTGGGCGTCGTCGTCGCTGATGATCACGCTGGACTCAGTGCTGCCCACCACGTCTAGAGCGGTGACCACTAAGGGGGATACCTTGATGGTTCCCTTGGGCTGAATGCGCCTGAGCAGCTCTGGACTGAGCTCCTGGCCGTAAGAGGCGATCCCCGCTTCCTGCAGGAACTCGTAGGCCACTGCCACTCCCGCATAGACCAGCTGGCCCGACTGCGAGTAGATCTTGGGGCTCATGCCCCGCTGCAGGCCTAAGCCGCGGGCATCTACGATCAGTCCGGTATAGACCAAGCCCTGTTCGATGAGGATTTCATCTGCCAGATCCAGCTGAATGCGGCGGATGTTGAACTCATCCCACTCCATCTCCACTCCCTCGGGGGCGGTGAACACCACCGTGGCGTGGGTTGCTCCTGGAGGGGCAGTGACGATGGTGGAGATGTGCTGCCACTCATTGGGGCCGGCTAGGCTGCGGCTCAACTGTGTAGAGCGCAGGTACTGCCCGTTTTCCGTGTGGAGATACACCGCTGCCAGCGTGGGCGCATCCTGTAGATCCGTTCTGATCCGCACGCTCACTTCATAGCGTGCACCGGCCTCCAGGAGAAAGGTGCGGGAAAACTCCGCGGCGTGGGCCGATCCGGCGGCCACAAGGACAAGGACGAAGAAGATGGCTGCAGTCTTGCTCAATTTCACACTATCGACCTCCCGTCTGCATTAGACAGTTCGCAGCTGTTTACCTAGATTTGACCTCCGTACTCAAAACAGATCTTATGTAACCGGGCCCCGCAGGGCCCGAAAGTTTATCCCACAATCAGAACCTGACCGGCCATGATTGCATTGGGATCCTGCAGATGGTTCCACTGCACCAGCTGGGCTAGGGTTACCTTATACTTCAGGGCGATTTCGTAGAGCGTATCGCCGATCTCCACTGTATGGGTTACAGGTTCCTGGGACTGGCCGAGATAGAAGTGCATGGGAATGCGGATCATCTCGCCTGCTGTAAGCTTCTCCGCCGTCAAGCCGTTCGCCTGCAGCAGCAGATCTTCGGGCACTTTGTACTGCTTGGCCAGGGATCTGCTGTTGTCTCCAGGCTGTACCACGTGATAACTCCAGAGAGTCTCCACGGGGATGAGCAGTTTCGCTCCGATGCGCAGATCCTCCGGGATCAGGCCGGGGTTGAACTCCATAAANTCGGCCACCGTCACATCGTAGTGCCGGGCCAAACCGTAGAGGGTGTCACCCTTAGCCACGGTATGGTATTCTGGTGCAGCTGCTGCTGCGCCCACACTCAGGGCCAGCACAATCAGGAATGGTAGAATTGCTTTTNTCATGCTTTCACCTCCAGACCCATTATTGATCCCGGTGGTCCTGAAGGCAAAGGTATGTTCTGACGGGACTAGAAAGATATTCCGCTGCGCCGCAGGGTCCAGGCTACTAGCTCCGGGGTGAGATCGAGTTGGAAAAACACTTCCATAAAGGTGCTGTAGGTTTGCACAAGCTCTCCGCTGTAGGAAGTGGGATAAGCTATGGAATGCAGCCATTCCAGACCCAGCAAACTGAAGATGGAACCAGGCTCCAGCCAGTTCAGGGGAAAGGACGGGATCTGGTAAATGCGCTTGTGCCCATCTTCTTCAATGGCCCGATATGGATCGGCAATGGTGTGGGGCATGATCAGCACCAGATCTGGCAGCGGCGGCAGGTCATTCCAAACCGGCATCTCCACCATGCCGGCCAGCCCCAAGAGCTCGTCGAAATGGCCCGGCTCCCGGGGCGAGACTATATGTACCGGAATAGGCTGATAACTGCTGTGCAGTGCTTGAAAGCTGGCCAGCTTGTTCAGGTGGTTTTCCACAAACACTGCCAATGCTTGTCCCCGCAGTTCTTTGCCCAGCAGATGCCCTAAAAGGCGCAGGGCATCGGGGAGCGAGGCCAAGCTGTTATCCAAAAGCACAGTGGGAATGCCCAGCGTTTCCTGGATTTGGTCCGCCAGTACTTGGTTAAACGGGTTGTTGGCAGTATAATGGATGATCAGATCGGGAGCCAAACGGGCGATCTCATCAATGCGTATGGTCTGATAGGTCTCGTCCCACGTTCCTAAGGTGGGCAGGTTGTGATATGGGTCGAGGACGGCAAACTCCAGTTCCGGGCTGAGCCCTCGGTTCCAGCCCAGGATGGAGTNGGGTTCCAGGGCATAGGCCAGGAATGTTCCCATTTCGGTGGTGGCATAGACCTTGTGCACGGTATCAGGTACTTCCACCAGGCGGTCTCCGTGATCCACCACGAGTTCTGAGGGCAGCGGGGATTCGCTCAGGTTCTCAGCGAACAGGAGCAGGACCACAAAAACCAGGAGCAAAGCCTGCCGCAGGTTAACATCCTTGAGCATCCGCACCGTTCCTTTCAGCAGTTGGCCTTACCAGTCGAAAACCTCGGGAGTAGAATTTCCTTCCAATCACTACTTTATGTCACCTAGGACAGGGTGTCAATGAATGACTGGCGGGAGCACCCTGCTGAGTATGAAGCGAAATTCTAATCCGGGCGGGGGAGGTTGCTGGGCCATGCTGTCTCATCCATAAGTAAACCGGAACACAGCGTAACACGAGAGCATAGTATGGACTGTTGTAGTACCTGAGTACTAGGAGGTCTGTGCTATGCTTTCTCTGTTTAAGAAAGAGGATTGGTGGGCGAACTGGCTGGGCGGATTCTTCATTCTCATCGCAGCTGCAGGCTTGCTCCGCACCGTGCCAAAACTGCCCAAGTGGGATCACTGGCAGGATGCTTTATCCGTCGAACTCCTCTTACCTCTGGTTCTTTGGGGCCTGGGGCTGGCCCTGGTCACCGCCTTGGCCCTGAGGATTATGGGGGAAAATGCGGGGAAGTACCTAACGGCATTTCCTGCCGTGTTTGGGCTGGCCGTTTTGGCCTTCATCATCGGGAACCAAAAGACACTTAACCAGTATGGTTTTAACGATGTGATCTGGGCTTTGGTGCTGGGGCTGCTCATCAGCAACCTGTGGCGCAAACCAAGCTGGCTAGTCCCGGCCATTCGCACTGAGCTGTTCATCAAAACGGGCTTAGTGCTCTTGGGGGCCGAAATTCTCTTCACCCGGGTACTCACCCTCGGCACCCACGGGCTGGGCGTGGCCTGGACTGTGCCTCCACTGCTGATGATCCTCATGTATCTGTACGGAACAAAGGTCCTCAAGATCGACAGTAAGGCCTTAGTGGCCACGGTGGCCACCTGCACTTCAGTCTGCGGAGTCTCTGCAGCCATCGCCACTGGCGCCGCAGTGAAAGCGAAGAAAGAAGAGATCAGCGCCGCCATTTCCGTGTCCTTGATCGTGACGGTGATCATGATGCTGGGCATGCCCGTTCTGATTCGCTGGATCGGACTGTCTGATGCCATTGCCGGTGCCTGGATCGGGGGTACAGTGGATGCCACCGGGGCAGTGGTGATGGCGGGGAGCATGGTCAGCCCAGAGGCGATGGAAGTGGCAGCCATCGTGAAGATGCTGCAGAATGCCCTCATTGGAATTACCGCTTTCTGCTGGGCCGTGTTCTTCGTGACCAGGGTGGAGAACGAACCCGGCGTGGAGAGGCTGAGCGTGAAGGAAATCTGGAGGCGCTTCCCCAAGTTCATCCTGGGCTTCGTGGCCGCTTCGCTCATTACATCCTTTGTGCTTGTGCCCGCTTTCGGGGAGGCCGAGGTGGATGGCATTTTGAAAGTGACGGCCGCGGTTAGAAACTGGCTGTTTGCCATGGCCTTCGTCACCATCGGCCTGGATTCTCGGTTTGTGGACCTGAGAAGGGCGTTCAAGGGCTACGCCACTGTGAATCTGCACCTGGTGGGGCAGGCCGCCAACGTGATCCTCACCCTGATCGCAGCCCTGCTCTGCTTCAAGGGTCTCTAGAAGTTTACTCCCAGCGAAAGCGGTAGCGCAGGAAGAGCTCCTGGCCTTGTTTGTGCACGGACACCAGTTGCGCTTCCCTGGGCTTGGGGAGCAGTTCGTCGCCCATGGCCAGAGTGAAATCGGTGCGCAAGCCCACCAGCTTAGGGGCCAGGGTGAGAAAAAGTTCATCCAGAAGCCGGGCCTGCATGAACTGGAAGTTGACGCTGGGGCCTCCCTCCACCAGGAGCCGCTGCACTTGGTGTTTCGCCCAAAGCAAACTGCTGATGTTTTCAGGGGTGGGTTCTGCAACGATTTCCACCACGGACTGCTCTTTGACAGCCTGCGGCAAGTTGGCGGCCCCGGCTGCGGTGGTGATAATTATGGGGGGCCTGGGCGGCCTTTCGAAGAGAGGAGCGTGCGCGTCCAGCCTCCCGCTGCGGGTGAGGACGACGCTGAGGGGCTGGAAAGCCAGCCCCCTGGCCTGCCTAAGACGCTCCAGTTCCTCGGGCACTCCCAGGTAGAAGGGGTGCTGCCTCACAGTATTGCCCCCAGACAGCACCGCATCAAAATGGCTGCGGATAACATGCATGGTGGCAGCGTCGAAGGAGCTGCCGATGCTGCCGGGCCGAAGGGATCCCCCGGCTGTGACCCTGCCGTCCAGGGACATGACCATATTGCAGGCCACGAAAGGCCGCCGCTGGGGAAGTTCAAATTCGAGTTGGTTGTAGAAGTGTTCAGACATGTTTCACCTCGTTCAGGGATAAAAAAGGGGCAGCCGCCGGGCCCCATGGGAACCGGTGCCTGCCCTAAAGCAGAACAGAGTTTAGTTGATGGGTTCGTTGATCTTCACGAATGCCTCAACGCCCCGCCGCAGATTCGCTGCCCACTTTTCGGCCAATTGGGCCTTGGTAGCCTTGTTTGCGGCTGCGTGGTAGGCATCTACCTCTACAATGAACTGATCCTTCACATACAAGCTGACATTGCCCGCTGCATCTGTCTTGATCTGCACATCTTTGCCTGTGAGGGCAGAGGGGTCCTGGCCAGCGTCCACCCATGCTGTGAATACCGTGTTCAAGTTGGTCCAGATGGTGTTGACAGCGTCGTAGGGTGGGACATTCCCTTCGTAGCGGTACGTGAAGAAGAGCACCCCAGTTCCGGGGACGTCTACGGGAATGCCTTTACTTTGCGCCAGTGCCGCTGCGCTCAAGACTGCCACTAACAGCACGACTAACAGGAAGTTAAACTTACGCACTTGCAATCCACCGCCCTATTATGTTATAGTCTGTGTAGTATCAGTTCTCTTTCAAGGGCCAAATTCCTCTAAATACCCTGCGAATCTGGTGAAGATGCCGGATGTAAATCTCTGGCAGGAGTGCTGCGTAGATATAGGGGGATTTTGCCGAGAAATTTCCTGGCTGGGGAGTTGACAAGGCACGCAAGTGCTGGTATACTTTCTAACTGTCCGGGTCATTCACAAAAGAACACCAGGGCGAATAGCTCAGCTGGGAGAGCACCTGCCTTACAAGCAGGGGGCCACAGGTTCGAGCCCTGTTTCGCCCACCATGCGGCAGTAGCTCAATTGGTAGAGCATCGCGTTGCCATCGCGAAGGTTGCGAGTTCGAGTCTCGTCT
>JGI24713J26584_10003332_pt1 | contig 10483 bp, 14 predicted proteins | sample BioPla4DNA1_FD_26584 | JGI IMG/M metagenome (IMG submission 26584) | reverse complement strand
TCAGTTATAAAAGGCTCGTTCTTTATTTGCTCAATCTTACCTTCATAGTATTGTACTATATTACTAGCCATTCTTTTTTCTTCAATAGCTTTAGCATATGCTTCCGGATCATCACCTTGTTTAGCTTTAATTACTGCTCTGTTTGCTTCTTCCTCGTTTTCTATGGCTGCGTTAATTTCTGCTTGATATTCAGCTTCTTTTTGTTGTCCTGCTTCTAGTATTCCTTTTAACTCTTGTTCGATTGCTTGTAGTTCTTTATTCATAACTTTTTTCCTCCTTGTTCAATTTTTTTTAAGCGATCAGCTCGTAATGTTGCTCTTTTGCCTATATCTAGCTCAATGTCATAGCGTTTAGGCGTTCCAAATTGCACTTGTGATAATCCTATAACTGTTGCTGGCGATCCCATATAAAAGCCCAATACATTGCTACAAACCCTATCGCCTTTTTTAAATCCCCTTTAGCTTTACTTCATTAAGTAGTCGTTCTAGCACTCTTTCTCTTTGTAATACCGTTGTTTCTACTGGTGATGCAGGCTTTCCGCCTATGGTTACTCTAGGTCTTGTATAGTCAATATCCCTATAGTATTTAGTCTCATCTTCTACCCTACCCCATAGCTCTCTGATAAAGGAGCTTCGCCTAATTGTCGCCAATGCCCTATTTCTCTGTTGTCGTACCCTTTCTGGCGATACCCCATGCTTTGAAGCAATATCTTTGAGCGTGTGCCCATAGGCATGTAATATCACCGCATCAAATTGCACTTCCGGGAGCTTGTCCTCAAACTCTGATGTAAACTCGGCCATGAACGCACTATTAAGAGCTTCTTCCTCTGGTAGTATGGCAGTATCATCATATAAGGCATCTTGAAGGGTTATATCATCCCCTATTGGTGTTTCTAACGGTGTATGATCCATGAGGGTAATGGAATTATCCCTTATGCTGTTTCTCATATACCATATGGCCACCGTTGAAAATTTGGCCCCTCTGTCCGGCTCAAACTTCTCTATGGCCCCCATTAACCCCAGTACAGCTAATTGAAATAAATCCTCTAGCTCTGTTTTGTCCTTCATTAGGTACTTATTAGCTACCCAATAGGCTAGTTTCAAGTTATGAAGGATTAGCTTTTCTCTTGCCTCTGGATCCTCTTTCGCTCTTATGGCCAATTGATGTTGTTCATCCTCCGGTAAAGGTTCTTTTAGTTCGAGCATGATATAAGCCCCCATTATTTAGAGTGTTTTTCTGCTTCAAACTGCTTTGTAGCTTTCTTCACCCAATAATTCTCTCTATATTCTTTTACTTTTTCCGGATTGGCCTGTCTCCACTCTTTTTGGTATTCCCTTAACCGCTTCCGGTTCTTTTTTCTCCATTCTCTTTGATATTCTCTGTGATACTCCCTTTGAAGCTCTCTAGCCCGTTTTTGTACTGCTTCATCCATAGTGAAAACCTCCTTTCCTAATTGCGCTGAATATTTGAGTCTATATTGGTTCTACTCATTTTTAAAATTATTTGATTAATTTCCGCTGTGTCATACCCTTCAAGGCATAGCCAATTAATGATTAGGCCTATGCGAGGATCGCCTGTTCCAGATGGTGGTTCAGCTATTGTGTTGTCTAATTTGTTCATCATATAAAGTGAGTTACCCCTCCCTTGTAAAGGCAACAAAAAAGGTTGGCAGCCTAAACGCTCCAACCTCAACTAAACCGAAAAAGCGAATTTTATATCGATATGCAGAAATAAAATATAACTAAACCAAAACAAAATTACGCTTTTTGAGAACTTACTCTTGCAGATTCTCTCTAGCATGATATAATTATGCTAGAAACCTCTATAGAACTCTATAAAACCCTGTGAAACTATATAGAGTTCTATAATACATTTCAAAAACGTTCTTTTAAGGTTGCCGCCTGGAACGTTTAGGCATTTGCCTTGCAGGTGTTGCCGCACCTTCAAGGCCTTTTTATTGCCTTTATTTAGTTTTTTATTTCATAGTTTTATTTTACCACATACTATATACCCAGGCAACTTTTACGCATACACAAATGTCAAGATATATTGTATGTTGGCATAATGCATACCATATCTAGTAGCTATAAGTCAATAATATATGTGTCACATGGCTTTTGCAAATGAAAATTAGTCATATTATGTAGTACACAGTTTATTTTTGCAATATTTGTTTACTTATCTCTTAATTTCGTAAGTTTTTATACTTTCTGCATTCTTCTATTGATTACCTTTTAGGGCCTTACTATTATATATCCTCTTTTTATTTTATTTACACTATGCATTAAAGAAATCTTTTACGCAGAGTATAATCCAATCAACTCCTTTTTAGGCTGTTTTAGCCCTATTTTGTTCCATTTAATGGTTTCTAGTGCTAAAATAATGTATTTTATAAGCAATCTTTGACGTTTTTTTAACAATGTTTACCCATTCTATGGCACTCTCTATCTGTCCAATAGTTTTGTAACAACGAATTTCGCCGGTACAAAGTTTTAGCTGATAAAAAAGTGTATTATTTCAAATATGGCTTTCAGAATCGCTCCTAGAATCGCTTTTAAAGACTTGTTCATATATTTATATATCCTAGCATATTAAAACCGTTTAAAACGTATTTTAGAGCGTCTAAATATATCTGAACCATCTGTTCCTTAACTGCTGGTTTCCCCCCCTGCAGTTTTGTCTTTTTTATTTAGAAATTAGACCATATTATGAAATATGATTGTATTTATATTAAAACCATTTTGAGCAATCACATCCATATCTATTAATGCTTATGAATTATGTTCCATATAGTCGCCTTGCTTACGTTGTATTCTGATGCCAATTTCCCCATAGTCTTGCCTTTCTGGTACTTATAATATATATCATGTTGCTGTGTAGCTGTTAGTTTTGGCTTCCTGCCTTTCTTGTTTCTGTTATTTTCCGTTAAATATATAGGGATCTTTTTAATCAATAAATAGGCCATATCCACTTTTAGAACTTTTCTACACCTGGCACATATGTATTTATCTACTATGTACTTACCCGTTAGCTTTTTACAATATGTGCATTCCATGACATCACCTCTCTGTTCAATAACATTTATTATAAACATAATGCAAGGTATTTTCCTGGTATAAAAATCTAACAATAAAAATATAAAAATATTGCATAAAAAAGCAGGTGGAAAAATGCAAACTAAATTACTTTCAATTAAGCAGGCAGCCAAACACTTTAATTTTCCCGTACACAAGCTATATCAACTTGTCAGAGAGAGAAAATGTCCGTTTATAGAGATAGAAAACTTATCTGGCAGTGTTAGTCGGAAAATTAATACCAAAACATTTGCTGATTGGTTGGATGAAATGGCCAAGAGACAAGAAATGATTTAAGTAGTTAGAATTTATCTTTATCAACATGAAAATGCCCTTCATATTCGTTCTAGAATCGATTCTAAAGGGCGATCTAATGGTTTTATATTTCTAATACAATAAACGCACCCAAAAGGTCTTTAGACGCGTTTAAATATTAAGATATGTATAATTCGTTATTTATGTAATATTTAGCTCTTTATGAAAATATTGCAACGTTGATTTTTCACATAAACTCTTGTTTCTGTCTACTTCAAGTTTTTTTAACGCTTTTTTATATTGTCGTATATATCTTTCAAAACCTTTTATTACTAGGTATTTTTTGCCTTTTAATGCCTTATGCTCTATATCTCTAATATGGGGTTTTCTAGAATTGTCAATATATTTTTCGCTTATAACTATTGCTTTTGAATAATCAAGTCCGCGTTTGTTAGTTTCATCTGTCCAAAATACATTAGGATGATTTATATTAGAGCGAAATGGTATAGCAAAATCCAATTCACCAATAGTTATCTTAACCATAACATAAGGTCTATCTTTTTTTCGTAATATTTCGGGATAGTTAATTGGATCATAATCTTTATAAAATTGTATATTTAAAAAAACATATTGCATAGTAACCCCCAAATAAAATGAGCCCCTTTTAAAATAAAAGGGGGCTCTTTAGTCTTCTCGGTGAGCTTTCTTTTGATTACCCTGATCGTGGCTCTACGATCAGATCATCCCAGTGAGCTTTCTTTTGATTACCCTGATCGTGGCTCTACGATCAGATCATCTTACAATATATATATATTATATCAAAATATAATAAAAAGTAAACAAAAATTTTTATTATCCAAAAAATACTGCTAAATTCATTTTTTAAATACTTTCTTCCACCACGGTAAGGCTTTTTCCCTTTCTCTGCGTTCATATTCTTCCCTTTGGTGTTCCAGTATAGATCTCATTACCTCTATTAGCTTTTTATCCCGTTCCTCCAATCCTATGGCCAATGCCTTTCTAGTGTCCTCTAGTTCGCTTTTAAGGCTATCTATCTCTTGCAAGATACCCTGTTCAACCTTTGCCATCTGATTGGCTATGCCTTCCTGTATAGCCTTTACTATGTCATCCTGGGTAATTATAGGATTGTCATTATGTACGAGTACAGGTACGTTCTCAATCTTCCTAGCCCTCTCTATAGCCTGTTCAGATATTTCATATTGCGGCCCATAAGGCCCATCTATCATGGTAGCCTGTAACCTTCCACTTTTAATCCATCTTCTAGCTGTTGTTTCTGATATGTTTAATCTGCGACTAGCTTCTTTAATATCCATACCCTTTATCACCCTTCTCATTATACGGTGAACAGGGTTATGCATACCCTCTTTGTGCTCCGGTGGTATNTCTTATCACCCTATTCATTTTGTTTTACCCTCTCCTTCTTCTTGTGATAAAGGTTCGACATTAATCTTAATATTCCTTTTTTATCAGTTAAGGAATGGTGGTATAGTAAAAAACTTTATCCTAAAATTGTGATAAAGTTTGTGATATTGATTGTGATGGGATAAAGGATCCTGTCATCAGCAACCCTCGAATACGTTTTTAAAAACGCTCTAGTCTTTAGATAACTTAAATGATAAATTAAAGAAAAACGTCTATAAAGGCAGGAAAACACACCTTTATAGACGTATTCGTTATATATTACGTTTATGGCCATTTAAATCGTTTTCTTAAGGTTTCTATATTACTTTTATAAAACAATTCATCTCCTGTCATTAAGCTAATACACTTTAAAGAATCATTTAATATGCTAAATATATCTGCTCCCTGTTTTACATCATGATTGATTTTACTTCTCAAAATTTCTGATTTTCTTATGTTCTCATCCAATTTCTTGTATAATTCATACCTTTTATTTTCTCTCTCAATTTTTCCGGTTAAAATTAACCCCATTGGCTCCGGATCATCTTCTACTGTAGATTCATTATGTTCTCCAAAGAATGATTTTAAAGATTCTAAACTCATTAACTTCCACTCCCCTTAAGTTATATCCTGTCGATATTAAAATTCTCTTTGGGAATAAACAGATCATACTTTGGATAATAGTCAAAGGCACAACTATAAACACTTATTCCGCTTCTATTCTTCAGACATACTAATTCTATTTCTCGAGGGTTTGCTTTTTTGGCCGTATTAATTACTTCTCTTTTAGCTTTTAAAGTCGCATTTTTATTACTAAAAACAGGATCATGTATAGCCATCAACTGTAATCCCCATACAACATCAGCAGTATATTCAATACCTCCGCTTTCCTTAAAGCTCTCAAAGTCGATAGGGGTTAAATAATTAGTTCTGTTTAAGCTGCTAACTACTATTACACTTATATTAAAATCTCTTGACATACGCTTTAATTCAGTTACTACATAGTCAACGCGCTCCTTATCACTGCGATCCTGCTCTCTACCAGGTATGATCTGTAGATAATCAATTATTACTATAGGGTTCACTCTGTTAAAAAGAATATAATCACTAACATATTGGCGTATATAGTCTATATCTGTGTTGAAGTTTCCTTCGATAATACTGAACCTTTTCGAGATGTTTTCGTAATTAGATATAGCTTCATTTACCTTTGGTCTTTTATTGTTTGGTATGTCGTTATATCTTATTTGTATTCCTGATACTGCATTTTCAAAGTTATAACCCTTTTCATCAATGGTAGTTAGTCTGGATAAACTTTTGCTGATTAGTTCGAGAGTAGCCATTTCAAGACTGAAGAATAAGATATGTTCCCCTCTTTCTGCCATCTGATCAGCCATCTGATGTATGAATGTAGTCTTACCCAGCGAACTTAACCCACCAATTACATAAAGCCCAGGATAAATGCTTGTAATCTTATCAAGGTTCTCATATCCGCTTTTACGGTCTTTAAATTTTTGATAAGCTTCTATATCCTCGATTAATTTCTCGCTCATATAAACGAACAAATTATCTGGTTTTTTAAGATTCTCAATCTGTTTCTCTATGTTTTTCTTTACCTCTTCAAAATCTTCAACATACCACTCATTTATATCTTTATATGGTTTCGGTATTCTCAAATTCTTTAATTTTAGCTTTTTCCTTGCCATATCTCCTGCTTCATCATTATCAAAGGCAGTTAAAAGCATGAGTTTTTTGGCTTTTGGGTTCTTTTTTATAGCATCAAGCAACTTTCCAGCATGTTGAGTTCCGCCTAGTGCAATGGCCTTAAACCCTTCATTTTCCAGGTTTAAAGCATCTATAATTCCTTCGGTGATAATTACTACTTCCCCTTCTTCCGCTGTATCTAAATACTGAATGTTAAATAAAGGGGCTTCTCCTTTAGCATTTTTGTATTTTGGTTCTTGCCCTTCCAATGCTCGGCTAGTATAATAAACGACTTCTCCATTTTCCCATATAGGTAGTATTGCTCGTTTTCCATCACTTGTATTGGCTATGCATAATTTATACTTTTCTATTATCTCTGGATGGATTCCACGATTAAGAAAATAACTTATATCATCTTCCGTTTGTTTATGGTATAATTCATTTATCCAATTGGTATAATTATTTTTATTAGTTGGTTCGGGTGCTCCCTCATTCGCTTTGGTCGGTGCATGAGGCGTAGCACTCGTTTTATTATCTGATACTGAATCATATCCTGCTAATTCTTTTAGTATCTCATAAGCAGTTTCTTCCGTTAAACCCTGTACTTCTTGGAGATATTTATATACACTTCCTCCGGTACAACATCCGCTAAAACTGGAATAACTGTTTGTTTCTGGGTAAACAGTGAAATGGTCTTTCCTTCCACATATAGGGCAAGGATCCACCCTATAGGTTCGTCCAACTTTTTTCACCTGGTAGTTATCTTTTATAAGTTCCAATAGATTGACTCTAGATTCTAGCTCTTTAATTGTCATAATTTACCGCCCCCCTTTTTTAACGTATTAATTTTTTATAGTAAGGTCTTTTGTATCTTTCTTTACGTACATACACGTTGAAATGCCAATTCATTTCCGTTTTGTCTAATACCTTAAAACCTGCCTTTAGCATTGCTCCCTTGAATTCGCCATTGGTAACATAGAAAGGCAACATATGCTTTAAACCATAGCTTGTAATTTTGTGATTGAAGTATTTTCTTTCGGTTAAGTTAGAATCAATCCAATCAAGGANCTTTTGTTGAGTATTTTTATCAAGCTTATAAAATTCATTAGGATCATTTAAATCAGAATTATTTTTTAGTTCGATCCTACGTTTAATTGCATCCCATAATGGTCGCACCTTCTCACCTCCTTTGATGTTGGAAATTTTCCCCTTAACCGTATTTTACCACTAAAGGGCCGGCCGGCTCCCACAAGGCCGGCCTCCTTTATAGTCTATTTATAGTCTATTCGGATTTCCAAAAACCCGAAAAGCTTGTCCACGCCTGCATTCTAAAAAAAGTTACTACACCAAGAAGTCGGTATGCTACACCAAGAAGTCGGTATGCTACACCAAGAAGTCGGTAAAACTGGATTTTTGCACCCAATATATACCATATAATGAATTTTGTTGAATGCACTATATATCAAAAAAAGTTACTACGGTAAGAAATCGGTATGCTATGGTAAAAAGTAGGTGAAATTACTTTTTACTACCCTTCTTCAAATGTTTTTGTCTGTCCGCATGCCTTTTTATGAAATAGTTGATAGCTTCTTTTCCTAGCTGTATTTCTAAATAGCCTTCTAGAAAATCATGAGCATTTTTGTAATCATGGTTATATATTGGGGTTATTTTTATTCCTTCCCCTTGCTGTTTTTCTTCTATTTCTTCAATGGCATCTAATATTGGGTTTATTATAAATTGCGTGTGTCTATCAGTTTTAGTTGGATCATGTCCTCCTATATTTTCATTTATGGATCTTAAGCTAATATTAAAGGATTTATTTTTCTGTATATTAGTCAAGTTCTGTTTTTGCCGGGCCATATAAAAAATATAATCCAGCATATCATATGCCTTGGTGCCTAACTCTCCAGCCCATGTTGGTAACAGGGTAAAATATTGACTTAACATATGCACTAGTTCCGGCTTGCATTCTATACAGCACTGGTTATAAGTTATATCTCTTGCTATGAATACATAAGTAGCTTTGTTACGGACTTCTTTTCTTTTACCTCTGCCACCTATAACACCACCAATACTCATANGACGTAGATTGTCAAAGTTTCTAATAGCTCCCCTGTATGCTGTATCTTTGTTTTTATAGCCTGTCATCTTCTGATATTCTTCGAGATCAAAATAAATGTTGTTGGGGACGTTTTGTTCATTAGCTTTTATTAGTATGAAATTTAAAGTTTTTCTAAAAGCTATACTTTGACGTTTATTTAAAGCCCTTAAATTATCAAAAACTATCTCGTATTTTTCATTGTTATTGAAATAGAGGTATATTCCGCGTCCACCTTGAAGGTCAATGGTTTCTTGAAGCCTAGCATTTTTATTTACAGGTATATTGGTTGCATTGGTATTGGATTTTGCTATAGATATGTTTTTAATAACTTTGGTAATTGGACTATTAGGAAGAATGCTATAGTTCTTAAGAAACTCATCCTCTATTACACTCTCGCCCAATTTCTCTATTTTTAGTAATCGATTCTTATATTCCGCCATTTCGGATTCGAGTAGTTTTCCATCTTTTAAAAGACCCTCGAAGTAATCTATAGTGTCTTTTGCTCTTTGCTCTAGATCTGCAAAATAATCTTTTCCAAACGTTTCAATATCCTTGGGAGTTGGATTTTGAACACGTAATAAGCTCTCTTTTGCTTCTTTAATTGCAAACTCAACATATCCTTTGAACCCAAGTTCATTAATTTTATTAATAGTTTCAATTCTAAAAGCTTTAGCTAATTGTTTAACTTGTTTTTGAAGTTCTTCTATATTCCCCTCTGTCCATAGCTCAAATAGATATTCGTTTATGCTTTTATTTGCCATGATTTACACCCCCAACTAATCATTTGTAGGAACCTGGGGCCATTAAGGCCCCAGGTGCTACTCAATCACTTTTAAATGTTTTGGTCTTGGTTTGCCTAGCTTTATGGTTTTACCATTTTTTATGATGTAAGCGTTGCCTTTTTCATCTTCGTGCACTGTATAGGTTTCTATTCCGTTCATTTCGGCCCATTCTTCTGCTAATGAAAGGTAGCCGTTTAATCTCCTTAAATCGCTTAAATAGCACATAAGTTTGACATTAAATTCGGCGATATCCCAGTTTGTGTATTCCCACATGAAATTTAAGACTTCTTCTTCTCCCCCTATAGGCTCATCAAGATTTAAAGTATTTATATAATTCCGGGTATAGAAGTAATCTTTAACCCCCCACTTATGTCCTTTGAAGTCTTTAGTTATTGGGAATATCTCCATAAAGTCTTTCGGTGTCAATAAGCCAATCATTGAATTAATGATGCTAATAAATTGAAAGTTATCCTCGGCAGATTCCATAGTTATGTACTTGGGCCTTTCTTTTGCATTAACAGCCTTAACACCATATAATACTGCCCGTTTAATATAGTCTTTTCTACTATTAAGGTCTGGGTTTTCTGCATATTTTTGTACTGAATTTTGAAAGGCGGTTAAATAGAGGTTGTACTTATGATAATCCTTTGGCTTTCTCATTGCCCTGCTCCTTTGCTTCCTCTATCAAATTTAGTGAATTGGTTATATAATCCATGATTATTTCAATGAAATTGTGGATTCGATTGTACTCCCAGAACCATTTGCAGGACTGTTTACTGTGCATATCATTTGCCCTTTGGTACAGATACTCTATAGCCGATCTAGGATCTGGCTTTTCATTGAAACTATATTCATCCATCCATATTGACAATAGAAAGTCGGCTTTTTCAAGATTGTTTTTTAAGTCCTCTATTAAGTTTTCCATGGCCCGCTTTGTTCTTAATTGCTCCTGGTTAATAACTTGCTCTTGATTAACAACTTTTAAATTTTCCATTATGCTCCTCCTTTATATTTCCCCCCGTAGGTGCTATAATGGATATGAATAGCCCTTTGGGGTATTTGTTGCGAAGGTATTCGTTAGAGTTTGGTAGACCGGCGAATACCTTTTTACTATTTTTCTTTTAGCCATTCCATTACTGCTTTTC
>JGI24713J26584_10003315_pt1 | contig 10525 bp, 4 predicted proteins | sample BioPla4DNA1_FD_26584 | JGI IMG/M metagenome (IMG submission 26584) | reverse complement strand
AACGGGGCTTTGTGTTGCTGATATCTGTCTGTTCAGCAACCCCTACCTACTCGATTTATGTGGTCAAACACTCCTGAGGAATTTTGGGTGTAAGGGAAGTGGCCGTTCTGTTCAGGAGGCGGGTGACTCGGACTTCCCCAACCGCAGGCGGGCGGTTTAAGCGCTGCTCCATGCAGGCTGGGATTGACAGGAAAGCAGGAAAACACAATTTATTCACGAAAACATTACAAAACACAAACAATAGAAAAATACAGATTTGAGCGATCAACTTCTGGGAGGTGCATGAAATGAAACACCTGGATAGCGGAACTCAAAATAACTTGGGTCAGGCAGTACAAGAAGTAGAATGGCTGGTAAGAATTCTAACTGAGGAAATACCAAGCCGACAGAATTATTTGATATCCATATTAGATGAGTTGTCAAGAATACCATCCCTTGAAGCTGAGATAGGGGAGCTTTCGCAGACGATAAAAGAAAAAGATCTCCAAATAGAAGCACTTAAAGCTGAAGTTCAGGCACAGGTAGAGTTTAATAAAGAGCTTGAACAGCAAAAGAATGAGTTGAATCAGGAAATCGATCAGTTTGTTGAAGAGCGGAAGAAACTGCACCAGGAAATCTCGACACTGCAGAATGAAATTCAACAGCGCGAACAAGCTTTAGCAGAAGTGGGCAGCATTCGTAAAGTTCTCAATGGAATCTACCAAAAGCTGCGGGGCAGAACAAATGACTCCTCAATCTCTATGTAATCTAGTATGGAGGTGAGACTAATGCAGGCAATGACGCTGGCTGGTGTTTTTGGAAGGTTGGAAGAATTTGAGTGTTTGTTTCAAGAAAGATTTTCAGAACTTCAACCGCAGATTCTAGCGGACATCTTAGTATCAGAGGAGGACGTTAATGAACTCGGCAGACTGCTCGGGTATCTGATCCGCCATGGTAAGATGTGGGATATGCGTAAAGACTTTCCCCTTACCACAGCTTTATTCCTAGTTTGGTGTACTGTTTATAACTACAAGGAAGGTAATTTGTGGGAACCACTATTCGCTAAGCTTGGAGTAATAAGGAACCCGAAGACCGAGACAAATTTAGGTAATACCTTTCTTGCAGTTATTGAGGACTATAATCTCCTGCCGGCACCCGATACGGGTAAGCCCTATATGACCCCCATATTAATGCATGGATATATCAGCAACTACTATGCAATTCGTTTTCTAGACTACTTAAATGCAATCTATTTTTCCTATCTAGAATGTGACCTATCCGAGAGTGCATTAGAAACTCTCTGGGCGGAATTATTTAATATCAGCGACGAGAAGTTAAGCCTGCAGGCGGATTTATCCAAACTAATTGCCGAGGAAGAGCATTTACTTGCTGAACTGAATAACTTACATGTCCCGGAGATACTAGAACAGCATACACAGGCGACAATTCAATCTTTAGATGAAGAGTCAAAACAGCGAGAACGTGAATTAGAGCATACGCAGCAAAAACTATTGTCTGCCAAAAACAGCCTAGTAGAGCTAGAGGAACTTAGGGACCAATTTACCGCGTGTGAGCAGGCCTTAGCAGCTTTGGATTTGGAATACATAGGAATTGAAGCTGAAGCAACCGGGGAGATTGTTAACTACAACAGCGCAATTAGCGAACTGTTTTCTGAGAAAATCAATGAGCTTAAAGAAAGAAAGAGATATCTAGAACGAGAAGAAATCAGCTGTCTTAACCGCTATAAAATTGCTCGCGATAAATATGTAATCTGTATGACCGAAGTTGTTAAGTTAGGATCAGGCGATTTGGAATGTGGTTTTGCACAGCTTAATGGATATCAAAACAGTAAAGAAAAACTGCGGCGAGTTCAAAAGCAGAAGCGGCAGCTGGAGAGTCTGCTTGCAAAAGATCATAAGTTCGGCAATACCACTTTGGAGCAAATTCTGACAACCTCTTTGACAAGTTTAAGCGCTGCAGATCCTTTTCTATTCCGGGAGTTTATCCGTACCGCACTGGAAATGCTGGATGCGGTTATTAACGGACGACCTATCAATAATAAAGAGCATGTTTTGTATAAACCACTTAGAGATTGGAAAAACATTGAGCGGAGCAAAGCTGAAAGGACGAGAACCGCAGGTGGGTTGGTCAATGATCAAACTGACTCCGCCGGTACTGATAAGAAAACAGGAATTAGAATCAGCATGCCGTCTTTGCATCCGCCGGCGGTTAAGTTTGATCCTCAAACAAGGACGCTGCTCATTGATATTCCTGCGCAGACTCTGAACAGGCCAAGAGGCGTTAATGATCTGCCTCAGTATATTTTAGCCTATCGCGAAAATGAAGAACGAATTGCTGTCTACCACCACAATACTCCAAGACAGATTATGATCGATTCTGCTCTAACAGCAGTCAAAGATTCCACAATAGAAGGACTCTTTTTTAAGTGGCTCACAGTAACCGAATACTGGGACCTAACCCTGGATCCCGTCATGGTGTTTAACGAAGAAGGCAAGCTGATGCCGGAACCACAGCTGGCTAATGGCTTCTATCATATTTTAGCTCGCAGGGATTGGACAACAGAACACAAGGACATTGTCGACTCGTATCCCTGCAATCTTTCGGATTACATAGTGTATGAAGTTTTTCTTGAAGAGGCGAGCATCTCCTTTGAATCGAAGCAGGGAGAATCGGTGGTAATCCGGTGCAGCAGACTTGCTGACGTGAAGCTGTGTGATTTTAATCTCATTCCCGGATTAAGCTGCGAGGATATGCCAGTTGGCCGCGGAAAACCGAAGCTTTTAATCAGCCGCGCGCTGCTGGATCTGCCGGGAAAAGGTGCTACTTTATCTTTCGATTACAACGGCGGCAGGTTTTACAAAGCGCGTTTAAAAGAAGCTGTCCGCAGTTTCGGAAAGCAGCACACACCAGAAATCATCTGCCTTGATTTGGCGGAAATTGCTCCTTTGCAGCCGGCGTGGAGCACATTCAACATACAGCTTTCCTATCGAGGTCAGGCAGTATTTACAGAGTCGTTCTGCCTGGTGAGGGGTTTTAACCTGGAATTTCAAGAGAATGAAATCAGCATTACAGTGCCCAGGGGAAGTAAACTCGAGCATGGGAAAGCAAGAAAAGAAGGGAGGACATATATAGTCCCCTTTGCAAATAAGCGGAAGTACAATGTCCGAGTCTATTTCGATAAAGTTGGTTGGAAACAGTTTACGATTAATGTTCCCGGTGGAAAATGCCAGCTGATAGATAAAAACGGAACGGTTTTGGCAATGCCGCTGCAGCTGCTTAAATCTGAGCGCCAAAAATTGCAGGATCTCAGTCTCCACTTCACTGCTTACAATGATTTGGTTTACAGCGTTGAAGTGTTTCATGAAAGCGGACTGCTGCACAGAAAAGCTAATTTAGCTAGGGGCACGGCAGAATTTTCCCTAATTGACCACATGTATCAGTGGGAGCATCTTGAAGGGAATGACAAGCTCTATCTTCAGTGGAAAGGTATCGGTGGCTGTACGAAAACCATCAGTGCGGTTGAAATTTTTGAGGAGCTCGAAGTAACTCAAGCGGCCATATTCCCTTCAGAGCAGGAAGAAGAATATCTGCTTGAACTGACTTATAAGCTGAATTTTGCTTATTCCGGCGAACTTCGCTTTCGCGTAAGCTATCAGAACGATCGGACAAGTCCTATCTTCGATAGGCGGCTCAGAAATAATCCGGATCACTTCTATCTGCGCAAGGATGAGCTTAAAGACCTAGAGCTGTATGCAGAGATCTATTTTGTTGAGCATGAGTCCAGTGTTTTCGGAACTTCAAGTGTAGAAAAGGTTCTGTGGAGCAGCAGCTTTGTGCTCAGCCAGCGGGAAGTTCGCCTGAAAAAGGCAATGACCTACGGCATTATCCTTAAGAGTTTTCTATATCAGGGTAAAAGATATGAGCTCCCCCACAAGTACCATATAACCGAAATACGGTTGAGTCCTAAGCATTTTGAGGGTGATCAATTGATGCGGGGAGTAATTAATGTTGGCCACAAAGCTTATGAAGTGTTCTTCTATTTAGAGGACGATTCCGACATGCTTACATATTTGTGGGATGCTGATGATGAAGGTGTACAGTATGATCCGCGTCAACAGCATATCTTTTGGGAGTGGACAGATTCCCAGGATGTAATGGGACCACTAGATGATTTAGAATTTGAATTTGGGGAGGTGGCCCACGATGAGTCTGAATCCGGTTGAAACCTCGGCAGAGGTATTTGCGCGGTTCTGCGGATATATCAGCACATCGTTTCGTTTAAATAATGAGGAACTTAATCAACAGATTCAAAGTGCCCTCAAAGAGCCCGGAAGATTTGCCCGCGGTCCGATTCTGGAGGTTACTCTGCCCTTTAAACTGGGAAGTACGATAGGACAATTGATCAACGAGGGAGTTCTAAGCGCTAAGTTCAAAACAGTAAACAAAGATGCTCTGCCGTTGGACCGTTCGCTGTATGTGCATCAGGAAGATGCGGTGAAAAAGGTGGTCCAAGCTGAGCGCAATATCGTAGTTGCGACCGGAACAGGCAGCGGTAAAACCGAGTCTTTTATGATACCTATACTCGATTATCTATTTAAGCAGGCAGAGCAGAACACCCTGACACCGGGTGTGCGGGCGCTGCTTCTGTATCCGATGAATGCCCTGGCTAATGATCAAATCAAGCGACTGCGTAAACTTTTGGCGAACAACCCAGAAATTACTTTTGGAATCTATACCGGTGAAACAGAAGAGCACACGCAGGCGGCATTGGAGAAATATCATCGGATGTACCGGACTAATCCTCTGCCTAATGAGCTGATCAGCCGCGAGCAGATGAAAGAAAATCCACCGCATATCCTGATTACAAACTACGCTATGCTGGAATATTTAATGCTGCGGCCAGCTGATAATGTTTTCTTCCAGGGCCGGTATGCTGCTGACTGGAAATTTATCGTTCTTGACGAAGCTCATACATACACCGGAGCTAAAGGCATTGAGATGTCCATGCTGCTGGCAAGACTGAAGCATACAATCGGGTCACTTCCAGGTGAACTGCGCTGCATCCTGACCAGCGCCTCTTTAGGAAGGGGACGGGAGGATGCGGAACTGGTTGCCAAGTTTGCCTCTGATCTGTTTCGGGACGAGTTTACAGCCGATGACATCATTACTGCTGTTCGACTGGAGCAGGAAGAGATTACTAAATCCAGCTGGGGAAGACCCGATCCTAAGTTCTATAAGGAAATTCATGAGTGGATCACAGGCACTGGACAAGAATTCAGCAGACTGCACAGGATTCTTGCAGAAAACGGCATCCCAGCTGAACAGGTTGAAACTTTTTTGGTTAATGCAGGGGAAGACATCAACAGGGCTTTGTATGAGCTGCTTCGAGGTGATGAGCGGATCATTAAAGCGATCACCCTGCTGACCGAAGGTCCTCTTGGGGTAGCTGACCTGGCTTCAGAGTTATTTGCGGATAGTGAATCGGCAGAGGAATCTACAATCAGCCTGATTGAACTCTGCAATCAAGCGCGTCCGCGCCCGGACGATAATCCTCTGCTGCCTGCGCTTTCATTTCTTTGTTAAAGCATTAGAAGGTGCATATATCGTTCTTTCTGAACAACCAAAGGTTTATCTGGAACGTCTGAATCATGCAGAAATTGACGGTATCAAGTACAGGGCTTTTGAACTGGGAGCCTGCACCCGCTGCCATGGTCTCTATTTGGTCGGCAGCATTGAGACAAAGGATGATGGCTATGATTACCTGGAGCCGACCAAGAATCAATACTACTGGGAATCTGACAATAAACTGGTATATTTTGCACTGGTGGATGAGACTGCCGAAGATTCTAATGCCGATGATGTGCTCAATGAGGATGATGAGCTGGAAGCTCTTGGCGTGGAGGTGCCCCTTTTCCGAGAGTACCGGCTCTGTGTTCGCTGCGGCGGAATCGGCCATGTTGATGGCAAAACGGTATGCGGCTGTGGTAATCCGCAGACAGTTAAGGTTCGTAAAATTAATAATGAGGGCAAAAAGGTCTATAAATGCGGCTTATGCGGCGGATTTCATCCTAGGGGCAGCGTAGTGCGGCGCTTCTATCTGTCGGAAGATGCGGTGTCCAGTGTTTTAGCGACAGCGTTGTATCAGAAAATCCCGAAGCGAAAGGTAGAAGAACCATTTGAAGCTGATCCGGAGGATGCACTGGGATCGTATTTTGCCGCTGCTGCAGCTGAAGAAGAGAAATGGTCTAAACAGCTCTTGGTCTTCTCTGACAGCCGGCAAAACGCTGCTTATTTTGCAACATATTTAAGTTCGACCTACGAAGATTTACTGGCCAAAAGCATCTTAGTTAAGGTTCTGGAAGAGCATCGCTCAGCTTGTCTGGAAAACGGATGGACAATTAAGGATTTCCATAAAAGGGTTTTAAGGTACATCCAGGAGCATGATATCATCCAGGACTCAGTTGAAAGTATGTCCGAAGAAGTATGGCGCTGGATTATGCGGGAATTTGCGGCTGATACATCCCAAACCAGTCTGGAGCGGATGGGTTTAACGGTCTTTGTCCCGGATTTTGATCAGATCAAAAACGCAACATGCTGTGGGAAATACCTTTTCTGAAGAATAAAGGTTTTAATTCAGAGGAAGTCCGCACCCTATACAGCTTCTTTCTTGATCAATTTAGAATAAATCGAGCTGTGGAGTATCCGGAAGCAGTCGATCCCTGCGATCCTTACTTTGAACCTAGAAACCAGCAGGGAGGATTCTGGACTAAAAGGCCGAGCCATTTAAAGCAGCAGCCTAAGCATTATTCCTTAAAAGGTTGGGTACCGGCTGGGGAGAGATATTCCAATACGCGGCTGGATTATTTGGAAAAACTCTTAGCAGCGGATGGGATTAAGTGCAGTAAAATCGATACGATGAAAATGCTTGAGGATATTTTCAGCTCCCTGATCCATCAGCAAAGTCCACTCCATGATTATCTCAAGGATCGGACCCTTAACGGTGCAGGAAAGATTTATCTTTTAGATCCTAAACTGTATAAAGTAGTTCCCGGCAGAAATAATCCGGAGATTAAATACTACCGCTGCACTGAATGTCATCGGGTCACTCGCTACAATATCCGTGGTGTGTGTCCCAGCTACCGCTGTGAAGGAAAACTGGTAGAAATAGACTTGGAACAGGAGTTGGAAAACAACCACTACCGCTATCTGTATCTGAACATGAAGCCCGAAACCCTTGTCTGTAAGGAGCATACGGCACAGTTAGCTACTGAGTATGCAGCCAAAATTCAGACAGGATTTATCAGCGGTGATATCAATGTGCTGAGCTGCTCCACAACATTTGAACTGGGAGTGGATGTCGGAGAATTAGAGACTGTATTTATGAAGAATGTGCCGCCCACACCGGCTAATTATGCTCAAAGAGCGGGAAGAGCAGGACGGAGAACCAGTTCTACCGCATATGCTCTGACATACGCCCGCTTATCATCCCATGATTTCAATCATTTTCAGGAGCCGGAAAAAATGATCAGCGGTATTGTGCGGCCGCCTTACTTTAGTGTGGATAATATTAAGATTGCTAAGCGGCATATGTATGCCTGCGCATTTGCTTTCTTCTGGCGTACTTACGAAGAATATTTTAACGATGTTGCAGCTTTTTTCTGCAGTGATGGCCCAAAACGTTTTCGAGAATTCTTACTGACCAAACCAGCCGAACTGAAAGAAATGCTGTTAACAGTAATTCCTCCTTCGCTGCACCAAGCAGTGGGAGTTGAAGATTGGCAGTGGGTTGAGGAATTATATGCACGTGATGGGCTGATCACAAAAGTAACCAAAGAAATTACCCAGGATCTAAATGATATTGAAACAGCTTACGCGAATGCTATTGCCAGCAAAAACCTTAGAGTTGCCGAACGATTAGAAAGGGTGGGCAATACAATAAAGAGCAGAGCTCTCATCGGCTATCTAGCTCAGAAAAATCTGCTGCCGAAGTACGGATTTCCTGTGGATGTGGTACCGTTAGAAATACCTTTACACACAACAGATGCAAAAAACATTGACTTAAGCCGAGATATGCAGCTGGCAATTTCAGAGTATGCACCCGAGAGCGAAGTTGTAGCTGATGGCAAGCTGTGGACAAGCCGTTATGTAAAACGAATACCAACCAAGGAACTGCTAACTTATTGGTATGTATACTGCCGCTGCGGTTATTTCCATAAGAAGCTGGAAACCGAAAAGGATCAGCATCAAATAGCAAGCTGTCCGGTATGCGGCAACAGCAATCTGCGCAACAATCGATTTGTAGTACCAGAATTTGGTTTCCTGGCAGAACCTAAATCAGGTACTCTAGGCAGTGAAAAGCCTGAGCGCACCTATTCCAGCAGAAGTTTCTTTTCAGGCGAAAGTGCCAGTTTGGAAACTAAAGACTTTTGGTTCAGCGGTTTAGTGCGAATCAGTACCCATACCCGGGGAAAACTGACTGTTGTCAACAGCGGCAGAGGTTATGGTTTCTATCTCTGCAACACCTGCGGTTACGGGAGTTTATCTAAAGTAACCAGGCATAAAAATGTTTATGGTTATGAATGTAAGGGTTCTTTTGATCGAGTTTCCCTCGGCTATGATTTTGAAACCGATATTGTGCAGGTAGACTGCACAGGTGCCATCGATCGCCATGATTCTCCTGCAGGCTACTGGGAATCTTTAATGTTCAGCCTAATCGAAGGTTTATCCTATGGATTGGATATTGACCGCAGTGACATTGACGGAACGCTCTATATTGATCCATGCGGCAGGCGCACGATTATTCTATACGATACAGTACCTGGTGGAGCGGGACATGTGAAGCGTTTAATGGAAGGGGATAACTTCCGCGCAGTTTTAGAAGCAGCAACAGCTATTCTAGAACGCTGCAACTGCGGCAGCAGTGAAAAAGATACCAGCTGCTACGGCTGTCTGCGCAACTACCGCAATCAATATCTCCACGATTTGCTAAGAAGAGATTATGCCTTGGATGCTCTACAGCGGATTTTAGCTTAAAGCCAAATACCCAATCAGCACTGCTGACTGGGTATTTCTCATAAAAAAGTAATTTAGGTACGCAGTAGGAGCGGAATACCCTGTATTTCGGTTATCTAGATATGTACGATGAAGCATTTACTGATAAGGTACAATAAATTTCGCAAAATTGAATAGCGTCCAGAAAAAAATGGGGACATGGACGCAGCCACTTGGTAAGATATAATTGACAACGCAATCTACCAAGAAAGGAGCCGCAAATCCATGTCCGATAATAAGATTATACACTTAAACGAAGGGGTCATAAAGCAGGAGCTGAAGGAATTAGTTCGTAAGAGCGTTGAGGAGACCCTAAATGAGCTATTGGAACAGGAAGCAGCAGAATTAATTAACGCAGATCGCTATGAACGTACTGAAGACCGCCAGGGATATCGCTCCGGTCACTATGAACGTAAATTGACCACGACTTCTGGAGAGGTGAAACTTAAGGTGCCTAAGCTCAAGGGCGTGGCATTTGAGACTGCTATCATTGAACGCTACCGCCGCCGTGAAAGCTCAGTAGAAGAAGCTTTGATTGAAATGTACCTGGCCGGAGTTTCTGTACGCAGAGTAGAGGACATTACTGAAGCTCTGTGGGGAACCAGAGTATCGGCCGGCACGGTCAGCAACCTGAACAAGAAAGTCTACGGTCATATTGAGACCTGGCGAAATAGACCACTGCAACGCAAATATCCTTATGTGTATGTAGACGGGATCTATCTTAAGCGCAACTGGGGCGGAGAATATGAGAATGTATCCATATTAATAGCCATGGCAGTAAATGAAGATGGCTACCGAGAAGTAATCGGAGCTGCAGAAGGTATGAGAGAAGATAAAGCTAGTTGGCTAGAGTTTTTGAGAAATCTAAAACAGCGTGGATTGGCAGGAGCAAGGCTATTTATTGGCGATAAGAACCTGGGGTTGCTAGAGGCAATTAATGAGGTGTATCCAGATGCCAAATTTCAACGCTGCACGGTACATTTCTACCGCAATGTTTTTTCGGTAACCCCTCGCTCAAAAATGAAAGAAGTTGCGGCCATGCTAAAAGCCATTCATGCCCAGGAAAACAAAGAGGCAGCCAAAGAAAAAGCAACAGCGGTTGTCAGCAAGCTTCGTGAAATGAAACTTACAGAGGCAGCCAAAAAGATAGAAGACAGTATTATAGAGACCCTTACATATATGGATTTCCCATATGCCCATTGGTCTAAGCTGCGCAGCAATAATGTAATTGAACGTCTTAACCGGGAGATACGCCGTCGAACCAGAGTGGTAGGTGCTTTCCCCGACGGGTATTCGGCCTTAATGCTGGTGTGCGCTAGGTTGCGGTATGTAGCCAGCAAGTCCTGGGGAACTAGGTGTTACATGAATATGAAACATCTCCAAGAGATGCAAAAAGAAGGAACCAATATAGTTGCCGGTTAGCAGCTAGCTACCAAGTGGCAAATCAAATTTGCGAAAAATTATTGACAGTACC
>JGI24713J26584_10003304_pt1 | contig 10549 bp, 9 predicted proteins | sample BioPla4DNA1_FD_26584 | JGI IMG/M metagenome (IMG submission 26584) | reverse complement strand
AATGTATTATTGTTTATTGTGTTTTACAGAATATACATGCTTAGATCTTTATCTTTTATGATATCTATTAGCTTATCATTAACATAATTTTTATCGATCGTTATTTCCTTTTGAGGTAATTCCGGTGCAGTAAATGAAATATCTTCCAATATTTTCTCCATAACTGTAGCAAGCCTTCTTGCTCCAATATTTTCNGATTGCTGGTTGACATATGCTGCCACTCTAACTATTTCATCAATAGCATCTTCGGAAAAGCTGATTTTTATACCTTCAGTTTCTATCAAAGCAGTATATTGTTTAATTAGCGAATTTTTAGGTTCTATCAAAATCTTTTTTAAATCTTTTTCCGATAAGCTTTGAAGTTCAACTCTAATCGGAAAACGCCCTTGCAGCTCAGGGATTAAATCCGATGGTTTTGAAATATGGAATGCTCCGGCAGCAATAAATAATATGTGATCTGTTTTAACCGGNCCGTATTTTGTTATGACAGTAGAACCTTCCACAATGGGCAGGATGTCTCTTTGCACACCTTCTCTTGAAACATCAGGGCTATGTGATTCTTTTCCTGCTATTTTGTCAATTTCATCTATGAAAATAATCCCTGAGTTTTCGGCTTTTTCAATGGATTCACTTATTACTTCGTCCATATCTATTAATTTTTGCGCTTCTTCCTGAGCCANAATTCTGCGAGCGTTTTCGATTGTAACTTTACGCCTTTTNCTGCGTTTAGGGAAGAGCCCACCAAACATATCCTGAAAATTGATGCCCATTTCTTCCATACCTGAAGCAGAAAAAACTTCGAGCATTGGAGGAGTGTTGTCTTCCACTTCGATTTCAACTAGCTCTTTGTCCAAACTGCCATCGTTTATTTTTTCCAATATTTCTTTTTGTTTCTCTTTTGCACTGTTCAGTTTTTCATTAAAAACATCGTCTTCCTGCTCGTATTTTGCTCTAGCTGTAGTTCCAAAAATAGCTTCGAGAGGATTTACAGATGTTGTTTTTTTCGGAGATGGATGTAATATTTCAGCAATTCTAAGTCCCGCAAGCTCCCTTGCTTTGTCTTTGACAGCTTCCATCTTTTCACGCTTTACCATTCGGATTGATGTTTCAACCAAGTCCCTTACCATAGACTCAACATCTCTTCCAACATATCCTACTTCTGTGAATTTAGTTGCTTCAACTTTTACAAAAGGAGCATTTACGAGTCTGGCAACGCGCCTTGCTATTTCTGTTTTGCCAACGCCTGTAGGCCCTATCATGAGGATATTCTTTGGAATTACTTCTTCCTTGATTTCATCAGGCAGCATCAGACGTCGATATCGATTTCTTAGAGCTATTGCTACACATTTTTTTGCTTCATCTTGACCTACTATGTATCTGTCCAATTCTTCAACTATTTTCCTTGGTGTCAAATTCTCCACAATTTGCACCTCCTCATAAAGACTCAACAGCGATGTGACTATTGGTGTAGATACATATTTCGGATGCAATTCTCAATGATTCTTCGACTATTTTTTCTGCACTTAAATCAGAATATCGATTTAGTGCTCTTGCTGCCGCAAGAGCATAGGGGCCACCTGATCCTATAGCTGCAATTCCATCATCAGGTTCAATGACTTCTCCGTTGCCAGAAATAATGAATATATGCTCTTTATCAGCTGCAATCAAAAGTGCTTCTAGTCTTCTCAACATCTTATCCATGCGCCACTCTTTGGCAAGTTCGACTGCAGCTTTTACAAGATTGCCATGATATTCCTGAAGCTTTCCTTCAAATTTTTCAAAAAGTGTAATCGCATCGGCTACAGACCCTGCAAAACCGGCAAGAACTTTACCTTCATATATTTTTCTTATTTTTTTTGCATTATGTTTCATGATCGTATTTTGGCCAAATGTTACCTGACCATCACCGGCGATAGCCGCACCTTTTTCATTTACCATAGCTAATATCGTCGTAGCCGAGAACATTTTATATCCCCTTTCTTAAAATATCAGCCCTTATTGTAGGGAAATGCTTTTTTATAGACCTCCTTTAATCTTTCCTTTGTCACATGAGTATATATCTGAGTTGTAGATAAGCTTGAATGCCCCAACAATTCTTGAACAGTCTTTAAATCCGCGCCGTTGTTGAGCATGTGTGTAGCGAAGGTATGTCTGAAAGTATGTGGACTTATATTGCNGCTTAGTGCTGCAGCTTTTACATATTTATCAATTATCCTTCTTACACTTCTGTCTGAAAGTTGAGTGCCATTTTTATTTAAAAACAAGCTGTCACATTCAAAGTTTTTAACCAAATGCGGTCTACTTTTTATCAGGTACTCATCAAGACTTTCGGCAGCTTTTTGCCCGAAAAATACAATTCTCTCCTTTGAGCCTTTGCCAAAAACGATAATATAATTGGCACCAAAATTTATATCACCGATTTTCAGTGCAACTAGTTCTCCCACTCTCATTCCCGTGGCATATAAAAGCTCNAGTATTGCTCTGTCTCTAATTCCCAATATGTCTTTTTTGGGCGCTGAAAGAAGTCTCTCTATCTCTTGCGGGTATAAGAATAAAGGGAGTCTTTTTGATGTCTTTGGTGCCTGAACCATTTTGGCAACGTTTTCTTTGGTAAAACCTTCCACAATCAAATACTTATAAAAACTTCGCAGCGTAGACAATTTTCTTGCTACAGTTCTCTTTGATAACTCCCTGTCCCTAAGATGTGCCAAAAAGCCTCGGATATGTAAGTGATTTATATTTAAGAGGACAGGTTCTGATAGTTTTCTCTGTTTTAAATATTCAAGAAACTGGAAGAGGTCTTCTGCATATGCTTTTGTCGTATTTTCGGACTTGGCTTTGGTGGCTCGTAGGTAGTTTAAGAAGCTGTCGATTAGTTGGTCATCCATATCATCAAACCTCTCAATTAANATTTATTATAGTATCATAAGTTTAAAAATTATGCAAGATTAAATTTCGAAATTATTTATATTTTGGCTTGTTATTTTTTTTTGAAAAAACTCTTTCATAATTTGACATATTTCGACATAAACTCTAAGGCCCGCTCAGCCAAAAGTTTTTTTCGAAGGGTTTTATCTTTTACCTTATGAGGGAGTTGTGATAGGATACCGAAATTTGCTTTCATTGGTTGAAAGCTAGCGGGATCTGCAGAAGATATATAATTCAGCAAAGCTCCAATTACGCTTTCTGCGGGCGGTTCAAGTGGTCTTTGGCCTTTAAGAAGTCTTTTCATGTTAAATCCCGCAATTATACCGGAAGCTGCTGATTCAATATAACCCTCAACACCTGTTATCTGCCCTGCAAAAAATAAGCCACTTATTCCTTTATACTCTAATGTAGCTTTTAAATGAAGAGGACTTAAAATAAAAGTATTTCTGTGAATGAAACCATACCGTATAAACTCGGCATCTTCCAAACCGGGAATTAGTCCGAAGACTCTTTTTTGTTCTCCCCATTTTAAACTAGTTTGAAAGCCGACAATATTAAATAAAGTACCTTCATTATTCTCTTTTCTCAATTGGACTACAGCAAAGGGCTGCTTTCTTGTTCTCGGATCTATGATCCCAACGGGTTTTAAAGGACCGAAAAGTAACGTCTTGTAGCCTCGTTTTGCCATTTCTTCAATAGGCATGCAGCCTTCAAAAAACATGGGTTTTTCAAAGTCCCTTAAGGGATGCGTCTTGGCTGCAATAAGTTCATTATAAAAAATATCATATTCTTCCTGTGTGAGGGGTAAATTGACATAATCGGCATCCCCTTTATCGTATCTGGAGCCCCAAAAAGCCTTTTCCCAATCGATTGATTCACTTGTGATAATTGGCGCTGCTGCATCGTAGAAGTAAAGGTGCTCGCTTCCTAATAGCTCGGCAACAGCTTTAGACATAGCTTCAGAGGTAAGGGGCCCCGTTGCTACAATTGTAGGAGGCTCCGGAATTTCTCTGATCTCCTCTACATGAAACCTTATATTTGGATGATTTATTATCATTTTAGTTATCTTGGATGAAAACTTTTCCCTATCTACAGCTAAGGCTGCACCAGCTGGAACAGAAGTCTCTTCCGCGACTTTCATAACAATTGAGCCCAATATTCTCATTTCCTCTTTTAGGAGACCAGCGGCGTTTGTTATTTCATTGGACCTGAAAGAATTGCTACACACTAATTCTGCCAGTTTGTCGGTATGGTGTGCAGGAGTAGACTTACTGGGTCTCATTTCATATAAATCAACCTTAATTCCGTTTTCTGCCAGATGCCATGCGGCTTCGCATCCTGCAAGACCGCCCCCTATCACTTTAACAGCTACCATAGCATCACCTCTAGAAAGCTACTTTGCTTTATAGCCACACTCTTTGTTTGAACAAACTTCGTATTCTTTTCCTTTGCTATTTTTAATAACCATAAAGCTTCCGCATTGTGGACATGATTTCCCGCTCGGTTTATTCCAAGAAACAAACTTGCAATCGGGGTAATCGGAACAACCGTAAAATATCCTTCCACGCTTAGTCCTCCTTACAACCAAGGGGTTTCCGCAATCTGGACAGCTTACGCCTATCTCGGTCACAATGGGCTTAGTGTTTTTACATTCAGGGAAGCCAGGACAGGCTAGGAACTTGCCGTATCTGCCTCTCTTGATAACCATGTTCCTGCCGCAGAGTTCACACTTCTCTTCACTTACCTCGTCTTCGATCTTTACTTTTTCGAGTTCCTGTTCGGCAGTTTTTACCTGCTTGTCAAAAGTGCTATAAAAAGACTTTAAGACTTCCTGTCGATTTTGATGACCTGACTCTATTTTATCAAGCTGTTCCTCCATCTCAGCGGTAAAGTCTATATCTACAATTTCTCTGAAAAATTCTTGCAAAATTTGCACCACTATTTCTCCCAGTTCTGTAGGTTTAAAGCGCCCTCTCTCCTTCTCCACATATCCTCGTTTTTGTATTATATCAATTGTTGGAGCATAGGTGCTTGGCCTGCCTATACCTTTTTCTTCGAGGACTTTGACCAGCATTGCTTCAGTATACCTGGGGGGTGGTTGCGTAAAATGCTGTTCAGGAACTAACTTTAGCAATTCTAGGGTCTGTCCTTTTCTTAAATCCGGAATGTGATTTTCTTCCCTCTCAGATTCTTCATCGGATCCTTCCGTATACAGCAACATAAAGCCGGGGAATTTAAGAGTTGAACCTGAAACTACAAAGATATACTCTCCGGCTTTGATTCTGATAGATATTGTATCATAAATGGCAGGAGCCATTTGGCTGCTGGTAAATCTTTCCCAAATAAGTTTGTACAGCAAAAATTGATCCTTCGTAAGAGAATCCTTTACTTTATCAGGTGACCTAAATACTGAAGTTGGTCTTATGCCTTCATGGGCATCCTGTACATTTTTTGTGCTTTTGCGTGAGGCATCTCCATGGCCTAAATAATCCTTACCGAAGTTGCTCTCAATATACGCGGCAGCTTCACGTTTTGCTTGATCGGAAACCCGTGTAGAGTCGGTTCTCATATAGGTAATAAGACCTACGGTGCCCTCGCCTTTCACATCCAAACCCTCATATAACTGTTGGGCAACCATCATGGTTTTCTTTGCAGTAAAGCCCAACTTTCTAGAGGCTTCCTGCTGCATGCTGCTGGTTGTGAAAGTAGGAGAAGGGCTTCTTTTTCTTGTTCCTTTTTTTACTTCTATTACTTGAAATCTCTCATTTTCTATTTCTTTTAAGATTTTCTCTGCCTGTTCTTTGTTTTCAATTACAAGCTTATCATCATTTTTTGAATGCAAACGTGCACGAATCTTATTGCTACCGTCTGTTAAATCTGCATCAATTGTCCAGTATTCATTTGGAACAAAATCCCTAATCTCTTTTTCTCTATCACATATAATTCTCACAGCCACCGACTGTACTCTGCCTGCACTAAGGCCCCACTTGACTTTTCTCCATAAAATTGGGCTTATCTTATAGCCTACTAATCTGTCCAGTATCCTCCTGGCCTGCTGTGCCTCAACCAAGTCCTTATTTATTGTCCTCGGGTGTTTTAACGATTCTAGCACTGCATCTTTTGTAATTTCATGAAACTCGATCCTACAGGGTTTGTCCTCAGGCAAGCCTAATGTGCTTGCCAAATGCCATGATATGGCCTCTCCCTCGCGGTCGGGGTCGGTAGCTAATAAGACATTATCTGCTTTTGCTGCTTCTTTTCTTAAATTGTTTAATAAGGGCCCTTTTCCTCGTATGGTAATGTACTTAGGTTCAAAATTCGACTCTATATCGATACCTAATTGACTTTTAGGCAAGTCTTTTACATGGCCCATCGAAGCTGCTACCTTGTATTTCTTTCCTAAGTATTTGCTTAAGGTTTTTGCTTTCGCAGGCGATTCAACAATTATTAAAGATTTTGACATTAAAACCACCTTTTTTACTTTGTAACTAACAACCAGTAATATATTATAATAACTTTATCTCGCAAAAGTCAATTTCTAACATAATAACCTCCGGGAAGAGCAAGTATCAAACCTTTAAGTTCAAGCCGGGTTAAAACCGCATTTGTTTTATTGGAATCAAGTTGCGACATTTCTATAAGTTCTTCAATTTGTATCGGGTGGTAATCTATCAGTTCATAAAGGATTTTTTCTGAGCGGGTTAATTTTTGAAAATCAATTGCTCCTTCATTAATCATATTAGCTTGTCTTTCCAGATAAAGCTCATCTAAAATGTCTTCTACACTTTCCACCAATTTTGCCCCCTGTTTGATTAATTTATGTGTACCACGGCTATACGGGCTATAGATATTTCCGGGAACTGCAAAGACTTCTCTTCCTTGCTCCAACGAAAAATCAGCGGTTATTAATGAACCGCTCCTCTCTGCAGCCTCTACCACTAAAGTACCTAAGGATAATCCGCTGATAATGCGATTTCTCGCGGGAAAATTCGCCGGAAGAGGTGTTGTTCCCATAGGGAAACTGGAAATTATGCAACCACATTCTATTATCTCCTGCATCAAAACCCTATTTTCAGGTGGATATACAATATCAATTCCGCATCCAAGTATTGCCGTAGTAGGGCCACCAGCTTCTATAGCTCCTTTGTGAGCAAAAGAATCGATGCCCCGTGCCATGCCGCTAACTACATTTATATTCATTAAGGCAAGTTCTTTTGCAAAATTTGTGGCGACGCGCCTTCCGTACGTAGAAGCCTTTCTCGAACCAACAACGGCAATTGATCTATTGTTTAATACAGATTTATCACCTTTAATATATAAGACAGGAGGAGGATCATAGATTTCCTTTAATCTCTCGGGATATTCTTCATCAAATAGGGTTACTATACTGACCTTTTGCTCAGTTGCTTTTTCAATTTCACTATAAGGTTCAATTTTCGATCTATGTGTTATTATTCTTTCACATAATTTTTTTCCAATTCCCGGAACGTCTAATAATTCCTCAGCATCTGCTTTNATAAATTCGGAAAAACTATTATACTTTTCTGCTATACTTTGTATTTTTATCGAACCAAGGTCCGGAAAGAGATTTAAAGCAACTAAAAGCAAACTACTTTCTTTCATAATGACCTCCCAAAGTATTATATCAAAATATCTACCTAATGACGAAATCGATTGCAGGAAAATACTTACATTATAAGTCTGTCTAGCTTACAAATAATAAGAAGCATATTGATACCCGACCGCGAGATTGTATTATGCGGAGCTTATGGTTTTATCTTTATCATGATCTGATATTTTGATAGTATTTATCTAGATTCCTATACTGTAATGCTTCAGCTAGATGATACTCTTTAATGGAGTCTTTGCCATCTAAATCCGCTATNGTCCTGGCTACTTTTAATATTTTATTGTGGGCCCTAGCAGTCAACTTCATGTTGTGAAAGGCTTCTTTCATTAACAATTTGCCGCTTTTATCTAATTTGCAGTATTTTTGCATAAGGCTCGGNGTAAGCTGCGAATTGCAATGTATTTTTTGCCCATTATATCTTTCCAATTGCATTAATCTTGCAATCTCAACTCGTTTTCTGATGGACTCTGAATCTGTAGTGCTTGGTCCCTCCAAATCGGCATATTTTACCGGCGCTACTTGTAATTGCATATCTATTCTGTCCATTAAAGGACCAGATATTTTTGAAAGATATTTGTTGATTTGATGCGGTGTACAAGTACATTCATGAAATGGGTCCCCGTAAAAACCACACGGGCATCCGTGCGGTACAAAAATACCAACACTACCCAACTTATCATGTAATCAAATTTGACCTGATGCACGAAATTCAACAGCATAAAAAAAGCGTCGGGATGCGCTCGTAGAGTCTTTGAAAAATGCCAAAACTTTTGGTGAAGTTTTTAAAACAGCAAGGCTATTGCAGGGATTAACGCAAGAACAGTTGGCAAAGATTGCAAATTGTTCAACAATGAGTATATACTATTACGAAAACGACATCAAGTACCCTAGAAGGTTGGATGTGGAAAAATTTGAAAATATATTAGGCGTTAAGCTCAAACACTTCATTCCGGCTGAGAATGAAAATAAAATCCCAAACATTGCTGAAAAAATAAAAGAAGCCCGTCTTGCAAAAAATCTAAATAGACAGCAGTTAGCAGATATATTGGGATGCCACGTGAATACAGTTACACGATGGGAGCGTAAAGAAAGATATCCGTTACCATCGTACATTAGTAAAATGGAGGAAATACTGGATGTCAAGTTTCGCCAAAACGAAGATCGCGTCAAGTTTTTTTAGGTTTTTTCAACAAAAGACCCACCATCGTTTTTAGGATGAATATATTCTCAGCCTTTACCAACATAGGCATTCTCTATAGCAAGGTTTTCGCTAAACTATAATGAACACTCTTTATTATGCCATTTATATTATACATTGCGATAATAATGATTTTATAGCTTGGCTTGTCCAAGTTTTTTTATTTCTAAATATGGGTAAGCTGGTTATGACCCCATATGTTGATTTAATTTTTTTTAGTTGTTTTGCTTTATACATTGTTTGCTTCGGAAGTTCTATAGGCCTTAAAGCTTCATATTGTTGCTTTAATATGGCATTTTTGATTGATATTCCGCTAACTTTTATTGCTCTTAATTGGGCCATTTTGTGAGCTCCTGCCTTGCTCCATGAAATGGGGCCTCTAGAAAGTCTTTCTGATAATACGTGGCTTACATGGCTTTCTGCACTGCAGCCTGATATCTCATCTTTGTATAGGCTGTATGAGCATATTCCATCCCAATTGCTATTGATGTAGGTTTGGCATTTTGTTATCGGGTTTTTAGGGTTTGTTACTCCAAGTTTTTTAAGTTTTTGTTCAAAGATCTCATTGACTTTTAGTTTGTCTCTTTTGAGAATAGCTTTCCATAATGCTCTTTTGGATTTTTTGTCATCTTTGAAAGCAGATGTTATGTGTTTTTGTAGGTGGAATAGGTCTAATACATATATGGCGTTGGGTAGGTATTTTACTCCAAATTTTATCCACTCGGCTCCATCTCCTGATATGTATATGCGTTTTATTTGGTCTTCGTCATAGGTGTCTGTTATGTATTTCCAAACTTGTTCCCAAAGGTCTTCTATTTTGTCGCCATCGTAAACCCCTGAAAAGTATACGGTATTTTTTAGTTTGTTCTTGCCTTTTTTTATGGTTTGTTTTCCTTCATGTACGTAAATTAATTTGGCCATGCCGGCTTTGCCGCTTTGTAGGTGAATGTGGTCTTCGTCTGCTTCTATATAAATGATTTCGGCTTTTTTCTTGTTATCTGAGCTTTGGTAAGTTCTTATGTTATCTATTTTTCTTAATGTGTTCATTACTGTCTGGCAGCTTATGTTACAATCGGCTCCATTTCTTTTTAGTTCTTGGGTGCTTTTTTTATAGGAAAGTATGGTGGATATATCTACTATATCTGCTTTTAGCACGGTGTCTATTCTTGCATATTTTTGTATCCCTGCTGCTTTATCTGTAAGGTAGGCTTTTTCTCCTGTTTCTTTGTTTTTGTAATACCGTCTTTTATATGTGACATCCCCAAAATTTGTGGTTACCGTTCTTTTACAATCTTTTTGAACTACTACCCAGTTTTTCCTTTCTTGTTTGTCTTTATATATTTTTTTGTCAAGTTNATTAAGTACTTCCACACATATTTCTTTCCCCAGGTCGTTTAGCAGTTTTTTAAGTTCTATTTCGAATTCNGGATAGGTAATTTTTTCAGCTAATAAGTCAAATATTTTTTCAGCTACAAGCAGGAATTTTTGAAAAACAGGTTGAATTAGTTTCATATAGACCTCACCTTTCTGAGTTTTTTTAACTCATCCTGCTAGGATGGTGAGGTCTTTTTTCTATGTACGATCGCCGTTTTCCTGCTTTTTGACCTAATAAAATTTTACGCTATCAAAACGAATACATGAGGAATTTAAAGAGGATTGAAGATGACAAGTAAAATCAGAGCAAGACATCAATTAAAAGAGGTAACGATGACTGTAAAGAGCGCGTAGAAAAAGCTGCTGATTTTTATGCCAAAGCTGTAATAAAAATGATTATAGAGGGAAAGCTTAAGTTC
>JGI24713J26584_10003299_pt1 | contig 10561 bp, 8 predicted proteins | sample BioPla4DNA1_FD_26584 | JGI IMG/M metagenome (IMG submission 26584) | reverse complement strand
TGTGTTCAAAGCGATACAGCTCCCCCTGGAAGCGAAACTCCACCCAACACCCCCACCGGTCCCAGTTGAAATTGTAGCTATCAACCTGAAAGCGCTTCATGACCTCGGCGAGCTTTCTTTCGTAGATCTCGGGGCTGCCGTAATACCTCTTCACCGGGAACATGGATTCGCCACCACCTTGGCATATAGACCTGGGACAGCTCCAGTCTCTAATTAGTATAAACAAAAGTATTCCCTATTATTGAAGGGTGGCAGCAGAACTCACACCTCCAGTTCCCGGCGGGCCCGCCGGGGCCAGTCGGGCTCCGCCAGCAGTGCCCGGCCAATGCCAATGAGGTCGGCCTTCCCCCGCTGCAGGAGTTCTTCGGCCAGGCGGGGGCTGGTGATGCCGCCGGTCAGGATTACCGGCACCGAAACCATTTCCTTGATACCCTCCGCCAAGGGAGCGAAGTAGGCTGGCGGGGCACCGGCAGGCCGGCTGCCGCCCATCCCGCCAGAAATGTCCAGGATGTCGACCCCGGCCTCCACCAGTTTGGGGGCAACCTGCCGCGCCTCATCCAGGGTAAAGCCCCCTGCCATATTGTCGTCGGCGCCGAGGCGGTACAGGATGGGATAGCTGGGACCAACCTCCTCCCTGACGGCGGTGACCACTGCCAGGGGGAAGCGGAGCCGGTTTTCCAGGGAACCCCCGTATTCATCCTCGCGCTTGTTGGTCAGGGGGGAGAGGAACTGATTGAGGAGAAAACCGTGGGCCCCGTGGATCTCCACGGCAGAAAAACCGGCTGCCACTGCCCGCCGGGCCGCTGCCCGGTATGCAGCCAGCAATTCTGCCAGGTGAGCCTTTGTCAGCTCCCGGGGTACGCGGCCGCTGACGGGATGGGGCACCGCCGAGGGCCCCACCGGTTCGGGACAGCTGGCAGACCTGGAGCCGGCGTGGGCCAGCTGGAGAGCCACCTCAGGGCCGGCCTCCCGGATCTTTGCCGCCAGTTTCTTTAGACCGGGAATGAACTTGTCAGCATAAACAGCCAGCTGTTTGGGCCTGTGCTGGCCCCCGGGCTCGACAAAGGTGTGTTCCACAATGGTGAGGCCTACTCCGGCCCGGCTCAGGTAGTAGTCAAAGTGTCTTTCCGTGACTTCCCCCTCTTCGGTGGCCAGGTTGGAGGCCATGGGCGGCATGACAATCCGGTTTTGCAGCTCAAGGCCCTTGACCGCCAGGGGAGAAAAGAGCTTGCTCATCCCTCCATCCCTCCTCTTTAACTTTTCCTTTGCCCTTTATTCTTCCCCCAAATCCTGGGGCAAAAAGCCCAGGTAGAGACTCCGCTCCAGCTTGCTGTCGAAGGAGGTCCATTTTCCTTCCCCGTCCCGGTGCCTGTCCAGCACCTCCTGGAAGTGGTTCATCTGGGCCCCCAGGTAATCGGCATGGTGGAGGGCGAAGGCATTCATGGTTTTAGGGGGCTCGGGGGAACCCCATTCCCTGTATCCGTGATGGGAAAGGATCATGTGTAACAATTCCGCAGCTAAGTCCTGCGGGAAACCTTCCAGGCTGGCCAGGGCCTCTTCGACCATCTGGAAGCCCAAAAGGATATGGCCGAAGAGTTTGCCGGCATCGGTAATTTCAAAATTGAGGGCATGGGCGTCGTATTCCCTGACCTTGCCGATATCGTGGAGGAGGGCCCCGGCCACCAGCAGGTCCCGGTCCAGATAGCGGGGATAGAGCCTGACCAGGTGCAGGCAGATGGAGGCCGTCTCCAGGGTATGTTCCAGCAGGCCCCCCACATAGGCGTGATGGATGGACTTGGCCGCCGGGGCATCGGCAAAGGCAATGAGGAAGCTGCGGTCCTCAAAAAAAGTGCGGAGGAGGTCCTGCAGGTGGGAGTTTTCCAGGCCCTGGACCAGCTGCAGGAGTTCCCCCACCATCTGCCGGCGGTCCTTCCCGGAGGCCCGCTGGAAATCGGCCAGGTTGACCTGTCCCTTGGCCACCGGGATCAGGCTTTCCACCGTCAGCTGGAGCTGCTCCCGGTAGGTGCCCACCTGTCCTGTAACCCGTACCAGGGGACTGGCCGCGCAGCTTTGGTAGGCCTCCCTGGCCCCCTGCCACATGACGGCATTTATGATCCCCGATTTGTCCCCCAGGACCAGCCGCAAATACTCCTCCTCCCCATCGGGTTTGGGGTTCTGAAACCGGTGGAGGCCCCTTTCGATGACCAAAAAAATATCGTCGACCCGATCCCCTTCTACTATTTCTGCCACAAACTGCTTCTTCACGCCTTTCTTCCCCCTGTTCTTGTTCTTGCCTCCATATTCGACGAAAAGGCCGGTTTTCCTAGTGATGGACCGGCCTTTTCCTGGCCACCAGTATTACTTCAGCATGCTGTGAAGGGTTACTTCCGGCAGCCAACTTTCTACTGCTGATAATCGACAACCGTTATTTCCAGCGGCTCTTCATCCTCGCCATGCAAATCCCGGTAGAGGCAGTAGAGAACTAAAACCCCGTAGGTCCCCACCGGAGCGTAGACAAGGATGGCCGGCAGGAGGGAAAACTGCCCCATGGCGTTGACCAGAAAGCTGGCCAGGAAGTTGATGGCCGCCACCCCTAAAATGTGCAGCAGGACCGGCCGAAAATTGCCAGCAACGGTGTGCACAGAGCGGTCGAGGGCAGGCAGGATCTCCAGGTCTTCGTCAACCAGGGCATATTCCACAAAGATCAGCAGGGCCGCCACGGCCAGGAAGGCCAGGGCGATGAGGAGGGCCCCCAGGGCTCTAGTGAAGATGATGAGGGGCAGCAGGAAAATAAGGGAGACGACAAAGACCAGGGCCAGCAAGAGCTGCAGGAGGATAAAACGTTTCCAGAAGTAGCGGCCGTGGGTCAAAAAGCCCTGCACCGTCGCCTTCCTCCCCGCCAGGCCCTCTTTGAGAAGGCCCAGGAAGCCGCCTGTGGCAAAGCTGCCCACCAGGAAGGAAATAACCAGCAGGAAAAAGACCTGGAGCCCGGCGCCTCCGAGCCGGTCCAGTACTTCCCAACCACCCACACCCAGATCGAGGCGCCAGAAGTCAATCTCGGTCACATTGGCTATGGAAGGGGGGACTGTAGGCAGGGCAAATTTTACCCGGAACTGGTCCGGGGGTATCCTCCCTACCCCCTCACCCAAAAGGAAGAACACCATGAAGAGGGAGAAGAGATCCAGCAGGACCGGTACCAGCACAAGCCCGAAATTCCGCCGCAATGCTTCCAGGGCCCGGGAAAATGTCATTTAGAACACCTCAATTCCTGGCTAAGTTAATAATATCCTATGCTTCTTCCCGGCCGGCCTCCACCCCTGCCGGGAGGGGCTATTTTCTCTCCAAACCGGCAAAAATGCCCTCCAAAAATAGCGGCAGGCCCTGGCCTGCCGCCATCACCCCTATTCCTTTGGTATTTGGAAGGTGACCACACCCAATTCCTCTGCTGCCCAGTAGCCCCGGTTTATCAGGGTTACCGCCCGGCGTCCGGGGGGCAGCACCCAGGCCAGCTCCAGCCGGGTTTCCCAGAGCTCCCCTTCCCCTTCCTCACCGGACGCCCCTGGCACTGCCCTTGCCACAGCCTGGCCGGTCATGCCCCCGGGTTCTACCGGATGGGTTTCCCCCACATCGTCGATTACCTCCCAGCGGTGGGCCTCGAAGAGCCAGGTATTATCCTTATGGGCAGTATAAGTTATGGTAGCCCGGCCCTCTCCCTCCCCTAAGTGAAGGTCTGTGATCCTCACTTCCTGCCCGCCGGGGGTATAGCCGACACCTGCCGCCAGGGGCAGCCGGGTTTCCCCTTCCCGGTAAAGGGAACCTGCCAGCCGAATGGTAACGGGGGTGCCGGGAGTAAAGGAGTCGGACCGCTGGAACTCCAGCTCATAACTCTGCTCCCAGGAGCCATCCTCCAGGAGGGAGCCGGAGCCGCTCCCGCCCCGGGGCTCCAGTTGTTCCCCGTCCAGGAAAAAGGCCACTTCCCCGCTGCCGATCAAATCGGGGGCCGGCCCCTCCCCCCGGTAATGCAACCGCAATACTGTTTGGGTAGGGGCGATGAGCATATCTTCCACGGTCAGGATACCGCCGGTAAGGTCGATGGCCTCGGCTATGGCCACGGTGCGGGTGAGCTCACTTAAGGGGGCCCTGGTAACGGGGAAGGAGACATGCCAGCGGCCCCGGACGTCCCCAATCTCTTCCACCAACAGCTGCAGCTCTCCCTCCGGTGCCGGCAATGGATCGAACTCGATGCTCTCCACCTGCACCCCGTCGATGAGCTCGCCCCGGCCCCCCATCCCGTGGACAAAGGGCTGGCCGTTGAAGAGAATGGCCCTGGGGCCAAACTTGACCGGTCCCCGCTTCTCCCCCTCCACGGTATAGATGACGGTGGTCTGGGTAGCATCGGCCAGCACCCGGTGGACCCGGAGGGTATAGCCCTGGTCGGTGGCGCTGGCCAGCACCTCCTGGAACATATTGTGTTCCTCGGCCCATTCCCAGCCCTTTTCGATCTCCGACCAGGCGGCAATATACTTGCCCACCACAGGGAGATGCTCTGCCGCCCAAATCCTTACACTGGGAAATACCATTATCGACACCGCCATAATCAGAGCCGCCGCCGCAAGGCTGCCCAGCCCGTTGCGGAACCAAAGATACAGCCGTTCCCGCCGGGCCTGGCGGCGTACAATTTCCCGGAGCTTCCGGGAGCGGTCGGCGGATAACTGTCCCTGCTCCGCCCAGGTATGCAGGAGCTCCCTCATTTTGTCATCCAGCTCCCGATCAAAGTCCTCCTCCATCACGGTGCAACCCTCCTCTCATCCCAAGTTTTTCGCAGGTGGGCCAAGGCCCGGTACAGCCGGGACTTAACCGTTCCCAAGGGAATGCCCACTTGGTCTGCGATTTCTTGTAGAGAAAGGTCTGCCAGGTAGCGCAGCACTATGACCTGCCTCTGGTCCGGCTCCAGTACCTTCAGTTCTTCCCACAGGGCACGGGCTTCCACATCAACCTCCGGTGACGGCGGAGCCGCGTCCCCTTCCGGCATGGCAGCGGGTTCCAGCAGGATCAGGCGCTTCCGGCTGCGCATGTGATCAATGGCCCGGTTAACCACAATCCGCCGGATCCAGGCAGGAAAAGCGGCGGGCCCGCCCTGCAGCTGGCGGCGATGCCGCCAGGCCTGTTCCACTGCCTCCTGCAGGACATCCCAGGCATCGCTTTCCTGACCCAGCATGGCCCAGGCTATCCGCAGTAATTTCCCCTCCTCCTTTTGGAGTAGTTCAATGAAATCCTGCTCTTGCAAGTTGTACCAACTCCCCTCGGACCGGTCCGGTACTCTAAAGACAGCCTGAACCAAGGGAAAAGTTCCTTTATTTTGGCAAAAAATTTGGCCGTGGTTAATTATACAATACCACCAGGGAGCACAAAACCCTTGATAGCGGAACTTTTCCCCCGTTATACCGTCTCAATAACTAAAGACAAAAGGAAAGGGTGGATGAGTATGAATAAAAAACTCCTTGTGTTCACCTTCGTGCTGCTGCTGACCCTAAGCGTCATAGCAGCCGCCCAGGCCCTGGCGCCAGTAAAGATCGTGGTGAACGGCACCGAACTGGAAACCGACGTGGCCCCGGTCCTAAAACAGGGGAGGGTCCTGGCCCCCGTCCGGGCTATTGCCGAAAAATTAGGTGCCGAGGTCATCTGGGACGGGGAAAGGAACACAGTCTACATCAATACCGTTAAAACAGAAGGGAAAGCAGGGGAAGAGGACACTGGGGCAGAGGTTGCCGCTCTAGTTGAGACCTTCGGGTCCAGGCTCCAAAGGGTCTCCCTGCTGGCGCCGGAAGAGATCCTGGTCCAGATCCTGGAAGAAAACTATGGCGGCCTGGTTGCACCCCGGCTGCTGGCAGAATGGAGCAGGGAACCCGCCAGGGCCCCGGGACGGCAGCTCTCCAGCCCGTGGCCGGAGCGGATTGAAATCCTCGCCCTTGAACAAACAGCCCCAGAGAGCTATCGGGTGAAGGGCGAAATTATTGAAGTGACCAGCGTCGAGCTGGCANAGGGGGGAATTGCCGCCCGGCGGCCCATTACCCTGGTGGTGGAAAAGGAGGAAGACAGCTGGCTCATTACCGCCGTTACCCTGGGTGAATACGCTGAAACCAATGCCATTGTCTATAATAATGACCAATATGGTTTTTCCTTTGCCCTGCCGGAGGGCTGGGCAGGTTATACCATCGTAGCGGAGGAGTGGGAAGGTTTTGACCCCGAAGCCCCCGGGGCAGCTGCTGCCCAGGGTCCCACAATTATTATCAGACACCCCCAGTGGAAGGCGGAAAAGCCGCGCCAGGATATCCCGATCCTGGTCTTCACCCACGCCCAGTGGGAAGCCATGGAGGAGGGAAAATTCCATATCGGCGCCGCCCCCATCGGGCCCCGGGAGCTTGACCGGAACGGCAAATACGTCTTTGCCCTCCCCGCCCGGTACAACTTCGCCTTCCCCGAGGGATACGAAGAGGTAGAGGCCATCCTGGAAACCAATCCCCTGCAGGCCAATGAAAATTACATTTAAATATGTATCTTATCCCCCTCTCTTAACAGAGGGGGATTATTTACTTTCTGACCATAATCAATTAATCTTGCAACTTACGGGCGACCACAGGTCGCCCCTACCGCTTACCAGTCAATTGTAATAATTGTCAATTGTCACCTGTTAGCGCAGCTTTTTATAGTGATTTAACTCCCTGGCCACCTGTAAAAATCGTGCCTCCAGTCTTTCCTTTTCTTCCTCATCTTTGCTCTCATCCAATTTGCCGCCGAGATAGGCCAGTTCGCATTCGAGGCGGATGATGTTGGCGGCTACATCTTCTTCCTGGCCGGCGGCCCTGTCCCTCCCCGTTTCTTCCCTTTTCTTCGCCAGATAGTATTCATAGTTCCCGTGGTAACACCGGAGCTTCCCGGCTTCCAGGGCAAAAATCCGGTTGGCCAGGCCCATGAAATACCGGTCATGGGTCACGAAAATAAAGCTGCCGCCAAAATCGGCCAGGGCCTCTTCAATGGCCTCCCTGGATTCGATATCCATATAGTTGGTCGGCTCATCGAGGACGAGGAAATTGGCCCCGGACAGGATAAGCTTGGCAAAGGCAACCCGGCCCTTCTCCCCCATACTCAAGTCCCCTATTCTTTTGTACACGGCATCCCTCCGGAAGAGGAGGCAGGCCAGGAGAAGGCGGGCCTCTTCAACGACAGCTTCCCCGGTCAAGACTTCATCGAGGACGCTGGCAGCAGGGTTGAGGTTATCAAGCTCCTGGGCGAAATAGCCTATTTTAACAGACGGATTGACCCTTACCTTCCCCTCATAATCGGCAAGGCAGCCGGCGATTATTTTGAGGAGGGTGGTCTTGCCCGCCCCGTTGGGCCCTATGAGGGCAATTTTATCCCCCCGCCTGATGGTAAAGGAAACATCTTGGAATAGCACCTTCTCGCCAAAGGCCTTCCCCACCTTCTCCCCCCGGAGGAGAACCCGGGGAAAGCTCTTCCCCCTTACATTTTTGTTGAGGACAGCAAAGGCAGGTGCCGGCAATTTGGTCGGTTTGGCCACCTTTTCCTTCTCGAGCCGCTCCAATTCCCTTTCCTTGGCTTTGAGGACACTGGCATGTTTTTTGGCCTTACTCCGATAAAAATCGTTGGTACCGGCGGCAGTATGGGCCTTCTGATACCAGTTCCTCCGCTCGTTGATCACCTGTTTTAAGTGCCGAATTTTCTGCTGCTGCTTCTCGTACTCCCGTTCCAGGGTCCGCTCCTCTATTTCCCTTTGTCTCCTGTAGACCGAGTAGTTGCCTTCATAGACCTGTAGGCCCTGGGAAGTCAATTCCCAGATCTTGTTCACCACCCGATCGAGAAAATAACGATCATGGGAGATTACCACCAGGGGCTGGGTCAGTTTTGCCAGAAAGTCTTCCAGCCACTCACAATTATCCAGATCCAGGTGATTGGTAGGTTCATCCAAAAGCAAGAGATCAAAATCACTGACCAGGATCCGGCAGAGGGAAAGCTTGGTCTTTTCCCCACCACTCAAGCTGTTGGCCCTCTGGCCCCACCTTGCGGCACCGATGCCCAGCCGGTTAAGGGTTTTTTGCACCTCTTTGTCGGCATCCTGCAACCTGGGGTTCCCCCTGGCCGCCTCCAGGACCACCTGGTATACTGTATCCTCCTTACCAAATACCGGGTACTGCTCCAGGTAGAGAATTTTGGCCCTGGGAGGGGAGGCCTCGATTTGCCCTTCATCCCTAGCCTCCCGGCCGGCCAATATCCTGGCCAGGGTTGTTTTCCCCACCCCATTTTTCCCCACCAAACCGATTTTGTCGGCAGGGTTGATAGACCCGCTGATATTATCCAGGACCGTCCTGGCTCCATAGCTTTTACTCAGACCGGTAAAATGTAAATTCACCATATCATCTCCCCATCTTCCCTTGTGGGGATGATAGCCAAAATAAAAAACTGCAGCAAACACCCCGGTGTCATACTGCAGCAAGGTAACAAAGTTAAGGGCTGCTAAGCCCCGACTCATATTTACAGGTTTTCCACGGAAGTGTTTTTTAACTATCATCCCGAAAAAGGGCATAGTGCTCNCTAGGCCGGCGGCTGCCTTCTATCTGCCCCCTACCACCCTGGGAACTATTAAATTCTTTAGTTAAAAAACACTCTCCTCATTGGGCACCTCATATATCTTTTATTGTAATTCTATGTTATCATAGGAAAAGCCCTGAAGCAAGTTTTCCAGTAANTATGTATCTGTCAAGATAACTCGGGTACTTTTCCTTCCGAAGTGATTTATTGTATTTTTTTGGTAGAAGACTGGATAACGTGAATGCTTCCAGCTTTCTCTGCGTTTTTAATCATTTTGATGAAGCAGAGTATTAGAAACCTCAGCAGCAGCACCTAAACGACTGTAAACTGCAGTCTCCATGTTGTATTCCTGCGTGCCCGTAGGAGTTCAGGAGCCTCTACCAAACTAACAAGCAAACTAGCAGGCGTCAATGCTGTTTGGAGTATTTAGCTCAGATTGCTCAGATAGTCGAGAAAGATGGATGGCTCAATTGCTGCATAACTCGGGCCAATCCTCCACTTGCATTTAATCCACGGAGTTTTGCCGGTAAGCTACCGCTACGAGGCTCATAGGTTGCAGACTTAAGAGCTTCTTTGACCCTCCCTACGCCAAACTTCTGTCTTATCAGGGGTACTACCTTTCCACTCTGTCCAAGTTTTTCTGTGACTTCCAGCAGACGCCCTTCAAATTTCGCATTCAGCACGGCCAGCATATTCCGTAACCCGGCTAGGCTCCAGCTCTGGCCGTGTTTTTTTAGCCGATTACTGTACAGGTCCATCTGAGATTCAGCAGCACCTAAACCACGGTATCCACTAGTGTCTATGTTGTATTCTTCCTGTAGGCGCACGCGATAATCTCGCAGGGATTCAGTTACCTCTAACAAGTCGTTGATAAAGGCTTGCAAGCGCTTGCGCTGTTTGGCGTCTGCTTCAGCTGATACCGCTTCAGCCAGGGTGGTGAAAAACAAGACTACATCACTAGCTTCAAGGGCTTCCATGGCACTTTTGAGCTTTTCCGGCTGTCCTTTGAGTAATGATTTGAGTTCGCGTTTCAAATGAAATTGGTCAACCTGGTAGATGGCATGGGGAAACCAATCAATTCCTTTTCGTATCCATGGTGCCCGGTCGCCGTTAATTACTACTATGGTGTTTTCTAAATCATAGTGGGCTGCTAAATAGCGGCTGGCTTCTTCCCAAAAGTATTTCGCCTCACCCTCCCAAGTAAAGTGCTGCTTGTTAATTAATTTGTATTCTTCACTGCTGGGATGTCGCGCCTCCCAGCCTTCATGGCTGACTAAAATTCGTGCCTCTATGGAAGGTTTCTTTTCCCTTTGAAGGGAGGCCCAAAGACCATCTACTTCGAGAAATAATACGGGTAATTTGCGTTCCCCAGCCGGGAATTCCCGCTGTTTTGCTTCTTCTTGTCTTAGCTCTTCTCCCGCCGCCTGGACCACTTGCCTAATGCTTTCATGGCTAATTACTCTTTCGCCAAAGAGATTTTTGAAAGCTTTTTCGGCTTCACGATATGAGCATGTTGCACCAAACACGGCTGCCAACGAGGCAAGACCGGGAGCAATCCGGCTGCGCTGAGGAAGCCCACAAAGCTCATCGAGCAAGTATACCCTTTTTTTCATCTGACGATCTAGATAACAGCGCCTGCGAAAACGAACCGTACCGACAAGGGTCTCAACCCCTCGAGATACCTTTTCCAAAACTTCGTACCGATTTTTATCACACGCAGAATGTATCTGATCATCTAGCCGTTCCAATAAAGCAGAGAACGCTTCACAAAATTCTTTTCTTAGCTCTTGAAACAAAATTTGTTCCAGCTGGAGGAAGGAAATATTGATCATTTCACGAAGTCTTTCCATAGGAACGAGGGCCACCTCCTCTGTGTTTTGTTGTGCTAACTTATCACTTCGGAGGATCGGCTTCTCGTTCCTTCTTTTTTTCTAAAATTCTCCTCCAGTACCAG
>JGI24713J26584_10003293_pt1 | contig 10570 bp, 9 predicted proteins | sample BioPla4DNA1_FD_26584 | JGI IMG/M metagenome (IMG submission 26584) | reverse complement strand
ATTGCTCCTGCAGCAGTTCAGACAAAACATTCAGTTGCTGAAAATACTATTTCTGCAGGAGTTGTCTTTACACATTCTTCAATGGCTGGCCCTGGTATGCCATCTCTATCGCCAATGATGATTACTTTTGAATTTTCATTGAATATTGACATTTTACCAACTCCTTTCTTTTTATTGAAAGTTAAAATACCGATATTTGTTAGTTAATTATTTATCAGTATTCATGTTGTTCTTGTTTATAATATTATCAGTTTTTTTCATGTATTTCAAGTGTATTTTATAAAAATACATAAAAAAACCTAGGTATTTTTTACCTAGGTTTTGTAAAGGTCCGTTTATAACATTTCCTTCTTAATCTTAAGGACAAATTCATCGATATGTTCCCTAGCATATTTTTCTGCTTTTTCTACATTCTTTTCTTTTATTGCTTCTACTACTTTCCCTAAGGTCCTAGTAAATAACTCCATATCATCAAAATACTGCTCACAATAATGCCATAGTCTCTCTGTATGATAATGAAGTGAAATCAATATTTCCTGCAACCAAGGATTACCGCAGCTCATAAGTATAATCCTGTGAAATTTTTCATCCTCTATAATGGCATTTTGATAATCATTATTAGCCTCATACTCACCAAGCCTCTCAATTATTTCATCTAGTTTTTTGATATTTTCTTCGCTTATTCTCTCAACTGCAAGTCTAGTAGCAAATGGATCTAAGACCCTAGTTAATTCAAATACATGTTTCATCTGTTTAAAATCAATGGCTGGCACCTGGGCACCAAATCTGGGAATAATATTTAATAGTTTATCATTATGTAGTTGATGAAAAATCTTCCTGACAGGTGTCCTACTTATATTAAACTCATCTGCTATGTCTACTTCATTTAAAACTAGGCCTGGCTCATATTCTAGGTTGACAATTCTTCTTTTCAATATTTCATAAATCTCTTCTGTCTCTAATTTGGTATCGGTCATATACATACTCCTTACTTAATATTGTTATATAATATATTATATTAGAATTGTAAAATAATCAAATAAAAAATCTATTGGTATACAAGATGTTATAAACTATGTATACTACCCCAATACATCTACTACTTTTTTCATCATCTTCCTTATGGGAAGGTTATAAGGACATTTATCTTCGCACCTACCACATTCTATACAGTGAGCTGCCTTTTTTTCCATAGCATCATACCTAGTTTTTGCCCATTCTTTTAGGTCATATCTTGTAAAATATCCTTCCAATAAAAACTGGGTTGGTATGTCTATGCCTTGGGGACATGGTAAACAGTAGCCACATCTTCTACAGAATTCAGTACCTAAGGAATTGGCTTCTTCAAATAATTTCTTTTCTTCTTCCTCAGTTAATTCCCTCCTGTTGATACCTACTGACGCATTTGTGCTTACTTGTTCTAAGGTATCCATGCCGGGAATTACTACGGAAATATTTGGGTTGTTAATTATAAACCTTAGGGCTAATTCACCATTTCTAATGGCACCACCGGCTAAAGGCTTCATAACTATTACACCTATATTCATCTTGTTTGCTTTTTCAAATAATTCTTCTGCTTGACGTTCCACTGGATTATATGGGCATTGTATAGTAGCAAACTCTTCAGTGTCTATTGCCTTAGAAAGTATTTCTGGGCTATGAGATGTAATTCCAATGTGCCTTACTAAGCCCTTTTCCCTTGCCTCCTTTACCCCTTTAAGTGCTCCATTGTCGCTTAAAATTTGATCTAGTTGTTCAAAATCCCTAACATTATGAAATTGATACAAATCTATATAACTGGTTTTTAATTGATTTAAAGATATTTCCAACTCCTCTAGAATACCATCATAGTCCCTCTTGGCAGATTTAGTGGCTAAGTAAAACTTCTCTCTCCCTATTAATTCTAAGGCATGTCCTATTAGGCTTTCAGACTGATTATATCCCCTAGCAGTATCTATGAAATTTATACCATTTTCATATGCAGTGCTAATTAGCTCCATAGCCATGCTTTCATCTACTCTTTGTAGAGGTATGCCTCCAAATCCTATTACTGAAACTTCGAAATTAGTACTTCCTAATATCCTTTTTTCCAATTAAATTCCCCTTTCCTTATAAAACCCTTGCTTCTCCTTTATATACAAGTCCCGTAGCACAGTCTACTGTAACTATTTCTCCATCTTCTAAGATTGTAGTTGCATCTTCTGCTCCTACAATAGTGGGTTTGTTTAGGTTTAATCCTACAATAGCTGCATGGGATGTTAGACCACCTTGTTCTGCTATAATTGCAGAGGCCCTTTCTATGTATTTTACCATTTCCTTATCTGTAAATTTGCAAACTATAATGTCACCATCAGTAAATTTATCTTCAAGGTCTTCTAGACTATTTATTATACATACCTTTCCTAAGGTTGTTTCACTTCCTATTCCCATACCTTTTACGAGTACTTTTCCAATGGTATGGACTTTTATGAGGTTAGTAGAACCTGAGGTTCCCACAGGAATTCCTGCAGTTATCACTACTAAGTCACCCTCCTTTACATAATTGTTTTCCATAGCAGCCTGAATAGACAGCTCAATTACATCATCTGTTGAATCGCTATAAGGAGACAAAACAGGATAAACTCCCCAGACTAGGGACAGCCTCCTCATTACTACTTCTGAAGTTGTTGCTGCAATAATTGGAGCCTTTGGCCTAAACTTAGATATGGCCTTCGATGTATAACCAGAAGATGTGGCAGTGATTATAGCAGATGCACCTAAGTCCATAGCTGTTGTGCAAGTAGCCTTACTTATGGCATTAGTTGTTGATAATTCTGAAATAGTAAATTTAGATCCCAATATAGCGCTATAATCTAGGGATGCTTCAGTTCTAATAGCTATATTATACATGGTCTTTACTGATTCTACAGGATATTTACCTGCTGCTGTTTCTCCAGACAACATAATAGCACTGCTACCATCAAGTATGGCATTGGCCACATCTGTAACCTCCGCCCTGGTAGGCCTTGGATTTCTTATCATAGAGTCTAACATTTGGGTAGCTGTAATAACTGGTTTTCCAACTAAATTGGCCTTTTTAATTAACTCTTTTTGAACTAGGGGTATTTCTTCCGTCTGGATTTCTACACCCAGGTCTCCCCTTGCAATCATTATGCCATCTGCTGTAGCTAATATTTCATCTATGTTGTCTACACCTTCTTGATTTTCTATCTTGGCTATTATTTCAATGAAATCACCATTATTTTCTTCTAAAATCTTCCTAATTTCTAAAACATCTGAAGCCTTTCTAACAAAGGATGCAGCGATGAAATCCACTTCATTTTCTATTCCAAAAATAATATCTTCAATGTCCTTTTTAGTTACAGCAGGCAAATTGATTTTAACATTGGGAACATTAACTCCCTTATGGTTTTTTAGGGTCCCACTATTTAAGGCTAGGCATTTTATATCTGTATCATCTATTATTTCTAATACTTCCAGCTCTACTAGCCCATCATCTATTAAGATTTTGCATCCTTTTTTTACGTCCTTGGGTAATCCTTTATAGGAGATACTTACTATGTTTTTATCTCCCAATATTTCCCTAGTGGTTAAAGTAAATATATCTCCTTCTTGAATTTCAATACTGCCCTCTTTAAAATCTCCCAACCTAATCTCTGGCCCCTTGGTGTCTAACATAATGCCTATTGGCATATTTAATTCTTTTCTAACCTTTTTTATATTATCAATTCTCTTTTTATGTTCCTCATGGGTTCCATGGGAAAAGTTTAATCTACACACGTCTAAGCCATTTTTAAAGAGTTCTCTTAAAATATGTTCAGATTCTGAAGCTGGACCTATGGTACCTACTATTTTAGTCTTTTTCATCNCTCTTCCACCATCCTTATATTGACAATATTTTTGAAGTATTGTACTTTTCAATATCAAATTTTTTTTCAATCTTTAGGGCCTCATCTATATCCATATCTATTATTTCATTACATTTCATTCCCAAGGTTCTTCCTACCTTACCTTCTTTCAACAACTCAACGGCCCTATTTCCCATTTGGCTGGCCATTATCCTATCAAAGGATGTTGGGTTTCCACCTCTTTGGATATAGCCTAAAACTGTGACCCTAGTATCTATTCCTGTTTTTTCCTGGATAGTTTGGGCAACTTCATAGGCATTGCCTACTCCTTCTGCCAAAACTATTATATGATGAAGTTTTCCTCTGTTTTTACCCTGTAGGGCCCTTTTACAAACTTCATCAATATCAAATTCTACCTCTGGTATTATTATACTTTCTGCCCCACCAGCAAGGCCTGCATAAAGGGCAATATCCCCACAGTCCCTACCCATTACTTCAATTACATTGGCCCTGCCATGGGATGTGGACGTATCTCTAATCTTGGATATGGCATCTACTACTGTTTCCACTGCAGTAAAGAAACCTATGGTATAATCTGTATATCCACAATCATTGTCAATGGTACATGGTATACCAATAGTTGGCACTCCTGCCTTAGAAAGTTCTCTGGCACCCTTTAAGGTTCCGTCCCCACCTAATACCACTAAGCCGTCTATGGAAAATACTTCTAATACATTTAAAGCCTTTTTAAAGCCTTTTTCAGTTTTGAACTCCTCAGACCGGGCAGAGCGAAGCATGGTCCCTCCCCTATGTATAATATCTGCTACAGAGGAGAGATTCATTTCAAATATATCTCCATTGATAAGCCCGCTAAATCCTTGTCTTATACCCATAACCCTAAAATTGTTATATATGCCTGTTCTAACTACTGCCCTAATGGCTGCATTCATTCCTGGGGCGTCTCCCCCACTTGTTAATACACCAATGGTCTTCATATAATTCCCCCTATTTTAATCTAGATAATTCCTAATTCTATCATAGCCTCTTGAATATCCTCTGCTTCAAATTGTGGCGATAAGATTTCATATAATTCTTCCTCCCCTTCCTTGGAGAAGAACCTAATCTTAATTATAAATCCTTCATTTTTCAGTAGCCTTTGAATTTCCAATGCTTTATCATAGCCTGTAGCCATATAAACAGTTGTCCACATACTTGCACCCCTCAACTCTTCACATTTAAGTGATTACTACAGAGTCTTCACCTAATAGACCCTTTAATTCATTTATACAACTTTGGTTGTTTATATCAACCCATAATTTTCTATCTGCTACTACTGTCTTATTATCCTTTTCAAAATATACATAAACAGGTGTATCGCCTTTGAATTTTTTTAATATGTGAACAATCCTATCCATTATATTAGGTAAGCTATTTACTGATAATTTTAAATAGAGTTTACTTGTATTAAAGGACTGAAGATCGGATATTTTTTCTACAATGAGCTTTGCTTCCTCTTCTTCAACAGTACTAATTTTCCCTTTTACTACTACAATTTTATCTTCCTCTAAAAACTTATTATATCTTTCAAAGGTAGCTGGAAACACTATACATTCAATAGTTCCAAACAGGTCCTCAAGTGTTATAAAGGCCATCATGTTGTTGTTTTTTGTTACCTTATTTTTCTTCTCAACTATTATGCCGCCTATGACTACCATATCACCGTCCTTTAGTCCATCAAGATTTTCTCCCATATCTTCACTTATATTTAATATATCAATTGTTGTAGCTGAAGTTATCTTATCTAACTGATCTTTATATGGCTCCAAAGGATGGCCTGAAATATAAATGCCTATAGTCTCCTTTTCCATGGAAAGCAATATGTTCTTGGGAAATTCTTCGATATCTGGTAAGTTGTCCCTATATTCCTCAGTTTCTATCCTATCAAAGATAGAAAATTGCCCTTCTATGTTTTTCTTCCTATTAGAATGGATATTGTCTATTGTTTTTTCAAATATGGCTAACAATTGAGCCCTTTTAGCACCTAAACTATCCATGGCTCCGCATTTAATCAAGGATTCTACGGCTCTTTTATTCATTACAGAAGGAGCCACCTTCTCTATCCTTTCTACAAAATCTGTAAATCCTTTAAATTTGCCCTTTTCTCTCGCCTTAATTATGGCATTTATAAAATTATCTCCCACATTTTTAACTGCTGACAAGCCGAATCTAATTCTACCTTCTGAAACTGTAAACTTATCATAGGACTCATTAATATCTGGGGCTAGGACTTCTATTCCTAATCTCTTGCATTCTTGAATATACAAGGATACCTGATTAGTATTTCCCATAACAGAAGAAATTAGAGCTGCCATAAATTCCACTGGATAATAATGCTTCAACCAGGCTGTTCTATAGGCAACAACTGCGTAGGCAACGGAATGGCTCTTGTTAAAGGCATAATTTGCAAAATCTATCATTAAATCATAAATCTTAGAAGCTGACTCTTCATCTACTCCATTTCTTATGGCCCCAGGTATAATTACTTTTCCATTTTCATCTACTTGTCCGTAGATGAAATTCCTTCTCTCCTCCTCCATTATTTCCATCTTCTTTTTCCCCATGGCCCGCCTTACTAGATCTGCCCTACCCATGGAATATCCACCAATGTCCCTGACAATTTGCATTACCTGTTCTTGATATACTATGCAGCCATAGGTTACATCTAAAATATGCTCTAGTTTTGGATGGATATATTTTATCTTAGATGGATCATGCTTACATTCTACAAAGGTTGGTATCTGATTCATAGGTCCTGGCCTAAAGAGGGAATTGGCTGCTACCAGGTCTTCAAATACATTGGGTTTTAACTCCTTCAAAAAAGCCCTCATGCCAGATGATTCAAACTGAAATATCCCTAAGGTTTCTGCCTTAGCAAACATTTCAAAAATTGCTGGATCATCATAATCTATATTATTGAAGTCTACTTTCACCCCATGATTTTCTTCTATGAGATTCACTGCATCCCTTATGACTGTCAAAGTTCTTAGGCCTAAAAAATCCATCTTCAGTAGACCTAATTCTTCCAATTCATTCATATTAAACTGGGTAGTTATAGAATCGCCATTTCTTAACAAAGGCACATAGTTAGTAATAGGCTCCTTTGAAATGACCACTCCAGCAGCATGGGTAGATGTATGCCTTGGCAAACCTTCAACAGCCATGGCTATGTCTATTAGCCTTTTTACTTCCTCATCTTCATCATACATGTTTTTCAAAGTCTTATTTACTTCTAGGGCCTTTGAAATGGTCATGCCCAGCTCCATAGGGATTTGTTTAGCTATATAGTCAACCTGTCCGTAAGGCATATTTAAGGCCCTGCCTACATCCCTAATGGAACCTCTAGCTGCCATAGTACCAAAGGTTGCAATTTGAGCCACATGGTGTTCTCCGTATTTATTGACTACGTATTGTATAACTTCCTCTCTTCTTTCATAACAAAAATCTATATCTATATCTGGCATGGACACCCTTTCAGGGTTCAAAAACCTTTCAAATAATAGTCCATGCTCTAAAGGATCCACATCTATAATTCCTAAGGCATAGGATACGATACTGCCTGCGGCAGAACCCCTTCCTGGCCCCACCATAATCCCATTATCCTTAGCAAATTTTATGAAGTCCCAAACAATGAGGAAATAATCTACATATCCCATTTCTACAATTGTTTTAAACTCATATTCAAACCTATCTTTAATTTCCTGGGTAATATTTTTGTACCTTTTCCTTAATCCCTCTTCACATAGATGTCTTAAATATTCCTCATTAGTAAAACCCTGGGGAACCTTATACTCTGGTAAATGTAAGGAATCAAAATCTAAGTCTACATTACATCTATCGGCAATCCAAGCGGTATTTTCCAGTGCTTCTAAATTATCATAGAAGATACTTCTCATTTCTTCTGGAGATTTTAAGTAAAATTCATTTGTGGGAAATTTCATCCTATCTTCTTCATCTATGGTCTTTCCAGTTTGAATACATAGAAGGATGTCGTGAACTAAGGCATCTTCTTTCTTCAAATAGTGAACATCATTTGTGGCAACTAAGGGTATACCAGTTTCCCTAGATATTTTTATAAGTTCCCTATTGACCATCCTCTGTTCTTCCACACCATAATCCTGTAATTCCAGGAAGAAATTATTCTGGCCAAAAATATCAGCATATTTTAAGGCAATTTCCTTTGCCTTTTCGTAATTATTGTTTAATATGTGGTATGGAATTTCTCCACCTAAACATGCTGACAGGGCAATGATTCCTTTACTATATTTTCTCAATATATCATGGTCTACCCTGGGTTTATAATAGAAACCATTTACATATCCTTCAGATACAATTTTCATCAAGTTTTGGTAGCCTTCATTTGTCTCAGCCAAGAGGACTAAGTGATATTGATTTTTGTCCTTAGGCTCCCTATCAGTATATTTATCAACAGCAACATATATTTCAGACCCTAAAATGGGTTTTATCCCTTGCCTTTTAGCCTCCTTGTAAAATTGAATAACCCCAAACATGGCACCATGGTCTGTAATGGCAACGGAATCCATGCCTAGTTCTTTTACCCTACTGATTAAATCCCTAATCCTAATGGAGCCATCCAGCAAACTATATTCTGTATGAACATGTAAATGAGTAAATTTATTTTTATAAGTCATAATTATCCCTCTCTAGACTGATATAATTATATTCTATCATAAAAAGAAAAAAATTCCCTATTGATAGGAAATTTTTTCTTCATAAAGTTAATTGCACATTGTGCACTATGAATTGTGAATTGATTTACCTATGTCCCAATTTATCTATTACATTTTCTATTAAGGATAAATCGATTACCCTAAAATCATCTAAGATGATTTCAGGCCAGTCTGGTGTAGGCTTGTTTGACAAGAATTTCTTCACAGTGGCTATGGCCTCTTCTATTATAATTAGACCACTGTTATCTAAATCGCCCTTATTTTTTGATATCATCACGGTTTTATATGGAGTTTCATTTGGCTTTACACTGCCTGATAGAGGATGTGTAAGTAGCTTATGTCCTTGATGAATCTTATCCCTAACATACTCTAATACTTGTAGATAAGTAAAGTCTTCCTTATATTCTACTTCCATACTATCCTTATATTTATCATAAACATATTTGTTATTTGTTACTATTATACTAGACATTTTTTCCATCTCCTCTCAAGTCTTCTGCAATCTTTTCTATTTTTCTAAACCTATGATTTACCCCAGATTTGCTAACAGGGGGATTTAACATTAGGCCTAATTCCTTTAGGCTCGCCTCCCTATGTTGCAGCCTAAGTTCAGCAATTTCCCTTAGGCTCTGTGGCAATTTGTCTAAGCCAATATTTTCTTCGATTATTTTTATATTCTCTATTTGCTTCATTGAGGCGTCTATGGTTTTGCTCAAATTAGCAGTTTCACAGTTTATCAACCTATTTATATTATTTCTTACATTTTTCAATACACGGATATCTTCAAGTCTTAATAAGGCTTGATGAGCTCCTATTATATTCAACAAATCGACTATTTGTTCTCCTTCTTTGATATATACAACATAATTATCCTTTCGAAGTACGATTTTCGACTTCAAGCCAAAGGAATTAATTAACTCTGAAAGATCCTCGGCATGTTCTTCATTACTGGTTACAAACTCCAAATGGTAAGTCTTTTCTGGATTAGTTATGGAACCTCCACCTAAGAAAGCCCCCCTAATATAAGAGCGCTTGCAACACCTGCTATCAATGATTTCCTCTGGAATGGAATAGTTTGGATTAAAATAACTTGAAGTCTCATTTATAAAACCTACATCCTCTAAGATTTGCTTTGGCATCTCATCTTCATTGACTATTACTAGGTAATTGTTATTCTTTTTAAGCTGCTTATTTCTCCTGACTACAACCTCAATAGATGTATCATAAATATGTTTGATTAAGGAAAAAATCCTCCTTGCAATTGCTGCATTTTCTGTAGTAAACTTTAAAACCACGTTGTTATTTCTTGAAATCTTTATGGTCACATTCATTCGAACTAAGGCTGCCAGTTCTGCCAAGGCGCAACAACTATTTGCTATGGGTATTCTTGATAATTCGTTTTTTGTTGATGAGGAAAATGACATTTAAACACCCCATTTCCTAAGGTTTAACCATCTTTAACCCTTTATTTATAATCTTTTTTTCATCCTCATACCTAACCAGGTCCTCCGCCTTATCTATATGAACAAATAAAGCATCTACAAAACCTTCCTTTTTTTGTGGAATACAATCCATATTATTGGCTTTCATCAAATACCAGTGCACAGTTTTATACACCATCTTATTTTCTTTCAAGTTTTTATATTTATAATGGACCATGCCAATATAATCAAGTATTTCAGCCCTGACACCTGATTCTTCCAATACTTCCCTAAGGGCTGCTTCCTCTATTTTCTCATTTTTTTCTACCCTTCCCTTAGGTAATACCCAGTCTCCATTAAATTTTTTTAAAAGTAATATGGTATTGCTAAAAATTACAACACCTCCAGCGCTAACCTCCTCTATCATTTAACCAACTCCCAATCAAAATACAAAAATATATTAATCTAATTATACTATATTATATGTTTATTTGCTAAAAGATTTTGACTTATTATCTATGGAGAAATATAATTATATTTAATAAAGTAAAAG
>JGI24713J26584_10003292_pt1 | contig 10570 bp, 10 predicted proteins | sample BioPla4DNA1_FD_26584 | JGI IMG/M metagenome (IMG submission 26584) | reverse complement strand
GGTGAAACTGGAAAAATACCAGGGTTTTTCAGCCGATCTTGCCGCAGCGATCTGTCTGCTTGTGTCTTCATTAACCGGTCTGCCGGTTAGTACTACTCATACCAAAACTACAGCTATTATGGGTGTAGGCTCGGCAAAACGCGTATCCTCGGTGAACTGGTCGGTAGTTAAGGAAATGGTTATGGCATGGCTGCTGACCTTTCCGGGGTGTGGTATTATAGGGTTTTTAATGGCTAAGCTTTTTATAACCATATTTTAAATATCCGGTTCCTTGTTGAAGTCGCATCATGATATGTGAATATTATGAGAAATAAATATAAATTCAAATAAGGAGGATCAAATGATAAGAAAAAGAGGTTATAACTATTACGAAGTGTTTCAAAGGATGGTCAGTCATTCATGTGAAGCATCTGAAATGCTGAGGAGCATAATTGATAATTATAAGGTTGATACACTTTCGCGAAGAATTGTTGATATGCACAAAATAGAACATTCAGCTGACTTGGAAAAGCATGCAATGATGAAAAATCTGTTAAAAGAGTTTCTGCCCCCGATAGAACGTGAGGATATAATTCAGCTTGCAGATCAGATTGACAATGTAACCGACAGTATAGAAGAAATAGCGCTGCGCCTTTATATGTACAATATAAAGACCATAAGGGATGAAGCATTTGAGTTTGTGAAGATTATAAAAAGTTCTACAGACACTATGAAGCAGATGATGGATGAATTTCCTAACTTCCGCAAATCTTCAAGCATACATAAATATATAGTTGAAATAAACGATAAAGAGGAAGAAGGAGACAGGCTGTATACTGCTGCCATGAGGAGGCTTTATATAGAATCCGATGATCCCGTGGAGATTGTAGTATGGACACAGGTTTTCCAATGCCTTGAAGATTGCTGTGATGCATGTGAAGATGTAGCTGATATTGTAGAAAGTATAATAATGAAAAATATATAGCAAGATTTTTTCAATATTTCTTGCCCGGACAAGATTATCTGCGGTATACTGGTATTATCAGGATACCGATTAGAAATAACTGCTTGTGGAATTTACACAAACGAAAGAACGTGCAGCGGGAAAAATGCTGGTTAATCTGACAAGGCTGGGGCCGGCCCGGATAAAAACTTCCGCAAAGGGATTCCGCTTTATGCGGATACCGGGAAACAGTTTAGTATCCATGTAAATTCCTTCAATGAAAGAGTAATCTTATCTCCTTCAGACTGGACGGCCCAATAACGAATAAGGGGGATAAAAAGTGGGTCTTTTGCAAATTTTGGGTCAGCTTAAGTGGTTGATGGCGCTATTGTTTATTCTGGGCGCGGTATTGATTGCTATAGAGTTCATGATGCCGGGCTTTGGGATTGCCGGAACCATTGGAATTATATCTTTGCTGGTTGGGATTGTAATAGCATCCCAGGTTGTTACACTGCCCGTTCTTTTAGGGATGATAGTAATTGTGCTGCTGCTCATAGCAGGACTTCTGATATGGGCATATCGCTCTGCTGTTAAAGGAGGCAGGATATCAAAGACTTTACTTCTTAATTCAAGGCTGGATAGTGAACAGGGATATACCAGTGTCCGAAACGAAGAAGAACTGCTTGGGATGGAAGGTGTAACCCTGTCATTGCTTCGACCGGCAGGGCAGGCTGATATAGGAGGCCGAAGAGTGGATGTAGTCACCGAGGGCGAATTTATACCCAAGGGTGTCAGAGTAAAAGTTATTAAGGTTGAGGGCTTCCGCATTGTAGTTGAACGTGTGGAATCCAGCTGAATATGTGTCACAAACTTGGTGCTGTTGTCGGATGCCTGATTAATCTACGAATATTTTTTCGGTGTGGCAGCCGGATACAACTACCCTGCCGTCATTTTCTATGAAATTTAAGATATTGGACAGGATGCTGTCCATGTGTCCTCCTTCGTTGGAAATACAAGCTATGCCGATGACGGCATTCTTCCATTTGTCATTTAGCTCTACTTCGGCAATGGATGCATTGAAACGGGCCCTAAGGCGCTGTATGAGGCTTTTAACTATGCGCCTTTTTTCTTTTAATGAGAATACTTCGTCTATGAAAAGACGGACTTTGCAGATGCCGATAACCATACAAAGTTCACCTCGTATATATTTCCTGTCAAATCTATGAGTTTGTTCAAATCAACGTATCTAAAACCATCATAGCAGCAAAGCCTATGATAACTCCAAATGTGGCTATTCTGTGTGAGCCCCGCCTGTGGGTTTCCGGGATCATTTCATCGCTTATGACAAACAGCATGGCACCGGCCGCAAAAGCCAGCATAAGCGGAAGAATTGGTCTGGCCAATTGTGTCAAAACAAGCCCTATAAGCGCACCTACAGGCTCTACCAGTCCGGTCAGGAGTGCAACATAGAATGCTTTGGAGGGAGAAGCTTTTTCGGTTGTTAATGCCAAAGCGACTGCCAGGCCTTCAGGTATATTGTGTATGGCTATACCTACGGTCAGTGCAAAACCATTGCTGTAGTCAAGATCTCCGAAACCGGCTCCTACTGCCAAGCCTTCAGGGAAATTATGAATCGTAATGGCAATAACAAAAAGCCATATCCTGCTTAGGTTTTTTCTGGTTCCTTCCATTCCGGCAATCGTATGAAAGTGAGGGAGGTGTCTGTCTATAAAATCCAGGAACAATCCACCCAGTATAATACCCAGCAAGGCAATCAAAGCCCCATTAACGCCGCCTCCGCCTTTTTCGATGGCAGGAATCACCAGACTAAAGGAGGTAGCTGCTAACATCACTCCCGCTGCAAATCCCAGCATTGTAGTGAGGACCTTATCCGAAATATTTTTTGTAAAGAAAACCGGAATGGCTCCCAGTCCGGTGCTGAGCCCGGCTATTAAACTGGCTATAATTCCGATTGTTGTAAGGTTCTGTTCGGCTAACCATTCTGCCATTTAATTACCCCTTTCCGTTTACTGGCTGGAATAGTATTATTAAATATAATTGTATAGTTATAATATAAAAAGTCAACACAATATGGATCAGGTTTAATCAAAACAAGAATTAATGGATAAAATAAAGGAAAGGAATATCCGACGAAATAATATAGAGGAGGAGTAGCAGAATTGAAAGTAACTGTAGATCAGGAACTCTGTATAAGCTGCGGACTTTGTATCAGTATATGTGATGAAGTTTTTCACTGGAATGCTGACGATAGGGCGGAAGCCGTTGCAACTGATGTTCCTGAAGAACTGGAGCAGGATGTACAGGAAGCTGTTGAAAGCTGCCCCACTGATGCAATCAAATATGCCTGAAAATAAAGCCCCCGGCCATTTAGCCGGGGGCTTTCCCAACCAGGATTTATCGCGGCTGCCGCATATATTTACTATAAAATCAGTTGGATACAAATCTGTTGATGATTTTGCTGATGTTTGGCTTTCTAAGATTGACAATAAATACGCCTGCAATAACTATCAGGCCTCCCAGAATTTGCTGCAAAATAATTTTTTCTCCAAGAATAAAAATACCACCGAATGTGCTGACCACCGGTATCAGGTTGGTATACGACGAAACAACTACCGGATCCAGGCAGGTAAGGGAATATATATAAAGAAAATATCCTACTGCACTGCAAAATACAGCCAGATACAGGATGTTCAACCATGCTGCGGCAGGAATTGAGATCCAGGAATTATGTTCCAGCAGTGCAAGGGGGAGAAGGAATAATGTTCCCAGCAGTGTCTGATATGTGGTTAATGCTAATCCTGAAAATCGGTCCCTGATACTTTTACTGGATATTATATATATCACCCAGGACAGACATGCACCCAGCATCAAAAGATTTCCTACAAAGGATTCGGGAGTATCCTGATGCCCTTGATCTTTCCTGATAATGAAGTAAACGCCTGCTACTGACAACAGCACTCCCAGCCATTTAAAGGGAGGAATATGATTTTTATATATAATGTACTCGGCACACATTGTAAAAACAGGAATACTGGCAATGATCATTGATGCGGTTGATGCAGACGTAAGTTTTATCCCTACGGTTTCAAACAAAAAGTATATTGTTACTCCAAAAAGAGCGCTTATGAGCAAAATTATAAAGTCCTTCGTTTTTATATTTATACTTGTATCCGGTTCCAGCTTTTTGAATATAGGGAAGAGCAGGACTGATGCTATTAAAAAACGGAGAAAAGCCATGGTGAATGGAGGAACACCGGCATTGAGAATGGTCTTGGAGCTTACAAAAGACATTCCCCAAAAGATCACGGTAACTGTAATAGCCAGGTTTGCACGTATTTTTGGTGTGGTTTTTGGTTTGCAGTTCAAGCAGATCTCCTTCTTTCACTAATACATTTATCTATTGTATCATTGTGCATAATTTTCGGAGAAAAGTCAAATAGAAAAAGCTGGCCGGGTCTTTAGTGGCCCGGCTTTTTGATGTTTTCGCAAAATGTGTTTAATTTGCGATTATTTCTTTATAAATACTTTTTCACTTTATGTTTCGGACTCTGTTGCTTCATCGGATAAATCTTATGATTCCACTTTTTAAGGTTCTCCCGGCTGTGAACCATCTGCCGGGTCCTTAGGTTCTTCCGGAGCCGGATCCTGTGGGTCCTTAGGTTCTTCCGGAGGTGGTTCTTTTGGATCCTTAGGTTCTTCCGGAGTTGGATTCTGTGGGTCCTTAGGTTCTTCCGGAGCCGGATCCTGTGGATCCTGCGGCTCCTCCGGAGTGGCTTTTTTGACGTTTATAGTTATCGGATTACTGCTAAGCTGTCCGATTGCGGCTGTTACCGCTGTTTTTCCGGGAGCTAGGGCTTGTATTGTGCCATCTTTAACGGAAACTACCTGTTTGTCGCTGACTGACCATGAAATATCCGATGGGTTTTGCTCCACCACACCGTATTGGTAGGTTACCCGGACATTGATATTTTTTGTTTCTCCAACTAGCATATCGACCGGACCGGGTGTCTGGATTTCAACCTTGACGGGCTTTAGCCTGGGTTTCAGGCTGGCTGTCAATGCCGGGTTTTTCTTGCCTTTAACCACGGTGACTTCGGTTCCTGCAGAGATATTGTCGTATATCCATTTGGCATCTTCCACCAGAAGGCGAACGCATCCATGGGACGCTTTTCTCCCCAAATTCAGGAAAGAGCTCACCGATAGTGTAGATTCGTCAGGCTTTGCAAAAATTACTGAGTGAAATAAAATACCGCCCTTGATTCTTGACCAATACTGGGCATATACACCGAATTTCGCGAAATAACCCCAACGGCCTTTATGACCCGGCATTATAAATGTACCTAAAGGAGTGGGAGTTACGTCCGTACCGGTAGAGCAGATCATTTGACGAACAACCTTGGTATAATTCCCATTTTTATCTCGGCCGAATACCGTTACGACCTGGTTGGTAACGTCTATCTGAATTTTATAGGGCATAGGTTTTTTCTGATTTTCTTTAATTTTTTCCTTATCATCTTTCTTTTCCGTCTCATCTGGTTCAAGAGATGCATCATCATCCAATTGTTCAATATCCTCCGGCAGAGGCGTTTCATCGTCAGTCATTCCTGCGGTTTTTTCCAAATCAAAGCTATCCTGTGCTTGATTATCTGTATTTTGATTGGTTTCATCAATCTATTCTTTATCTGCCTGTTCAATAACAGGTTGTTCGGAAAGATAATCCTTAGAATTGTTTTTATGTCCGCACGCCGGTAAAATAAACAGCAGAATAAATACGACAGCTAATATCTTCTTCATACTGATTCCCTCCTGCTCCAATGAAAAGTCCCGCTGGATTTAGCATTTTTACCCACACTACTAATCATAATGTTTAATATTTCCAATGTCAATTACAATTATGTTATTATTTTGTGGCGATGGTATACACAGGTATAAAAAAAGAAAATCAAAGTCCTATAGGATATATAGCAGTATCGAAGTTTAAATATGCACAAAGGACAATGATTTTCCAGGCTGACAGCGTTAAGAATCTGAAAGCCTGCCATTCTCGCAATAGAGCTAACGATATATAGCTATAACTACTATTTCATCGGGTAACCATGGTACCAATCCCTTTATCGGTAAATATCTCCAGAAGTATGGGGTGGGGTATAGTCCCGTTTATTATATGAGTACGGTTTACACCTTGTTCAATGCCTTTGATACAGCCTTCTACTTTTGGTACCATACCGCCGTCGATAATGCCTTTATGTATGAGGTCATAAACTTCATCTATTGAAATCACGGATATTATGGATTCGGGATCTTCGGGATCTCGCCTGATCCCGTCAATATCGGTCAGGAATATCAGTTTTTCTGCCTTTAATGCTGCTGCCAGTTCACCTGCTACGGTATCCGCATTAATATTATAGCTTGCTGCCAGTTCACCTGCTACGGTATCCGCATTAATATTATAGCTTTCTCCGCCGGGACCAACACCTATGGGAGCAACTACGGGAATGTACTCATCTTTTGCCAGTATTTCCAGTACCCTGCAGTTAATTTTTTTGATTTTACCAACATATCCAAGATCTACACCGTCGATAGGTTCCATTGGCTCTACCTCAATAATGCTGGCATCCTTTCCACAGAGCCCGATGGCTTTGCCGCCCAGGGAGTTCAGCTCTGATACTATATCTTTGTTTATCTTACCCGTCAATACCATTTGCACAACTTCCACAGCTTCCCTGGTAGTGATCCGCAATCCTCTGTGGAATCTGCTGGGGATATTTAAGGCTTCAAGCATCTTTGTGATCTCAGGTCCCCCTCCGTGTACCACAATTGGATTAACACCTACATATTTAAGAAGGGTAATATCCTGCATAATTGTACGGCTGAGCTCATGGTTAATCATAGCGCTGCCGCCATACTTAATAATAATCGTCTTTCCGCTGAGCTTCTGGATATACGGCAGTGCCTCTATTAAAATACCGGCTTTATAAATTAATGTATCCATATAATTCCTCCTTATCAATAAAACGGATTTCGGCGCGATTCCTGGTTAATATCAGAGATACCAGCCAGGATATAGAAGACCGGTGGTTTCATCAATGCCGAATAATATGTTCATGCTCTGAATTGCCTGGCCGCTGGCCCCTTTGATCAGATTATCAATAGCTGATACGATAATAATGCGGCTTGTACGGTTATCCACCGCAAAGCCGATATGGCACATGTTGGAGCCGTTTACATGCTTTAATTCTGGCATACTCCCTTCTTCATGGAGCACTATAAACGGTTCATTACAGTAGAAATTGGTATATATATCGTAAATATCACTGAATTTCAGATTTTTTGCCAGAGCGGCATAAATAGTACTCAGTATCCCGCGCTTTACCGGGAGAAGATGGGGAGTAAAGGATACGGTAACGTCGTGTTTTGCTATTATCCCAAGCTCCTGCTCTATCTCTGATGTATGGCGGTGACATGCGACTTTGTATGCTTTGATGTTCTCATCTACTTCACAGAAATGCAGGCCGGGTGAAGGGCTCCTGCCTGCACCGCTGCTGCCGGATTTGGAATCTATAATAATTGTATCCGGCCGGATAGCATTAGCGGCCATAAGAGGAGCTAAAGGCAGAAGAGCCGACGTAGGGTAGCAGCCTGGATTACCGATTAGCCTGGTCTGCTTTATTTCCTCCCTATACAGCTCCGGCAACCCGTAGACCGATGCTTCAAGCAAGTCGGGACGGGCATGACGGGTACCGTACCATTTTTCATATATCTCTGCCGATCTATATCTGAAATCAGCGCTCAAATCAATAATCCTGTTTCCTTTTTCATATAAAGCGGAGATTATCCTGTCAGAAGTACTGTGGGGCAAGGATGTGAATATAATATCGCTTTCTTCGGAAATCTGATCAATATCCAGCTGGCTGCATATTTTATCGAGTATTCCTTTAAAATTGGGGTATACAGCTGATACAGGCTGATCTACGAAACTTTGAGATACCAGGTGAACAAGATCAACCTTTGGATGGGCAGACAGCAGCCGTACCAATTCTATCCCGGCATAGCCCGTGGCACCTATAATGCTTGCTTTGATCAATGGGGTAACCTCCTTTTTAATACCAATTTATCAGACTTGTCAGTAAAGGGCTTTCAATATACTAATAATTATACATAAGAACGCATAAAAATACAATATATAAATGAGGTTTTTGTATTATTTACCATTCATTCTTTCTGTTTTATGCAACTTAGTCAAAAATACGTGTAAATTTTTTGTTAATAATAGCTATAGCCAGATTGTCCTGAAACCGATATAATATAACCATGTAAATGCTCAATAAATTTTTTTTGCATCGCTGATGATGCGCAAAATTCTATTATGGAGGGGTTTGAATGGCAAGTGTAACACTTAAGAACGTTTATAAGGTGTATCCTGGTGGTGTTACCGCTGTTAGCGATTTTAATCTGGATATTGCCGATAAGGAGTTTATTGTACTTGTTGGGCCTTCTGGATGCGGTAAGACTACCACCCTGCGTATGGTAGCCGGTCTTGAGGAGATTACTGAAGGTGAACTGTATATTGGGGATAAAATGATGAATGATGTAGCGCCTAAGGACAGAGATATTGCAATGGTTTTCCAGAACTATGCTTTATATCCTCATATGACCGTATATGACAACATGGCTTTCGGGTTAAAACTCAGGAAAACACCTAAAGCTGAAATTGACAGGCGCGTTAAGGAAGCAGCACGGATGTTGGATATCGAGCATCTGTTGAATAGAAAGCCGAAGGCTTTGTCCGGTGGACAGAGACAGAGGGTTGCTGTCGGTCGTGCTATTGTTCGTGAGCCAAAAGTATTCTTAATGGACGAGCCGCTGTCTAACCTGGACGCAAAGTTAAGGGTTCAGATGAGAACCGAGCTTACTAAACTGCATCAGAGATTGCAGACGACATTTATATATGTTACTCATGACCAGACTGAAGCCATGACCATGGGTTCACGNATTGTGGTTATGAAGGACGGTTTTATTCAGCAGGTAGATACACCCCAGAATCTCTATGATTATCCTACCAATCTGTTTGTAGCCGGTTTTATAGGAAGTCCCCAGATGAACTTCATCAATGTAGTTCTTGAAAAAGATGGCGACGATGTGTTTGCTGTTTTCAACGGCAACAAGATTAAGGTACCGGCCGGCAAGGTAAGAAAACTAAAGGATCAGTCCTATATTGGCAAAGAGGTAATCATGGGTATCCGGCCTGAAGATATGCATGACGAAGAGATTTTCTTACAGAACGCTACTGACAGTATTGTAAAGGCATATGTAGATGTTGTTGAGCTGATGGGTTCTGAGACCTATCTGTATCTGACCGTAAGCGACAACAACCTGGTAGCCAGAGTTGATCCAAGATCTACTGCCAGAGTAGGGGATACAATAAAGATTGCCCTTGATTCTAACAGACTGCATTTCTTCGACAAGGATACCGAAGAGACTTTACTCACAAGATAAAATAATACAAAATATTAAAACGAATTTTATAGAGAAAAAAGGATTTTTCCAAAAAAAGCAGAAATATTATCACATTGGATAATATTTCTGCTTTTTTTAAACATGGAACTAATGTATACTTATAATCAGGTGATAATATGCAAACGGGGCAAAGGATACAAAAACTGCTGGATAAAATTGTGCGCAGTATCCAGGTTGACGCTGATATTGTCGATTCGTCGGGGATGATTGTAGCCAGCAGCAGCAGAAAAAAGATTGGTGAAGAGGAGCCTGCAGTGAAGGGCTATGACATAAAAGCCGGTAAAGGGGTATTTGCTCACAACGGCAGAACATATATGCGGCTTANATTGAACAGGACGGCCGGTTATTATATAGCAATGGATGGAACGGGCAAAACAGTCAGGAATTATTGTTTTCTTATATCTTCTCTTTTTGAGCTATATTTGAAATCAACAGTAAAAAAGATGAACAAAGAAGAGATTATACGGCGGATTTTGTTTGATGAAATGCCGGTTCTTGATTTACAGGAGCTGGTTCAGGATTATAAACTGGAGCCTGATGCGGAACGCTGTATTTTTGTCATCCGCACTGATGATATGGGAGCTAACCAGGTATATAGGATATTGATAAAGGTTTTTCCCAAACGTCAAGGGGACATCTTACTGCTGTTGGATAACAGAACAATTATACTTGTAAAACTGGTAATGGATGATACTGACGAGGATGAGTTTTACCAGCTTGCCGGAGCCATAGAAGAAACTATAATGAACGAGACCACCGTCAGGGTTTGTATTGGCATTGGGAAATGTAAACCTAACATATATCGAATAAGAGAATCATACATGGAAGCCATGCAGGCTATTGAAGTAGGAATGATGTATGACGGTGACAACCGGATTTATCATTATGATGCTTTACTATTGGAAAGGTTTCTGCATGAAGTTCCAAGGGAGATCTCCGGGGAATACTACCAGATAATTTTTAATGATGAGACAAAAAAAATACTAAATGATGAAATGCTCACTACTATTGAGAAATTTTTTGAGAACAGCTTAAACCTGAGCGAGACTGCCCGGCAGTTGTATATCCATCGCAATACTCTGGTTTACCGGCTAGACAAGGTACAGAAAA
>JGI24713J26584_10003289_pt1 | contig 10579 bp, 10 predicted proteins | sample BioPla4DNA1_FD_26584 | JGI IMG/M metagenome (IMG submission 26584) | reverse complement strand
ATTTATGGGTTCCTGTATTGCGTAATATTGGGTAATATGCTATAATATATGGGATGGGAGTGATTGCATGTGAGGTTATCTGTTTCAAAATCAAAAAATTCTACATCTCTTTACGTTATAAAATCTACTTATAAAAATGGTGTACGATCATCAAAGGTTGTTGAAAAACTTGGCACAGTAAATGAATTGAGTAAAAAACTGAACGGGCAGGACCCTATTGAATGGGCGAAAAAATATGTTGAAGAGCTTAATAAAAAAGAAAAGGAAGAAAAACGAGAGGTCATCGTCAAGTATTCCCCTTCTAAGGTCATTGCAAAGGATGATCAGCGTTCTTTTAACGGTGGATATCTTTTTCTTCAACAGATGTACTATAAACTGAGACTCAATAAGCTTTGCACGGAAATATCCAGGAAATATAAATTCGCATTTAATCTGAATTCAATACTTTCAAGATTGCTTTATGCAAGAATTATCTATCCCTCTTCAAAACTTGCAACCTACCAACTTTCCACGAGGTTTATTGAACAACCTGATTTTGAACTCCAGCATATATACAGGGCGCTTGAGATCTTAGCGAAAGAGGCCGATTTCATACAGTCATTTTTATACAAAAACAGTCTTAAAATTTCCAAAAGGAATACGGCCGTGCTTTATTACGACTGCACCAATTACTTTTTTGAAATCGAACAGGAAGAAGGACTGAAACAGTACGGCCCTTCAAAAGACCACAAGCCAAACCCCATTGTGCAGATGGGGCTATTCATGGACGGCGATGGCATCCCTCTTGCTTTTAGCATCAACAAAGGAAACACCAATGAACAGTTGACATTAAAGCCCTTGGAACAAAAGATTCTATCCGATTTTGAACTTTCCAGGTTTATTGTATGTACTGATGCGGGACTGGCGTCCCAAGATAACAGGAAATTCAATAACAAAGGGGAACGGGCGTTTATCACAACACAGTCCATCAAAAAGCTGAAAGCGCATCTGAGGAAATGGGCTCTTGACCCAAAAGGCTGGTCACTTACTGATGACGGCAGGACCTATGACATTACTGAGCTTGATGAAGAGAAAGACAATGACAAGGTTTTCTATAAGGAGCGCTGGATTAAGGAGAACGGGCTGGAGCAGAAACTCGTTGTAACCTACTCTATTAAATACCGTGATTATCAGAGAAATATCCGAAACTCCCAGATAGAACGAGCACAAAAGGTAATTGATTCAAATCCCGGAAAGTTGAAAAAATGTAATCCCAATGATTACAAAAGATTCATTAAAAAAAGCCATTGCACTGGTGATGGAGAAGTTGCCGAACATGAAATGTATCGTATCGATACCGAACTCATTTCAAAGGAAGCAGCTTTTGACGGTTTCTATGCTGTGTGTACAAATCTTGAAGATGATGCTTCATCAATCATCAGGGTAAACAGAAGACGGTGGGAAATTGAAGAGTGTTTCCGGATTTTGAAAAACGAATTCAGAGCCAGACCAGTATACCTAAGCCGAGATGACAGGATAGAGGCTCATTTTATGACCTGCTTCATTGCTCTAGTCATCTACAGACTCCTTGAAAAGAAACTGAACGATAAATATACATGCCACGAAATCATTAATGGATTGAGGAATATGAATTTCTTGGAGATAAAAGGTGATGGCTACATACCAACTTATACTAGAACTGATTTCACAGACGATCTACATGAAGCGTTTGGCTTCCGCACTGACTATCAGATTGTCAATACAAGGCAGATGAAAAAAATTTTTAAAATCACAAAATCATAAATATATTACTCACTTTTTATCAGTTGACGAAAGCTTGAGAACCCCTATTTTCAAGGGAATCCTAAGCTTTTTATTCTTTCCAAACTGTTAAAGATGGGATTATATATTAGATTTTTTGGATTGGCAAGACCCCTAAAAAAAATCTGTTGATAATCTGCGATAATGTCATGGTTTACTCATCAAGGAAAAGGTGACCCCCCGAATAATATAATAAAAATATAAAACTAGCAATAAGAAAAAACCCCCATTATATATTGGGGGTATTTTATTTGCATAAATTTTATTTAACCATCACTACATGAATTGCTTTAATCAAAGCTGTAGCCGAATCCCCTTCCTTCAGACCGGCATCTTTAAGGGATTCAGTAGTCATTACCGAAGTTATCTCATTATCACCCACCTGCATAGAAACTTGAGACATGATATCACCTGTTTTGATCTCTGTAATCCTCCCGCTCAGTTGATTGCGAACTCCAGCGTGCATAGTTTAACCTCCTTAGCTGATTGCTAATAATAATTATTTAGATCATTTGCATTTTTCTGTTCATTTATGCAATCCTAGGATCAAAAAGCCCCTGTTCTCACAGGGGTTATCTGTTTAACGGCGGATTATTCTGAAATGCTGCTAAAGGAAGGTTAATACACTGCACTTGTATATTGTTTATTCAAATTGAACAGCTGCACCAACAGTTCCGGGGCCAGTGTGTACTCCGATTATCGGGTTGACCTGAGTGATGATAGATGTCTTGAGATCCAGGGCCTTTTCCAATGCCTCTTTTAAGTATTGGGCAGCGCTATGCCCATCTCCATGAGCAATTGACAAATGAATTTTCTTTCTGCCCCTGGCCAGTTCCTGAAATGCTTTAACAATACACTGTAAAGCCTTTTTCTGGCAGCGAGCCTTTGAGTAGGTATGATAGATCCCATCATCTCCCACTCTGATAACAGGTTTGATATTCAAAATAGATCCCAGGATTCCCTGCACCCTGCCTATACGTCCTCCTTTTTGCAGATACTCCAGTGTGTTGAGGGTAAACAAAGTTTCTATATTTTTTCTTACATGAGCTAATTTTTCAACAATATGCTGGGCATCAAAACCATCCCTGATATTTCTGGCCGCTTCCAAAACCATAAGCCCCATTCCTAGGCTGATGTTTTTGGAATCTATAATGTGTATTTTCCCTTGCAGTTTCTTTTTTACCAAATTAGCTGCATTAAGGGTTCCACTCAAACCGGAAGAAATATGGATCGATATTATTTCATCATGATCCTGCAACAGTTTACTGTAAAGACGATCAAAGTCATCTGGTGTAGGCTGTGAGGTCTGGGGAAATTCTTTTTCCTCAGATAAACGACGATAAAATTCTTCACTGGTTATTTGGTAGTCAAAACACTCCTGCTCTCCGAACCTGATTTTCAGCGGTATCACATGGATGCCGTATTCTTTCTTAAGTTCTTCTGTGAGATCTGCGGTGCTATCTGTTACCAGAGCGATTTTTTTCATATTTAACCTCCGATTTTGATTGCTTATCTCATTATATCTTTTTCCTCTGAACATACAAGTTATTTTATTTATTTACCTATAAATACACTTCTCATTTTTCAATTGTCACTTTATTAATAGGAATATGACTATTTATGTTGAATTTTATTATATGTCAAATCAATCCAGGATAAGTAACTACAGGAAGGGGGTGTGATCATAATATTTCCGGGCTCGACAAATCTCTATAAAAAGGAGGCTGCACTCATGAAAAAGTTTGTTCGAGTCCTGGCACTGGTTCTGACCTTTACACTGTTATTTGCGACCTGTGCTTACTCTGCTCCAGCATTTTACTTTCCACAACAGGAGAAGGTTAACCAGTTGGACTATGAACCAGGGCAGCTAATCGTAAAATTTAAAGATAATATTAATACACAGAACAAAAAAGCGAAAATAAAGGAATTAGGCTTATATCAGGTGAAAAACCTGGGAGAAGCTGATACTGAGCTGTTGGTGATCAATAAAGGTAATATGGAGAATATCCTCAACCGCTTGCGGGAATGTAAAGATGTGGAGTATGCAGTCCCTAATTACCATTTTCGGCCTGCGGGAGGTTTCCATGAGCCCCTTTTTTCCAGACAGTGGGGACTGCAGAATACAGGTCAAAAGATAGTTGACCCTCTCACAGCTACGCTGGTCAGCGGAACAAAAGATGTTGATATCAACGCCCCTGAGGCCTGGAAGTCGGTCAAATCATCCAGGGAGGTGCTGGTAGGGGTCCTGGATACTGGAGTTGATATAACTCATCCGGATCTCAGAGATAAAATCTGGATCAATCCTGGCGAAATTCCTGGAGATGGCATCGACAACGATGGAAACGGGTATGTGGATGACATCCACGGATGGAATTTTGCCGATAACAGCAATCAGGTCTTTGATTACACCAATCCCTTTGCCGACGGACACGGAACTGGTATAGCAGGGATTATTGCTGCCTCATCAAACAACAACTTCGGCATTGCCGGGGTAGCACCCAATGCTAAAATCGTCTGCCTCAAATTCATCAATTCTGAGGGTGTAGGTCTTTTGAGTGATGCTATTGCAGCTTTAAACTATGCCAGACAGCAAAAAATAGATGTGATTAATGCCAGTTGGGGTGCCTACTTCCCGACAAAGTCCTGCGACCCTCAATTCTATCAGACAGAACTGAAGCCCCTTGGCAAAGCTATTAAGGACTCAAAAGCTCTGTTTATTGCCGCGGCAGGTAATGATGGCTATGACCTGGATGTCCTGGAAAAAAACGCAGGGTTTCAGTACTTTCCTGCAGCATTCAATTATCCCAATATAATCTCAGTCACAGCAGTAGATAATAAAGGATTACTATGTACAGCTGCACACCATGGGTGGGCATCCAACACAGGGGCAAAAACCGTTGATCTTGCAGCTCCGGGAAACAATATCCTCTCCACCATCACTGTTGGGGATTTCTTTGGGGCAGCAGTAGAGGGCAAACAAGGGAAAGCCCGTACGGCAGTCTGGGGTTTTGGGCTCCAGGACATCTCCCAATTTGATGATAGAGTATCTCTTGTCAGCCGCGAACTTAATTTTCTGTTGCCCCAGTGGAATTGTAAAGGCAAAAAAAATGCGAAAATCCTGCTGGTGGATGATGATAATTCAAAGGTACCTTATATGGACTGTAGCAAATACTGGACAGCAGTATTGAAAAAACTGGGTATCAAATATGATGAATACCTCGTTTCATCCAAGGGCAAAGATGGCGGCAGTAGCTTAGGGAAAACAATGAAGAAATATGACCTTGTCATCTGGCAGACCGGACGCAGTGATGAGAAAACACCGCTGACTGCAGAGGAGGTCAGTGACATCACTGCCTATATAAAACAGGGAGGCAGTTTCCTCCTCTCCGGTGAAAATGCCATCTCCGGCAATGAAGCTTGGGCAGCTGAGGTGCTTCAGGCTCAATTGGTCATGGAAGGCCTGCCCTGCTATGATCTAACCGGTCTTCCCGGAAGCACTTATCAAGGTTTCCAGTGCATTAGTGACGGCTATGAAATGGGCTCCCCTCCGGTTTTCCATGACTTATACTGTCCAACCAACCCCGAAACATCCTGGAGCGGACTGACTTTCAAATATTCTTATATCAGCGGAACATCTATAGCAGCACCCCATGTTACAGGAACTGCCGCACTGATCCTGGGAAAAAAACCGAATCAATCCCCGGCAGCAGTTAGACAGATCATTTTAAAATCAACAAGACCACTGCCTCAACTTAAAGGGAAAGTGCTGTCAGGTGGTATGGTGGATGCCTATGCCGCACTTCATAACAAACATAACAAAGGCGGTAAGCAGAAAAACAAATAACTTTACAAAGACATTAAAACCCCTGATACTGCAGCAGAGCAGTAGCAGGGGTTTTTTTCGGGCGTCCGCTTTTTATCTCATATTTTGTGCTTTAGTCATTTTTTACGACTTGATTATTGTCTTTAATCTCTATATATGTTTTGTAATTTTCGCGCAATTGAGCTGCATCCATTTCACCGCAAACAATCACAACAAGACTATCTTCTACTCTTATGCGGCAATTGCATTCTCTATCTCTATCCTTATCCCAACCCACCGGATTCCCTCCTTTCTTATTGATTCATCAACCATAATATAGAATATGCAGATTGTTAAAATTTGTTAAAGAAGTTAATTGTTATCTCACTACAATTTCTTTTGAGTTATTCACTCCGGTCAATCCGGAAACAAAAACATATTAACCCCTGATACTGTAAGCAAAGCAGTATCAGGGGTTTACCCCTGGGCATTCCGGGGCGTTTGCTTGTGGTAGATTGATCTGTTCTGCAAATTATATAGTATTTACTTTGGTCATTATCTGTGCGCATTATTCACAGCGTTATTCGTCTGCATTTTTATTGCCTTTAATATCGATAAATGTTTTATAGCTTGTGCACAAATCATTGTTATCCAAATCACGGCAGATTATTATAACAAGACTATCTTTTACTTCTACGCAACAATTACATTCTTGTCTTTTTTTATCCCAATCCATCTGATTACCCCCTTTCCTGTAAACTCATTAAGCTAATAATATAAAATATGCTGATTGTTAAAATATGTTAATTGGGGTAATTATTATCTTGGTCGAACATAAAAAACCCCTGACCCCTGTATGGTCAAGAAGCTTTTTTAAATACTTTATGAAAACCGCTTGCATTACCGTTGCATTCCTATTTTAACCTGCAAAGCTTTCTTTCGGGAAAAAACAAAAAACCCCACAAATCCTTGCGGGGTCTTGCTTTGCGCTTGGAGCGGAAGAAGGGATTCGAACCCTCGACCCTCGCCTTGGCAAGGCGATGCTCTACCGCTGAGCTACTTCCGCTTGCTATGGTGGCTCAGGGCGGAATCGAACCGCCGACACGCGGATTTTCAGTCCGCTGCTCTACCAACTGAGCTACCGAGCCTTTTTTTGGCGGAACTGACGGGACTCGAACCCGCGATCTCCGGCTTGACAGGCCGGTGTGTTAGACCAACTACACCACAGTTCCGTAAAATTAATCTATCATATCAAAGATCGATATCTGGTGGGCGATGACAGGCTCGAACTGCCGACCTCCTGCTTGTAAGGCAGGCGCTCTTACCAGCTGAGCTAATCGCCCCATCGCCTCTCGCTCCATGATTATAACATCCCTTTTCATCTACGTCAACATCGATTGATCAAATTCACATCAACTTTTTTTAACATGCAGGCTTCTTCATTTCTGAGAAAAAGCCAGCAGCCCCTCCCTCACCAGTTTAGCAGCTAACAGTGAGGTAATTCCGCTCCGGTCATACACAGGAGCTAGTTCTACAAAATCACACCCTATCACATTAAACCCCTGCAGCAACTCAAAAGTTCGGAAGAGTTCCTGCGGTAGTATGCCACCGGGCTCCGGGGTCCCTGTCCCAGGTGCATAAGAGGGGTCCACTACATCGATATCAACAGTTACATACAAAGGGCGCCCTTTAAGAGAAGGCAAACTGGATTCCAGCCCGGGCAAAACCTGAAAAGGATAAAAATTAGTAAAAGATTTCCCATAAGCATATTCATCCTTTGTACCGGATCTGATCCCATACTGGTAAACACTATCTGGACCGATCAGTTCACAGACTCTTCTGATCACTGTGGCATGGGAATAGATCTCACCCAGATATTCATCCCTCAGGTCAGCATGGGCATCAAAATGAAGCACAGCCAAATCCGGATAAAACTCAAAAATGGACTTGATCACAGGAAAGGTGAGCAGGTGCTCCCCACCCAGAAAAACCGGTAATTTCTTATCCAGGATCAGTTGTTTTGTGACCTGTTCGATCCGGTCAAAACATTCCTTCAGATTGCCAAAAGGCAATAAAAGATCCCCTTCATCACAAAAAGGGCAGTCTGCCAGGTCCAAATTGAGATAGGGGCTGAATTCCTCCAGCCCCTCTGATGCACTACGAATAGCTTGAGGGCCTTCTCGAGAACCGGTGCGAAAACTGGATGTTAAATCCATAGGAATCCCCATCAATACAAGTTCTGCATCTTCATAAGAATCCTTTGCTGCAAGGTATGACCAGTTACGCACACAGAGATCATCTCTTTTCACAGAGTGTGCCCCCCTGTAGTATAAACTGCTGTACAAAGTTAGGCAGCTGAAAAGCGGCCTGGTGTACACCGGTATTATAATAACGAAGCTGTTCAGTCAAACCGCTCTCCCGGGGAGAAAGCATCGGGTCATAGCACTTGGAACCGATGGTAAAGCTCCACATACCGCTGGGATAAGTGGGAACCGGAGCCAGATACAGTCTGGTAATGGGAAAAATGCTGCTTATCTCATGATAGACCCTGGTTATGAGTTCCTGATTCACAAAAGGTGATTCGGTCTGAGCGGAAAAAAGGCCCTCGGACCGTAGTGCGTCCCTGATAGACCGGTAAAAGTCTCCACTGAATAAACGTCCGGCCTGTCCGATAGGTTCCGGTGAATCCACAAGGATCACATCATACTCATCCCTTTTCTGCTGGAGATAGGCCACCCCATCTTCAAAACGGACCTCAAGGCGCGGGTCATCGAAAGCGCAGGAAACCTCAGGCAGAAACTCCCTGCTCACCTCAACAACCCGGCGGTCAATCTCTACCAGAGTTACCCTTTCTACCTGAGGATGGCGCAGCACTTCCCGGGCGGTACCCCCATCCCCACCACCGATCACCAGGATGTTACGGGGATCGGGGTGTGTATGTAAAGGGACATGAGCCAACATCTCATGATAGACAAATTCATCACCGATGGTCAACTGCACCATACCATCCAGAACAAGCATACGCCCATACTGCTCTGTATCGATGACTGCTATTTCCTGAAAAGGTGTTAATTCACGATGTAGTGTCTGTAATACTTTGCAGCTTATTCCCAAACCAGGTGTCTGCTTTTCAGTAAACCATAACTCCATATCTTGTCTGCTCCTTTTGCTTAACTGGTTTCTTCACCACTTGCTTATTTGTACCAGAGCGGGATACCAGCGAAAACACAACCGCACTTTTCAACACGGTGTTCAACGCTGACCGCTTTGATCTCTTTCAGTTCTTTTCCCCGGTACCGAAAAGCCTCAATCACCATTTGTTTAACCTGATTCTCTGCTTCTAGAGCTGTGCAGCAGCCGGAATATTCCATAATAACCCCATATTCATTGCTTTCCGGCCCGATCCCTACAGCAACAGCTGCAGCTATCAATGTCCCTGGTTCTGAACTGTTGAGTGCTGCATAGGCTATAGGTAATAGAGAACCAGGGGGTATCTCCAGTTTTTCCACAAACTCTGCACCGGGAGGCAGGATACTACTGACCCTAATTAGATTAACATTTCCCACTCCTGCTTTAAGCAGTGCCTCATCAAATGCGTTGAGTTCTGTTTTTCCTTCTGCTGCTGCATAAACAAGTGAATATAATTGCGGTGTTGGCATCATAACCAGTTTCCCCCCATTTCCTCACTAGTGTAAAAACTAGAGTGATTATAGCAGCAAATTAATGCCGGGTCAATTTTAAAAGTATCTTTTTCCCTTCCTCAACTGTGCAGGGAAGGGGTAAGTCATATTTTACAGCTGTCTCTCGAAAAACCTGGCTTACCAGAGGGAATCTTAAACCCGCAGCCTCTACCAAATCCTGTTGAACAAGAAGTTCAGTACCCCCTTGAGCCAGAACACGGCCGTCTTTAATGACAATAATCGATGTTGCCCATTCTGCAGCCATATCCACATCATGTGTGGCAATCAGAATGGTCTTCCCTTCCTTGTTCAGATCATCCAGAATCCCAACAAGATTGCTCTGACCCACCGGGTCGAGAAATGCTGAAGGCTCATCCAGGACGATTATTTGGGGATCCATGGCCAAAACCCCGGCAATAGCCACCCGTTTTTTCTGTCCATAGCTAAGGTGGTGTGGGGCACGATGGCGATACTCCCACATACCCACAGCCTGCAGGGCATCAGCAACCCGCTTCTCAACCTCCTGCCGCTGCAGGCCCATGTTTAAGGGACCAAAAGCCACATCATCCCAAACAGTAGGAGCAAAAACCTGGTCATCAGGATCCTGAAAAACCAGCCCTACTTTGGACCGTACCTGATGCTCATTACTGCTGTTTATTTCCACACCATTTACACGCACAACCCCCTGCTGAGGCAGATGAATACCGTTAAGATGAAGCAGCAATGTAGACTTCCCTGCTCCATTGGGACCTAAGATCGCGACCTTTTCTCCTTTCTCTATACTCAAAGAAACCCCTTTTAACGCCAGGGTGCCGTCATGATATTTAAAATAAAGGTTCTCTATTTCCAAACAGCCGGCCATCCCCAACCCTCCTGATCAATTATCAGGCTTAATACCCCCAGCAGTATGATAAGAAAAGCAAAAACATAATCTTTAACCCTGATCTGTGGGTAATCCAGCAGCCTTATTTTTCCTCTAAAACCTCTGGACATCATAGCGAAATATACCCTTTCCCCCCGCTCATAGGAGCGGATAAATAAAACTCCGATCATCCCCCCGATAATACTCAGGGTCTGTCTGCTAAAGATATGCTTTGCCGGTTTAAAGTTTCTGGAACGCCTTGCCCGCTGCATGCGGGTCACCTCATCATAAAGCACAAAAAAATAGCGCAAAGCAAATTGAATTAACTGTGTAAAGATTTGAGGTACTTTTAAATCTGATAAAGAGTGGAGCAGGACATGTAATGGGGTTGTAAAGGTTAACAAAATCATCAGCAGTGCAGCACAAGTAATCCGG
>JGI24713J26584_10003282_pt1 | contig 10591 bp, 12 predicted proteins | sample BioPla4DNA1_FD_26584 | JGI IMG/M metagenome (IMG submission 26584) | reverse complement strand
CAATTATTATATCGTCACAAATGCATAAAAGGTTTAGGATAAATTTATTATCTACGTCTTTTTTTTAGAAATTCTGCTGTATACATCCTCTTGCTGTCCTTGCCCAAAGACTTAGGAGAAGGCAAGCCTTCCCTTACTATCCCCTTCTTCATCTCTTGCTCCAATTCCCTAATACAGTCATTACAATACCGTCCTGTAGTAATGGGTTTTTCACAGCGCTCACATAGATAATCAATACCTGGAGATGACAGCTCTAGCCTGCCTTGCTTTAAAAATTCTAGTATAATTTCCTCTTCTACTTCTACTGCCTCAGATACATCTAACACAGTGGCATTGGGATTTTCATAGATATAGTCTTTAACCTTTACAAAAATCTCATCTAATTCCAGCATACATTTAGGGCAATACTTACTGCCTCTATATTGAAATATTTTCCCGCAACGTTTACAATTCCTAATATCCATTTTTGTCACTCCTTTATAAATTAGATCCTGTGGCCAAGGTAATAACGTATACTCTTTCAGCACCCCCTGCCAGCAGCACCCTTGCACACTGATGGGCAGTACTGCCTGTGGTATAAACATCATCTACCAATAAAATGGTCATATTCTCAAAGGTTTTTAAACTTCTATGCCTTTCACTTATTTCAAAAGCCCCTTGAAGGTTTTTCTGTCTTTGCTCTTTGTCTAGCTTAGCTTGCTGAGGAGTGTTCTTTATCCTTAGTAGGCCTTTGCTAACTAGAGGAACTCCTGTATTTTTGCTCAGTCCCCTAGCCAACAGCTCTGCTTGATTAAATCCCCTTTGCCTTTCCCTAATAGGATGCAGGGGAACTGGTACTATTAAGTCAAAATCCCATTTGTATACTTTTAAACCTTCTGTCATCCAATGAATCATGGGAGTGGACAAATATTTTTCTCTTCTATATTTATATCGGTGGATTAGCCCTTTCACTTCAGTGCTAAATTCAAAAATGGATATGCCCTTATAAAAAGCATAGTCCATGTCCTGACAGTCAAGGCACAAGGTATCCTCAATTAACATCATTTTTCCGCATTTGGGGCATACAGGAGGTTCTATAAAAGGCAGCCTGGATTGGCAAAGCTCACACACTCCGTAGCTTAACATATCCTCCCGTCTTACACCGCATATAAAACATCTTATATCTGTTGGATAGACAATATCCAAAAAGGCTTGCCAGGCCTCTTGCAGGTTCATATCAATCCTCCATATCACCAAAGACATTGAATTTATCATCTACTACCAGGCTGGTAAAAAGACTCTTTAGCCGCCGCTCCAGCCCTGAATATCTATTGCTTATATGATTGTTTTGAACCATGGCTTGAATGGTTCTCTCCCGGCCTACCAGCACTACCATCTCTTTTGCTCTAGTAACAGCAGTGTACAAAAGGTTTCGGGTCATAAGCATGGGCGGTCCCCAAGCCATGGGAATGACCACTACAGGGAATTCACTGCCCTGACTTTTATGGATTGATATAGCATAAGCCAGCTCCAGCTCATCCAATTGGGTGAAATCGTATACAACGACCTTATCATCATCGAAGATTACCGTCATTTCCCTATCTTCATTATCTATGGACTCAATATATCCAACGTCTCCGTTAAATACCCCTTCTCCTTCTTCTATTACCTTACCATGGCTGTAGCGCTTCCAACCGAGGTTATAATTGTTCTTTATCTGCATAACCTTGTCCCCTTCACGAAATATCATATCCCTAGAAGCCTTTTCCTTTTTGCTAGGCTTTGGTGGATTGAGTACTTTCTGTAGCTCTGAGTTTAAATTGTTAACTCCCACCAGCCCTTTTTTCATGGGGGATAATACTTGTATATCCTTAACTGGATGATAAGGGCCAAATCCCGGTATACGCCTACAAATAAGATCCACTATAGTGTCTAGAATCTCTTTAGGGGATTCCCTTCTATCTAAAAAGAAATCCTTACCCCTGACATTTAGCTGGGGAAACTCACCTCTATTGATACGATGGGCATTTAGAACAATCATGCTCTCCTGTGCCTGACGGAAGATCTCAGTAAGCCTTATAACCTTTACTAGTCCTGAATTTATAATATCCCTGAGCACATTGCCTGGGCCTACAGAGGGCAGCTGATCCACGTCTCCCACCAATATTAATCTAGTTCCAGGAACAATGGCCTTTAGGAGATGGTTCATAAGGAGGACATCCACCATGGACATTTCATCAACAATGACCACATCTGCATCTAAGGGATCATCTTCATCCTTTTGGAAAAAGTCCAACTCCCCATCTCCAGAATAGCCGTACTCTAAAAGGCGGTGAATGGTTTTTGCCTCCCGTCCCGTAGTTTCTGATAAGCGTTTGGCAGCCCTGCCAGTAGGTGCAGCCAGCATTACTTCAGCATCCAGCTGTTCAAAGAGTTTTATTATACAATTGATGGTGGTAGTTTTACCTGTACCTGGTCCCCCTGTTATAACCAAAACTCCGTTTTGCAGGGATTCTATCACAGCCTCCCTCTGATTATGGGCAAGGATTATCTGCTCCTGCTTTTGAAGGTCATAAAGAACCTTATCTAGATTGTCCACAGATATTGGCATTTCTGTCATAGCCAGCTCTATAAGGGCTTTGCTTATATTGTTTTCAGCTACATAAAAGGGCTGAAGGTATACTGCAGTATGCTCCTCCGTCTCTTCTAAGGTTATTGATTGGTTAATGGCAAGGGATACTATAGCGTTTTCTACTAGCTCAATATCTACTCCAAGAAGGCTGGCTGCATTAGTTATAAGCTCTTCTTTGGGAAGGTAAGTGTGGCCGTTGCTTGCAGCCTGAGACAGTACATACTTTGTACCTGCCATAACCCTGTAAGGAGAATCATATTCAATTCCCATACTGCGGGCAATCTTATCTGCAGTCTTAAAGCCAATACCCACTACATCCTGTGCCATGCGGTAGGGATTTTCCTTTAAGATAGGAATAGTTTGTTCACCATATATTTTATAAATTTTTACAGCAAAGTTGGTGGAGATGCCATGAGACTGCAAAAACAGCATAACTTCCCTGACTTCCTTTTGCTCATAAAAGGAAGCTGCTATGGTTTCAGCTTTTTTGGGACCTATTCCAGGCACTTCAGTAAGCCGGTCAGGATAAAACTGAATAATATCCAATGTGTCCAGACCAAAGTGTTCAACTAATCTTTTTGCCGTAGAAGGTCCCACTCCTTTAATTAGGCCTGAGGCCAAGTACCGCTCCAAGCTCTCTAGACTTGTAGGAACAGCGCTTTCATAGTTTTCTATCTTAATCTGCTCCCCATAATCGGGATGAACAGACCATTCGCCAGTTATCCTTACCCGCTCCCCTTCTACAGCATAGGGTATATTGCCTATGGCCGTCACCAAAGTACCGTCAACTTCATTAACAAGATCTAGCACTGTAAAACCGTTTTCTTCATTTCTAAATACTATTTCTTCTATAACACCAATAACTTCAGCCATCAATAGCCCTCCACAAACTTTTACATCCTAATAAATATCTATATAAATGCCTATATTGTGCAATATTGTGCATAAAAATTATATCATAAAATCTAATCTTCAGCATTCTTTTACATACCTTAATTTAACTGGTTGTGCTAGTTTATTGAGCTGTCATTTACAAAGAAAATGGCTATTGATAAGTGTCCGCTCCCACTGTTTTGGAAAAACTTAGGCTAGTTTAATCCAAATCAAGAGTAAAGCAAACATTCAATAGCCATTATATTCATATAATGAATTTCATTAAAGTATACACTAGCACAGTGGTCCATAATAGAGCTAGCACTACTTACATTAATTTAAACTCCATGATTAAATAAATAATAGAGTTTAATTTAAATTACACGATTAACAGCCTGGGCTATTGGCTTTAATCCCATCATTAGATCAGAAAACTTTTCGGGTTTTAATGATTGTGGTCCGTCACTGGAGGCACTACTGGGGTCAGGATGAACTTCTATCATAAGTCCATCTGCACCAGCTGCTATGGAGGCTTTGGCCACTGCTTCTACCCATCTCCAGTTTCCAGTGGCATGGCTGGGATCAACTATTATAGGTAGATGAGAGAGCTCCTTTACTACAGGTATGGCATTTATGTCCAAGGTGTTTCTAGTAGCAGTTTCAAAGGTTCTAATTCCTCTTTCACATAGGATGACATTAGGATTGCCTGCGGACAGTATATATTCCGCTGCCATGAGCCACTCCTCTATGGTGGCAGATAGCCCCCGCTTTAGTAGTACAGGCTTAGAAGCTTTGCCGCATTCGCTAAGGAGTCTGAAGTTTTGCATGCTTCTTGCCCCTATCTGTAGTATGTCTGCATATTGGCTGACCAGCTCCACATCCCTTGTGTCTACAACCTCCGTTACTATTTTAAGACCAGTCTCCTTGCCTACATTAGCCAACAGCTTTAGTCCTTCCTCTTCAAGTCCTTGGAAAGAATAAGGTGAAGTTCTAGGTTTATATGCTCCTCCTCTAAGGATTTTAGCTCCTGCTTCCTTAACCTTTATTGCCACCTCCATAAGCTGCTTTTCGCTCTCTACAGCACAGGGGCCAGCCATAACAGCCAGCTCATTGCCTCCTATAGATACTCCATCAATATCTATTATTGTGTTTTCGTTGATTAGCTCACGGCTAACTAGTTTGTAAGGACTCATTATAGGCACTATGTTTTCCACGCCATCCATATGGACTATGTTGTTAGCCTTAACCATCCTCTTATCCCCAATAGCACCTATAACCGTCTTTACCTCACCGTATATGGGGTGAGTATGAAAGCCTAGCTCCTGCAATTGCTTTTCAACGGCTTCAATTTGTTTTTGGGTCGCCCCCGGTTTCATGACTATTATCATGGTTTTATTTCCCCCTCTTTCAAAAAAATTAAAACTTTATAAACTAAAAACCTCTCATCCTAAACTATAGGACGAGAGGTTATTCCCGCGTTACCACCTAAATTGACTATAAAAATAGTCCACTCAATGAGGATACTTATCCCTAATAAGAGATGCCATATCCCCCTTCCAATAACGGCGAAGGCCACCGTCAAAGCCTACCAGATAAAATCCTTCAGCTTGCAACTCCCGAGAGAACTTCAACTAACCTTTCCCCATCGGACTCCCACTATCTCCGACTCGCTGTAGGTTCTTAGGTAAGTTTACTTTTCTCGTTCATAGTCTTTATAGGATATATAAATTTATTGTATGAGATTATACATTATTTCGTTATAGTATGTCAATACAGAATTTTAAGTTATTTTATCCTATTTGTTTAATTTCCTTCTTTATCTCTTCAATTTCATCTATAGCACCACCAGTTGCCTTGTTATTTCTTTCCCAGCTCATCTAGCTTAGATACCAACTCGCCTATATTTCTAGATAATGCTATAAAATCTCCTTTGGTTACGGGCTGATGGTATACTTGACCGCACTCTCGACATAAGCCATAAGAGTTAAGGCTTTCTGTGCCAGACTCCTTCAATAGATGATAATAAATTTGATGGGCGTAGCCAATGTGATGCTTAGCGGTTAGATAAGTATCCAGTATATTACAATACTGTCCGTTTTTTAAAACAAGCCTGACTCCATCCCTAGCTTGAACAATTCTTTCAATTGCACTGCTCAGTATATACCCCACTGCTCCATCGTCCTTGCCTATGGGTTTTCGCATCTTAAAGGGGACCAATATAATATCTAAAGTGATTGGTAAGGGATTCATACTACGCTGCCCTGTGATTTCACCAGCCTGCTGCCTAATAAGCCTTATATCCTTTTGAAAAAATGCTGCCAATCTTACTATAACCCTTTGTACCCGTTTCTCTACTAGAATAGGGGGATCACTTTTAAAGATCAGCTTGGTATAGTTCCCACCATCCTTGTGGTATATGGGCACTAAACCATATATCCCCTTATCTATCCAACCTTTTATATCCCGCCTCCATTTTCTTTCCACGTATATCCCCCTCCCTTTCTTCTCTTATTCATATATGTAAAAATATATCGTTGCAATTATTATAACCCGAACATATGTTCGTGTCAATAGGGACAAATCTGTCCCTATTGCTTTAAAGTGGCTACTGCCTTGGCCAATTGATGTATGGATTCAGTAAGGCTCTCCATGCGGTTTTCAATGCGTACCAGTAGGTATACTGATACAACAATGGGAAAACCTAGGTTAGCCACCAATCCTAGCATCTGTTCCATTGTTTCACCACCTTTCCAACTTAGTTTTTGAAAGTTCCCTTATGTGAAGAGATATTATAAAAGGAGGTGCCATGCACCTCCCTTTTTTTTTAGCACCTATTCAAAGACCACCTGCTGTGTTTGAGTAGTAACTATATAGGCGCTGGCTATCTGTTCCAATCCCCCTTCTACGTTGAAGATATCTTTGGAGATTATAAGATTCATGACATTTTTAATGTCTTCTGGGGTTATATCCTCTCTGGGATCCTCTAAAGTGATTCGCATGCTTCTGCCCAATCCTGTTCTAAAGTTCATCTGCAATATCTTATCCACTCTTTTTCACCCCCTTTCCTATAGGCTTTTTAGGCCTTATTCTTCATCGTACTCTACATTGGAGCTCCTGCGGATGGCAACTACTGGATGTTCCTGCAGGTCTACCAAAGCTGAAGCTACTTCATAGAGGTCCTCATCGTTTACATCGCTTTTGATACGATTGAAGGTCTTGGTTCTGGTAATGTCCCTGCCTTCTTCATTAACGCCAAGATGTAGCTGAATTTGAAGACGGGAGTCTAAGTGATTAAGCACCAAAGCCATTATGGTTCCCTCCTTTCCTTGGTGTATTAAGCCTGTGTGCCTTTGGCTTTCACTTAATAGATAGGGGATATGGCTAAAAAGGACATATCTTTTTATAAATTTTCTTAAACAATACCTTTAAGATGCTTATACAGTTCACTAATAGCCCTACTTTTTAGGCCAAGTACTGTTTTGTAGTGAACACCCCTATCTACTGCTATTTCCTTAAGCTTTTTGCCACCAAAATAATGATCAAGAATAACCTCCCTCTGCTTTTGAGTTAAGCACTCCATAGCATTTTTAAGGCTTTTTACAAGCTCAATCCTAGCTATCCTATCCTCAATGGCATCACCAGTATCCTCCAACTGATCCAATCGGGTTTGTCCATCCCCTTCCCATAATGGCTCATCCAGGGATAACTCATAGGTGTTTTTTCTAGTTAGATTGTGGATTCCGTAATGTATCCTGCTTTTTGCGAATGCTAGAAAGGGAACTTTTCTTTCCTCATCAAAATCCCTAACTGACTCTAGGAGAATAACACAAGCTTCCTGATACAAATCCTCTGTATCAACTCCTTTACTGAAGCGTCTTATAGCTGAGTAGATTAAAGGCTTAAGCTTATCCAATAAATCTTCCATAGCCCTTTTATCACCTTTTCTTGCCTTATCTACCAGTTCCTTATATAGATAATACATATACATCCTCCATACGGAGGACCGGTCCTCGCCTTTTGTGTTGTACAACCATTTTTAGCATATAAAAAAGGGGCCAAAAAAGAAAAAATCGAGGATCTAATTCCTCGACATCTCTTTTAAGCTAGCAGCTATTTATTCGATGAAAATATTAACCAAGTATAGCTTGCTCTTGTATATTTTTATTCTTTTCATAATATATTTCTTAACAATCCTTTGTGTTTTATGCTTTTTTATTTTTCAATCCTTTATATTTCCCATACATTTACATATTCTAATCCTTAATATTGTTGTTTCTCTAAATTCTTTAACCCTTTATATGTCTTTATAGTCCCTCAACTTAACTTCCCTTATACCAGAACCCTTTTAAATACGAGGGCAGTTCATCAGGATTGATAAATTTTACAAAAGTGTATTCATTAGCCAATCTGCGCATTATGTCAGGAGTATCATCAGAGGAGTCCCCATCTACCAAAACTACGCTAAACAGGGCATCCTCTTGTCCATTTATACCTGACTTTAAGATAAAGCCCCTAATAAGGCCTTCTAAAGTTTCCTGCTGATTCCTGGCTGAAATAATTATACTGTAACGGCCTTTCCCACCTAGACCTTTCCATCTATACCCCATAATCACCCTAATCATTAGGCATACAATACCAAATAGTGCGAATATCCAAAGTGAAACGGCCATATATGTAGGTAAGTACATAAGCCTCACTCCCCATAATCAGATTAATTGATCTGATTTATAATACGCACAAATTTAGAAAAAGGTGATTTATGGGCTAGGGCCTTTACTTGTATTCTTTGGCTTGCTCTTTCAGCAGCTGAGCCTTGTCGGTCTTTTCCCAAGGAAGGTCAATATCTTTTCTGCCAAAATGGCCATAGGCTGCTGTCTGGCGATATATAGGCCTTCTTAGATCCAAATCCCTTATAATAGCTGCGGGCCTTAAGTCAAAGTTTCTATTTATTAGCTCTATGATAGCCTCATCGCATATTCTGCCAGTGCCAAAGGTCTCAACTAAGATAGATACCGGTTTAGCTACGCCAATAGCATAGGCTAATCCAATTTCACATTTGTCTGCCAGACCAGCTGCTACTATATTCTTGGCTACATACCTGGCAGCATAGGATGCAGAACGGTCTACCTTTGTTGGATCCTTTCCGGAAAAAGCTCCACCGCCATGACGTCCGTGTCCTCCATAGGTATCCACAATAATCTTTCGCCCTGTTAGTCCAGAGTCTCCTTGAGGACCTCCTACCACAAACCTGCCTGTTGGATTTATAAGGAGCTTGGTGTTTTCATCTAGTAAATCTTCAGGTATAACAGGCTTTATTACATGTTCTATAATGTCCTTCTTAAGAGTCTCTTGATCCACATCTTCACTGTGTTGGGTTGAAACAACAACGGTGTTCACCCTGACCACTTTATCTCCATCATACTCCACTGTCACCTGGGATTTGCCATCAGGCCTTAGATATGGAAGGGTTCCACTTTTTCGCACCTGTGACAGCTTTAGGGTTAATTGATGAGCTAAAGAGATGGAAAGGGGCATAAGTTCTTCAGTTTCATTACAGGCGAATCCAAACATTATTCCCTGATCTCCTGCGCCTATTGCCTCAATCTCATCTTCATATAAGCCTTCTCTTGCTTCTAAGGGAAGATCCACCCCCATGGCTATATCAGGAGACTGCTCGTCTATGGAAGTTAGAACAGCACAGGTTTCGGCATCAAACCCATACTTTGCCCTTGTATACCCAATCTCTGCTACAGTTTGTCTAACGATTTTTGGTATATCTACATAGCACCTAGTGCTAATCTCACCCATTACCAATACCAATCCAGTGGTAACAGCAGTTTCACAGGCCACCCTGGCTGTAGGATCCTTCTCCAGTATTGCATCCAGTATAGCATCGGAAATCTGATCGCATACCTTGTCTGGATGTCCCTCGGTCACCGATTCTGAGGTAAACAATCTTTTACCCATCTTCTTTTGTCCTCCTTAAATTCAAAAAAGTATAAATGAAAAAACCCTCGCAAAGGAGGGCTATTTATATCAAATAAATACCCTCATCTCTCAGAACTAACTGTTCTGTGGGAATTGGCACCTGGTCCTCAGGACTGGTTGCCGGGTTTCATAGGGCCCATCCCTCCACCTCTCTTGATAAGGAAAACTATATTTATTTTTTCTAATAATATAACACATGAAACAAATTGCGTCAATGTAATAAGCTGGTATGACTGTCCTAGAATATCTGATAGGTTAAGGCCATAATAATAAGTCCAGCTACTAGATTGCCCAGGGCTATAACAGGGAATGCATGCTTTATCCTAATATCTAAAAAGGACGCTATAGCAGAGCCTGTCCACACTCCAGTGGTAGGAAGAGGTACTGCCACAAAAATAAAGAGCCCTAATAAGCTATATTTTCTTACGCTTTCCCCTTTCTTTTGCGTACGCCTTTCTATCCAATTAGCGATAGGTGCCAGTATCTTGGTGCGTCTTAAAAATGCCATAATAGGCTTTAAGAAAAATAATAAAAAGGGTACCGGTAATATGGAGCCCAAATAAGAGGCTATAAAGGATTCAGTAAGGCTTATACCCATGCCTACCCCAACGGGCATAGCTCCTTTAAGCTCTATAATAGGAAGAGCGGCGGTAAAAAATACTATTAATTCCTTTTTCATTACCTCAATAAACCCTAAAAATGACTCCATATCATAATACCCCCAATATTCTAAAAAACTATATTCCCCACTCATAGACTTTTTTATATTATCATTACTTGTAAATATTTGCAATAATATAATTGTTAATGTCTCTTTTGTATGTATTAAACCTGTTGTATAATCAAATCTAATATATAATAACCAAAAATGATGGTTTGAAAAAATCATGTATAATTCCTTTATTTACAAAAGATTACAATGAGGTGATCGTGACTGCTAAAGGTAAGGGCAAAAATGAATAAATTAGCTCTTAGTATTGATTTCAAGGCAAAAACTGGCCTTAGAATATTTTTTAAAAAAGTAGTGTCAATACTCAGTGAAAATGTCACCTAAAAAAGTATAATTTTATTCTATGAAAATGTCACTTTAGAGACATGATTTTACTTTTTAAAGAAACG
>JGI24713J26584_10003249_pt1 | contig 10669 bp, 6 predicted proteins | sample BioPla4DNA1_FD_26584 | JGI IMG/M metagenome (IMG submission 26584) | reverse complement strand
GAAATACACCCAGGCAACAGCGGCGCTGAAGCCAAACCTTGATTCGGCAAAAGCCGTGTTTTGGATGATCTCCATTACCGGGTTGTTGGGGTTGGTGAAGGAATAAATCACGGTATAAACTGTGTTAACCAGGATCAAAGGGCTGATCATGGGGAATGTGATCTTCCAAAAGTTCTCCCATCCGGTCGCCCCTTCCATGGTTGAGGCTTCATAGAGGGAGGGGGAGATGGTCTGTAAACCGGCGAGAAAGATCAAGATCTGGACCCCTGAAGCCTTAACGATCTCGTATAAACGGTCGACCGCGTCGATAATATACCCGACAAATCGCGGGTGCAACCTGGTCTCAAGCAACAGGGTCCGCAATTCAAGGGCGCGTACCGCGCCGGCGGCAGTCTCCTGCTGGATCGCACCGGACATGATCCCCAGGAGCAAGTCGTTATTCTCAACCGCCAGGATGATCCCGGAGGTCAAGATGACAGGAAGGAAGAAGATGGCCCTTGCCACCGCCCGCCCTCGGAATTTCTGGTTTATTAAATTGGCTGCAAAAAAGCTGAAGATGATGATGAGCGGCACGTCGGTGAGCATCTGGAGGATCGATTCCACCAGAACCCGGCGGAAAGTCGGGTGCACCATAAAAGCCCGGTAGTAATTGCTGAACCCGGCGCCGGTCATCTCATAGCCCTGGGTGCCTATTTGGATACTGTGAAAGCTGAAGATGATCGACTGCACCATCGGGTAGAGGAAAAAGAAGAGTAACCCGATTAAAAACGGGGAGATAAAGACATAACCCGCTATTGCCCTCCTTTTTTCCATGGCCATGTGCATTGTTTCACCGTCAAGCTTTGTCTTCGGCTTCAGAAATTTCAGGCCGCCAAGGCTCCTCTTCAGTTTCAGCAGGAAATCTTGGAAATTAAATTTCATCGGTCTCACCTGCCCTCCCATAACACATGATAACTTTCAGCCGCCAGGGTTATCCCTTCCACGGTAACCGGTTCCCGGTTGTAGTTAACCACGATGGTTTTCCCCTTCTCAAAGGTTACTTTATAGACATNATCNGCCANNCGCCGGTGTTCAATAATGCGTTGCCCGCGGGTATCCCCCAATACTTCCCGGGCTTCATGGTAAAGGGCCACCGCTTGGTTGAACCATTTCCGGTAATCCACCGAATACAGGTGATCGTAATCGGTCTCTTTGATCAAGGAGTTATCCCGGTAAATCCAGGTAAAATAGAGACCGCCGCCAGTCTCGATGGTTTTTAAGAACGCCCGCTTCGGATCACCGGCAAGATTCACCGGTTCCCCGGCATAATCAATATGCCCGCAGGTGACAATCTGGTAGAAGGGGATGCTTTCGTCGGTAATCAGGTAGTGGTTGGAATCCAGCGGCATATTAATGATATGCGCCGTATGGGCCAGGGCGTAGGCATTGACCCCTTCGGCCAGCAACTGGTACCCGGCGCCACTCATCTTCGCCAGTTCTCTCTCGATATACTGCTTGGCCTGGGCCCGGTCGACCAGCCGTCTCTCCCGGTAATTGGCGTTCAAATCCTGTCCCATGGTGGTCAAGGAAAGACCTTTAACATTAAGCGACCGGTACCGGCGCAAGAAACGGTCCACATACCGCCCGATCCGGGTAGGACAAACCATGTATTGCGGCCGCTTTTCCTTGTCTTCCTGATAGGTCGCGAAGTTGATCTCATATAGGACACCGACATCCTGATTGATGAAACGGGAAGCGGCGGTCCGCGTATTAAAGCCCCTCAAGATCCCGGCCTTTTTGGCGTATTCAAAGGTGACGGAGGGGTAGAATTCCACATTGTTTGCTGCCAGGTATCTGGCCAGCCGGGTAAAACCGGTCCCGCCGCCGAGTTCCTTCAGGATACTGATATTACTGGGCAGGCCCTGGCGGAGCCCGCCGTTAAACCACCCGGTATAACGCAGCTTGAGGTTGGCTACATCCGCCGCCCGGAGGCGGTCAACCACCTCCCGTGCTTCGCCGAAGGTGGTCAATGCCTCAATTCTGCGGGCCGGAATCCCAAGGAACGGTTTTATCTTGTCAATTGCACCTACCAGTTCCAGGTAGAACGGTACCTCACCGGCAGTACGCTCAGCCTTTAAAACGCCTTTTTTGATCAGGTAATCCCGGTAATACTCAGCCATTCCCATATAATTTGCTTTTTCCCCGCTCAAAAAGGCATAACGGATCTGGAAATCCCCTTGCGAAATCCGCTGCTGGTAAACTTTGATCACGTTGTTCCCGGCCAGGGTGGTCAGGTCGATGGTACCGTGGGCGACGGAGCTGAATTCCGCGCAGACCGTATTATAAGAATGGATCCTGCCGGCCACATCGGCAATGATCGTGGCTAGGGCGTCACCCTTTTCAATAACGGCGAAAAAGGCCTGGTCGCCCTGTTTCATACCGTAAACTGGGAGGTAAACCTGTTCCCGCTCTTCAAAGATCTCCGTAAATTGCTGGGCTAAATCCCTGCCATAAACGGGGCCGTAATATGCCCGGTGCCGGGTTTTCCCGTTATTCAGGCGGATTAAGGCTCCAGACCCGTCGGGAACGAAGATATAACCCTCGGTCCCGGGCCCGGCGGCGCCAAAGAACTCCAGAACCCTAATCTCAGTCAACGGGTAGGAGGAGTGGTAGACCACTTCGTTACTGGGGATGGTCACCACCAGGTTCTCCCCGTCCAGGGTGTAATAAAGCGGAATTGTAAAGATATCCTTGCGTACTTCTTTCACAGGCACCTCGTTTTCCCTGTGGTCTTCGTTGACTTCATCAATGGTATACCCGGCCTGTATAAAGATATCGTTCAACTGGCGCAAGACAAAGAGGCTCAGGTTCGGCCGGAGGACATAAACCACATCGTGCCGGCGCAATGCCGGATGCTCATCCATGAGTTTCTGCCTTTCTCTGCGGTCCTCCACTTCATTCAGGTCAACTTTGATATAACGCCGCTGCAGGTTCCGCTGGTCCGAGGCGCCAATCTTCTCCGCAACTTTATCAAAGCGTTCGCCGGTGAGCTTCTCCGGGATAATGTAGACTTCTTCTTTTTTACCAATGGTATATGTGACTTTTACCCCGTTGGCCAGTTTCTCGATGTCAAACTGCCCGTATTCAATGCTCTCGCTGGCATTATCCATCGTCCTTCTGTGGGCGTGCGGGGTGTAAAAGGTAATGCTTAATTGCGACCCTAGTTTGGTCTTGTTAATCCCCACGGCCAACGGGTCCGCCGCCCGGTTGGGGGGATTGCTGTACCATACTTCACCGGTCTTTTTCTTCAGGACCGCCACTTCGGTGGTTTTTCCCGAGAGATAGAGGGCGAGAGATTCATTCTCCGCCACCTTTTCCAGGCCGTTCAAAACCGGCGGCGCGCTCCCTGTTACTGGTGAACTGCCGGCGGGCGCTTCGCCGCCGGCGGCGGGAGCCGGCAAGCCCTCTTGGGCGGCAATATCCGTGACAGGGTGGGAGAAAAGCCCCACGGCGCCGGCCACCAGGGCAATTATAAAGGCAATCACCAGAAAAGATCGGGTTTTCATCAGTGTGATCCCCTTCCTTTAAAGTCGAAATGCAATTTCCCGGTAGATGGTATAGACAAAGCTAATCATCTGCTGTAACAGGCTGAAAACCAGCAGCCCGATAAAGATCATCAAACCCATTCCCACCACCGACAGGAGGCTGGTAAAGACGGTCTTCGCCATGGTGTATTGGTGGGTGACCGACGCCCCCGCCAGGATCAAGGCTCCGCTCCAAAGCACGGAAACAGAGGCAAAGAAGAAATAAAACGCCCCTTCCTCTATATTGATGATCCTGCTGAAGGGGATCAACGGGAGGTTGATCAGGATCAGCGGGACTAAGGCATAAGCGGTGGCGATCACGATATCCCGGTAACTCCCTTCCCCTTCCATCAAAGTGGTGATACACCAGTTGGCGGTGGTCCAGAGGAAGAAGGGCAGGAGGACACTGATAATCTCGACAAAAACGTTCAGCTCTTTCGGGTCATTTTCGTTGAAAATAAAACCCGTGTATTGCCGCCGCAAGATATAGGTGATAATCAGCAGCACCACGAAAGTCATGGCTGCCGCCATGCTCCCTCTTTTCTCGTGTTTCAGGTCCCAGAAACCTTTGAAGGGGTGAAAAATTACGTAAAACGAAAATTTCAGGCTGTCCAGGTATTTCATAGCTCTCCAACCTCACTTTGGTACTCCCCGTAAGCGCCTTTCCGGCCCTTCTCCCGTACTCTGGTGATAATATAAAGCGCAAGTACGAAGGCGGCCAGAACCCCGACGATCAGCCCGAAATTCCTGCCGATCACTTGCCGGCGGTGATAATAAAAGGCCCGGGAGTAGTATTTACGATGGTTTCCCAGTTTAAAGTTTTTCATCGCCTCTTCATATTTTTGCTGCCGCAATAAAGCGCGGCCAATTCCCACATAGGCCATTTCGAAGTTGGCGTTATGTTGCAAGACTTCTTCCCAGCACGCCGCCGCTTCATTATACTTACCGACAAAATGCAGGCGGACCGCTTCCCGGATTAACCGGCCATAGTCGGTAACGGTAAACTCGGTCACCGTACCGGTCTCATAATCCAGGACCACTATCTTTTCACCAAGATAATCAAAGGCCACCGGGTTCCGGAAGTTCCCAAAGCGTTCGCCGATGGCGCCGAAGATGTACAGGAGGTTACCTTCACTGTCATAGGTAAAGACCCGGCCGCGGCGCCGGTCCAGGACACTGTAGATCCGGAACTCGTCATCAACCGCCACATCCACCAGCATCGACGGGCCGCGTACCGAACCTCTCCGGGCGATTAAGATATCTCCAACCGGCGGGTGATATCCCCGGCGGCGCAAAATATCATCGCCCATCAGGTTCAAACGGCGTATGGGCGCATAACGGTCATCTTCGCTCCTGGCATTAATCGCCGCTTGGATGTCCCACTCATTCAAAGCGCTGGTGGTTACATAGATAAAACCTTCCTCGTCAATACAGAGGTTGTTGTATTCAGTCGGGACAAAGAGGGCCATTCTTTCTCGTTGTTCCTGGGTGGCAATCATTTTCCAGAAATAATCCACCGGATTCCAGGCCACCCGGGTCGCCCCCATATAACTGCGGAAGGTACCGTCCGGCGTCAGTTCAATCAAACCCTGGTTGACATGTTGCGCCACCACATAAATCCGGCCCGCCCGGTCCACCACCAGTTTAGTCGGGCGGTAGACGAAATCATCACCGATGATATCCGATTGCGGCGGGCCAATCTCCCGGACAAATTTCCCTTCCGGGTCCAATTCCACCAAACGGCTGTTGTCGGTATCAGCCACGTAAATATGGCCTTCTTCCGTCACAAAAAACCCGTTGGGGTTATTGAACCCGTCAGGCACGCCGTTATTCTCAAACCCGTCGATCACGCGGACCAGTTCCCAACGGTCATTGGTCACAATAATCCGCCCGTTCCCTGCATCAAGGATATAAATCTTCCCGTCCTTACCGGCAAAGATATCGGTGGGGGTCCTCAGGTTCCCAATCCCCAGGTCTTCCCCGGTTATTAACCGGTTTGGCAGGTAGGCGGCGGGGGAATAGATGACATCACCCCAATAATCGTACGTATAACTATGGTAGGGTAGCCGCGCCTGGACCGCCGGCGGCGGGCAGGCGAAGCAACCGGTAATGATCAGCGCCAGCACTAAACAACGGATTAATTTGGCGTTCACTCTCCTACCCCCTTACTCCTTAATACCTGAAGTGGCCATGGTTTCCATGATATTGCTCTGGGTAACAATGAAGAGCACAATCGGGGGGATCATCATTAACAGTCCTACGGCTCCGCCTACCCCTGCCCGGGCAATAGTGACGGCCCCGCCCATGAGAATCTGGCTGAAGGCATAAGAAAGGGTCTTCAGTTGCTCACTGTAGATGTAGACTCCCCCTTGCATCCCCCAGAGTTGTTGGAAGATAAAGATAATCAGGGTCAACCAAGCAGGTTTGACGGATGGCATCACAATCTGCCAGAAAATCCTGAATTCACTGGCCCCGTCAATTCTCGCCGACTCCAGCAGTGAATCGGGGATCTGTTCCATAAACTGTTTCATCAGGAACAACCCCAACGGATACGAGAAGTAGGGAACGATGAGCGCCAGGTAAGTGTCGACCCAGTTCAGCCGGGACATGATCAGGTAATTGGGGATTCCGGTAACATGATAGGAAAACATCAAGGCCAGGATGACTGTACTAAAGAAGAGATTCCGCCCGGGGAACTTATGTTTCGCCAGGACGAACGCGGCCATGGACGCCACGATGACATGACCGATGGTGCCGGTAATCGTAACAAAGATGGTGTTAAAGAAATAGCGGGAAAACGGCACCCACGACTCCCCCATCATCACCAGAAGCTGGACAAAGTTATCCACTGTCGGGTTGCGCACAAAAAACCGGGGTGGGAAGATAAAGATCTCATCCAGCGGTTTCAAGGCCTGGAAAATCGTATAAAGCAAAGGTAAAGCCATCAGGGAACCGCATAAAACCAGGAAAAGCAGGTTTACGAGGTCCCCGCCCACCGAACGACTGAGATTACTTGGTCTTAGTAACTTCATGATCTCACTGCCCCACTTTTCTTAACAATCTTTGGACAATCTTGTTGGTCCCGACCATTACCAGGAAGAGTACGGTAGCAATGGCCGAGGCATATCCCATTTCAAACCGGAAGCTGCCGTAGTCAACCAGATGGGAGACAACGGTATGGGCCGCATAATCCGTACTGGGAAAACCGACCAATGGGACCAAATTATCATGAATAGCAAAGGAGGACGTAATCGACATCACCGCGCCAAACATCAGCTGCGGCCGCATTGACGGGAGGGTGATATACCAAAGCTCCTGCCAGCGATTCCTGATCCCGTCGGTATAGGCGGCCTCATAGAGACTGCGGTCAACCGTCTGCAACCCGGCGACAAAGGCCAAAAAACCATGGCTCAGGCTCATCCACAAAACGACCACGAGCAGGACGGGGAGCATGTAGTTGGGGTCGGTTAGCCAGTAAATCGGCTCTCTGATAATACCCAGCTTCATCAAGAACCCGTTCATCCAGCCATAGGCATCGCCACTGAAAATGATGGCCCAGATTTGGGTGACAGCACCGCCGGCGATCGCCGGGGCATAAAAGACCAGGACGAAAAGGGGCCGGATCCGCCGCGGCAATTCATTGATGAGCCAGGCAAAGAAGAAGGAGGCAAAATAGCCCAGGCTGCCGGTGATCGCCGCCAGCAGGAAAGTGTTTTTGATCGAGATGAGAAATACCTCATCCGCCAGGAACAGGTTGATGTAGTTGCGCCAGCCGATCCATTGGGGCGGTTCCAGGATGTTATAATAGGTGAAACTGAACCCAATAGAGATTAAGACCGGCAAGACGGTAAAGAACAGAAAGATGATACCAAACGGGGCCAGGAACAAATAGGAAACCTTATGCTTTTTAATATCCGCGAGTAGTCTTCCTAATCTACCCCGCTCGGCCAGTGTTCTCTTGTATGGCATGGAAAGCGAGGTCTGCATGGGTTCCGATGGCATCTTAATCTCCCACTCCTCTCTCTTTTTCCCTGTCTTCCAGGGTTTCAAGGCCGAATTCCAGGCGTTTGCTGGTCAATTCATCATTGATGGTGATTACATAATCCAAAATGGACTCCCGGGGGTCTTCTTTCTGGTAAACAACTCTCCGGAAAGCGTTGGTGATATGCCGGGGTGTGAAATACCCGCCCGGGACTTCCGGGATCCCTTTCACCCATTGCCACTGGTCCATGAGGGCTTTGTAATCCTTAACCGGCCACGGCAGGCGGGAAACCGCCTCCATGTTGGCGGTCGGGTGACGGGCGGCCGCGCCGAGCAAAGTTTCCATCTCCCGGCCGAACCGCTCCTGGGTCTCCGCACTCGTCCACCATTTCAAGAACTCCCAGGCGGCTTCCTTATTCTTGGCCGCTTTCACCATCATTGACGCCGCGGCGTTGGCGCCCACGGAACGGTCGATGGAACCGTCGGGACGACGAACCCCGGGTACCGGGGCAAAGCCCCATAATCCCTTAATCTCCGGGGCAAAGACAATCAACTGGTTATAGGTCTGGTAATCCTGTACAGCCAACGGCATTTCACCGATGCGGAACCGGTTGGCAAAATCATACCATATAGGCAGACCGTAGTTGAGGAAGAGCTCGGTCCAGAAGCGGAAGGCCCCAATCGCCTCTTCGGAATCGAGGGCGCTGGCGATCCCGTTCTCACGGTAAAACTCCCCGCCCCACTGGAAGAGGTAGATAGCGTATGACTGCATGGCCATTTCCGGGCCGCCGTAAGGGTTTATCTGCAACTGGACGGAAATAGGGATACCAAACTCCAGGTGGTTTTTCTGGAGGATCGGCAGGATATGGTAGAGATCCTCCCAGGTTTCCGGGATGCCGATCCCCAATTCCTCCAGGATATCGCTGCGGTAAAAGAGAACAAAGAAGGTTTGGGTGTCCGGCAAAGCGTAAACACCGCCTTCAAAGCGGAACGGTTCGAGGCCGCTGGGGTGGAAGCATTTTTCCACCTCGGGAAAATCGGGGAATTCAGTCAGATCCACCACCGCGTTCCGGATGGCGTAGTTGATCGGATCATTCCGGTAAAGGTTCGAAGCTATATCCGGACCTCTCCCGGCCACCACCGCCGGCATCAAGACCTGTTGCTGGACAAACTGGAGGTTGACCGGGATCCCGGTCTGCGGGGTGAAGGTATCGTCAATCATCTGTTTGAGAAGCTGCGCTTGGTCACGGCCGGTTATCGTCCAGACCCGGACGGCTTCGCCCGCATAAACATCACCGATGGCCTGGTAATCCTCGAAGAAGGAGGCAATCATCCCCCGGAACTCATGCCAGAACTTACCGAAAAAGCCCGCGTCCGCCTTGGGGATCTTTTGTTCGGGCGAAGCGACGAGAATATAATCGATATCAATGGGCTGGACTTTCATCTCCCGGAGCCAGGCGCCAAGAGCACCAATATTATCTTTAAAAGAAGTCATCCGCCTGTGGATGGTATAGGGTTTATCAGCCATATTCCTTAATTGATAACCCATCTGCGTCAGGATCGCCGTCTGGGTCCCGCGTTCGCCGGTGTAATCCCGGAGTTGGTTGGCAAGCTCATCAAGGAATTGCCCTTGTTCGGCCAGAAGTTCCATTACATCCGGCATCAGAATATGCAATTGATAGTCGCGGTAAGGATCCGGATTGGCCGAGGTTACCATCAGGATCTTCCGGTAGGCCTTGTTCAACTGGAAGATGCTGTCCTCCACTGCCCGGAGGAGATCCGCTAGGCGCCCCAGGGTGACCTCCATGTGCAGTTCGTTTTCACCCTTTTCCAGGTAAAAGAGGCAGGGTTCGCCTTTGTCCGTCGTAAGCGTATAATTCTTCCAACTACTGCTGTATCTAAACTCAAGGTTATCGGCTTCCGCAAACGGGACCTCGCCATTGATCATGAGCCGGCGGTTACAATAGGAGCCCCGCACCGTGTTTTGGCGGGCCTTAAGAACGATCTTGTAGAGCCCGCTCTCCGGCGCCTCGAAGCGCCATTTGATCCACTGGCCGGGAAGGTTCCAGCGGTACCCGCCAATGGCGTTGAGGCGGATCTTGGAATGGTGATAAGGCTCGGTCGTCGGCGAAGTCCGGTCATTAATCGCGTAAAGGGTCGGTTCCGACCGGAATTGGGCCGACTCTCCCTGGACCTTTATGAAATGACCTTCGACCGGCCGGCGCCCCTTGGCCAAATGGTCCCGGAGGTATTCCTCATAAGTAGGAGCCGCTTTTTTCTGGCAAAGCGTGATGCTGCCGATCACCAGGGGCTCTTTTACCGCCGTAAAGCGGATAGTGTTTTCCCCCGCGTGGAAATAGAAATGGAACGGCTCGGGGTAGTAACCCGTATTGTAGTCGGCCAAATAGAGTTCCCGCCAGAAAGGCGTTTCCACCTGCCTGGGACGGATATCGTTGCCCCGGTTGTCACGCCGCACTTCCCCACCGTCAGTCCAGATTCTCTTAATAATCAACTGGGTGGCTTCAAAAAAGGGAAGTTCGCCGTTAAGCCATAATTCCCGCTCAATACTGGCCCCCCGGCCTTCCACCGGGTAATACTCGATCTTGATCTGGTAAAGCCCCGGGGTGTCCACATTTACTTTCCATTCGATGAACCCTTCTTCGCCGGTTTTTACCGCCCGCCCGGGACGGCCGGCAAAGTCCTGTAAAATCTCCACTTCATTGCTGGCACGGGCGAAATTTGCCGCCTCGATCTTGATCTCCCGCGCCGGCTTGGGATATCCGGNATACTTCGCCTGGTATGCGTAATAATCATCTCCCCGGCTGCCGATAACTACGGCTTCCAATCTTTCCACCAATTCGGAGTTGGGGGAATCGGAAACCTCTGCCTGCAATTGCCTGTTTGTGCTCCACGGGAAGATAAATACCGAAAAGAAAACTACCGCAAATAATAATATTTGTAAAAACCTCTTCATCCTCATCCCCCTCATGGTCTTAACTTTTTCCCAAAAAACAGAGCAGCCGGAAGGCACATCATTTCCGTGATCATTTATTTGCCAACAAGCCTCCCATCCGTATCGCTATTATCTTATTTACTATTTGCCCTGATTATTTGGGCGCGTGGGC
>JGI24713J26584_10003237_pt1 | contig 10689 bp, 10 predicted proteins | sample BioPla4DNA1_FD_26584 | JGI IMG/M metagenome (IMG submission 26584) | reverse complement strand
ATGAGGCAAACTTTATAGCTTATCTTGCAGGTATGTGTTCTGATAAAGTTGAGATTAAGTATAGTAGTACCATGCTGGCCCTGATTATATCCGGTAATGCCTTATACCGTCAGGATCCGCAGTTGTATTTTGATATCCGGGATACCTACCTAGAGGGAGTCATAAAAGATTTGCGAGCCAATAATGAATATTGGGCCAAATACGAAGATACGGTGGTCAGTACTGTTTCCAATAAAATCAATGATACCTATTTAAAGGCCAATGCACAATCGGACGGAGTAAAAAGCTATGGTCGTATGGTTGATTTATTATTGGCAAAGTATAGAAAAGACCAGGAAAAGAATTAACTTAGTTGAAACACAGTCTATTCCAATGTAGGACGTATATGGTATGGAGTAAAAAATGTAAGGGAGTATAACAATACTATGTATTAAAGGCATAAAACCATAAATAATGGTTTATTTGAAATAACTGATACATGTCTCAATTTTAGAAGTACAAAGTTAATTGCTTTTTGTCTGCATTTTTATATAAGTTACCTGCTTGATAGTTAACTGAAACTTGAGCTCCTGTTTTTGTAGCTCCCCCATGGGTTCTTATTAATAAGCCTTTATCTTCTAGTTTTTGTATGTCATTTCTTATTGTAACTTCCGAGCAGTCTAGTTGCTTACTTAAATCAGATACTCTTACAGAACCTTTTTCATCTAATTCCTGTAAAATAAATTCCATTCGATGTTTCACTACCTATAACCCCCTTACGATAATAAGGGTATTATATCTAAGTAGAAAGTATAATGCAAGAATTGAAAGTCAAACGTTAAGAAAACCAGCTAATTTAGGTATAATTAGCTCTGCTTATAAATCATGGAATTTTTAGGGGTTGATTTTTTAAAAATACATGATATAATTATTAATAAAATATTAACAAAATGTTATGAATGTTCCAAAAATGTAACATTTTAATTTCAAGGAGATAACAATGAATACAATAAAGAAACTAATTGTTACTTTAATAGGGGTTTTAATGATTTCGCTGGGATTTGGACAAGCAGCATATGCCACTGATCTTACGAAATCAGAGAATGCTACCGATAATACTACAGATATNNACTTTTCGGAAGAAGCTATAGATAATGATAGAGAAATACTTGATGCCCTAGCCTATGAAACCTATGTAGACGAGCAGGGACAGGTTTACTATATTGAAAAAGAAGCTAAAGAAGCTGAAATTGTGAAAACGGAAGAAGAACAAAAAGAGTCGGAAGAAAAGGAAGAAGAAAAGAAGAAAGAAAAAGCTAAGAAGAAAGAGACCAAGAAGAAAGAGACTAAGAAGAAAAAGCCTGCTTATTCTAAGAAGGAACTCAGACTATTATCAGCTCTAGTTTATTCAGAAGCAGGGGATCAGTCCTATGAGGGTATGCTTGCCGTAGCTAATGTAGTTCTTAATAGAGCTAAAAGTAAGGCTTATGCCCATGTAAACACCATTGAAGAAGTAATATACGACAGGAAATGGTCAGTCCAATTTTCAGTTACAGTAAAGAATAAAAAGACAGGTAAAAGTATTTTGGATAGGGCCTTAGAGCTTTATGATACAGGCAAATACCCTGGTCGTAATTCTGCATCTGAGAAAAAGGCAATGAATAGGGCGATTAGAGCAGCAAAGGCTGCCCTAGAAGGGGAAAATAATATCGGTGATTTTCTCTGTTTTAGGATGAAAAAAGGTGCATCAAGTATAAAGAAAAAATATGACTACAAGATTATAGGTGACCATATTTTTTACAGAACTAAATAATTTAAACATTTTGCTAAAAGAAGCTGTGCTATATCCCTTATAGGGAATTGTAGTACAGCTTTTTACTTTACAAATAATATTGTAGACAAATTAAACTTTTATCTTTATTAATAATGTGATATCATATTACATAATAAAACCAATCATAAACTTTGATATATATAGTTATTTTTAACTGATACAAGCAGAGGAGGAACTATGGCTAATTTATTTTCTGGATTAGAGGAATTTGGACTAAATAATTTATCAAATATCAATATATATGATGAAGAGGAAAAGGATGAAGAAAAAGACGGTAAGAAAAGTAAGCAAAACACCTTTTCTGAAGCAGATATAATTTTTGATAAGACCTATACATGCCCTGTTTGTAATACGGAATTTAAATCCAAGGCAGTTAAAACAGGTAGGGTAAAACTTCAAAGTCTTGATACGGATTTAAGGCCAAAATATGTACAGGCGGATCCTTTAAAATATGATGCCATTTTATGTCCCAAATGTGGATATGCAGCATTGAACAGATTTTTTAAGTATGTAACTAATGCTCAGGCTGATTTNATNAGGAAGAANATTTCTGTAAAATATAAGCCCACTGCAGAACCNGAAAGTGTCTATACCTATGATGATGCAATCGCAAGACATAAGATGGCCTTGGTAAATTCTATTATAAAAAAAGCAAAGACTTCAGAAAGGGCATATACCTGTTTAAAGACAGCATGGGTAATTAGGGGAAAGGCAGAGNATCTTCCTTTAGATACACCTAATTATAAAGAAGAAATAGCTAAACTTAANAAAGAGGAAAAAGAGTTTTTATCCAATGCATATGAGGGCTTTTCTGAGGCATTTATGAAAGAATCATTTCCTATGTGCGGTATGGATGAAAATACTATGACAATTCTTGTAGCAGAACTGGCCAGAAAGAAGGGGAACTTAGACGAAGCATCAAGATGGGTATCTAGAGTATTAGTCTCAAGGGATGCCAGTGAAAGAATTAAGGAGAGAGCAAGAGATATAAAAGAATTGATAAAAGAGGGAAGATAATTGAAGGAAAAATTGCATACTATACCTGTGAATGAAGCATTTGATAAGGTTTCAGAATGTCCGGTTTGTAATATGAGAAAAGAATTAGAAGAAAAGGCAATTGATTTTACCATGGGACCTAGTTATATGGAAGATGATGTCCGTGGTGAAACTTCAAGGTTGGGTTTTTGTAAAAGTCATATGGAACTTTTATATAAGAATCAGAACCGTCTTGGATTAGCTCTAATTTTAAAAAGTCATATGGATAGAGTAATTAAGGATGTTGAGAAACAATCCGCCAGTAGTACAAAAATAGCAGCACCTTCTTTGTTTAAAAAGCAGGGGTCCAGTCTAGGTGTTGTATCCTATATGGAGAAGCTTAATAGCTCCTGCTATATATGTGAAATGATTAATCGGACTTTTGAACGTTATATAGCCACAGTATTTTATTTATATCGTCATGAAGAAGAATTTAGGCAAAAGTTTAAAGCTTGTCAAGGATTTTGTAATGATCATTATGCTTTACTTTATAAAGTAGCTCCTAAGCATTTAAGCGGTAGCCAACTTAAATCCTTTACCGATGATTTGAACTTATTATATATTGAGAATATGAAAAGGGTCAGAGATGATTTAGAATGGTTTATTAATAAATTTGATTATCGTTATGCTAATGAACCATGGAAAAATTCAAAGGATGCATTACCAAGAGCAATTACGAAGACTAATAGTATCATTTAGATGGATATTTTATTAGAATAATAATACCGGTTTTGGTATAGAGTTTCTAATTCTTAATATACTAGAAGTAGTATATGGGAATAAGAAGAGTTATTGCCATAGGGTGATAACTCTTCTTATTTGCACTATTATATTAAGTTTTATATATGCTCAGACAGATAAAATTAGAAAAGATGAGAAAAAATGAGATATTAAGAGTAAGCGGGAGAAAACGATGAATAATATGCCAAATTTTATTAGATGTGAAGTTGCATATTAAAAGTAAATTTACTAATATATTAACTATCAGTTAGCACTCAACAGGCAAGAGTGCTAATAATTCTCAAAATTTGGTTAATAATACATAGTGGAAATAACACAAAATGTAAATATATAAATTTTATTATGACAAGGTGTTATTTCACATGTAATAATTTAAAGGAGGAATATGAAATGAAGCTTGTACCATTAGGAGATAAGGTGGTTTTAAGGCAGTTAGTTGCAGAAGAAACAACAAAGTCCGGAATTGTTTTACCCGGTCAAGCAAAAGAAAAACCACAGCAGGCAGAAGTTATTGCTGTTGGACCAGGCGGCATGGTTGATGGTAAAGAAGTTACTATGCAAGTAAAAGTCGGAGATAAAGTTATATATTCAAAATATGCCGGAACAGAAGTTAAGCTTGATGAAGAAGAGTTTATCATCGTTAAGCAGAGCGATATAGTAGCAATAGTAGAAGACTAATAAAGGAGGAGATATTACATGGCTAAGGATATTAAATATAGTGCTGACGCACGTAAGGCCCTTGAGGTAGGAGTTAACAAGCTGGCCAATACAGTAAAAGTTACTTTAGGTCCCAAGGGTAGAAACGTTGTTTTAGACAAATCTTTCGGAACACCTTTAATTACCAATGACGGTGTTACTATAGCAAAAGAAATAGAATTAGAAGATGCATTTGAGAATATGGGTGCTCAGATTCTAAAAGAAGTAGCAACAAAAACCAATGATGTAGCCGGTGACGGTACTACAACTGCTACTGTTCTTGCACAGGCTATGATCAGTGAGGGAATGAAGAATCTGGCTGCAGGTGCAAATCCTATTATTCTTAGAAGAGGAATGAAGAAAGCTACAGATGTAGCGGTAGAGTCAATCGTTAAGATGAGCTCAAAAATAACAGGCAAAGATCAAATTGCAAGAGTTGCTGCAATTTCTGCCGGTGATGACACTGTAGGACAATTAGTTGCAGATGCTATGGAAAAAGTAAGCAACAACGGTGTTATTACTGTTGAAGAATCTAAGACTATGAAGACTGAACTTGACCTTGTTGAAGGTATGCAGTTCGATCGTGGATATATTTCAGCTTATATGTGCACTGATATGGATAAGATGGAAGCAGTACTTGAAGATCCATATATTTTAATTACAGATAAGAAGATTTCCAATATCCAAGAGATTCTTCCTCTGCTTGAGCAAGTGGTACAATCCGGTGCAAAATTATTAATCATTGCTGAAGATGTAGAAGGTGAAGCTCTTACAACAATTGTTCTTAATAAGTTAAGAGGAACATTTACCTGTGTAGCTGTAAAAGCTCCCGGATACGGTGACAGAAGAAAAGCTATGCTTCAGGATATTGCTATCCTTACAGGTGGTACAGTAATTACTGAAGAGCTTGGTCTAGATTTAAAAGAAACTACTTTAGATCAGCTTGGACGTGCAAAATCAGTTAAGGTTCAGAAAGAAAATACAATTATTGTTGACGGTTTAGGCGAAAAAGCTGAGATTGAAGCTAGAATTAATCAGATTAAGGCTCAGATTGAAGAAACAACTTCTGAATTTGATAAAGAAAAATTACAAGAAAGACTTGCTAAATTATCCGGTGGTGTTGCAGTAATTAAAGTTGGTGCAGCCACTGAGACAGAGATGAAAGAAAGCAAACTTCGTTTAGAGGATGCTTTAGCAGCTACAAGAGCAGCTGTTGAGGAAGGTATTGTTGCCGGCGGTGGCTCCGCATTTATCCATGCTTCTAAAGAGGTTGCTAAATTGGCAGATACCTTAGAAGGTGACGAAAGAACCGGTGCAAATATTATCCTTAAGGCCCTTGAAGCTCCTCTTTACTGCATAGTTGAAAATGCCGGCTTAGAAGGCTCCGTAGTTACCAGCAAGGTTAAGGAGAGCAATCCTGGAATCGGATTTAATGCTTTGACAGAAGAATATGTAGATATGGTAGAAGCAGGTATCCTAGATCCTACTAAGGTTACAAGAAGCGCCCTACAAAATGCAACCAGCATAGCCTCCACCTTATTAACTACTGAGGGTGTTGTAGTGAACATAAAGTCTGACGAACCTGCTATGCCCGCTGGCGCAGGCGGAATGGGTATGATGTAATCAGACCGAAAGACAAAGAAAAATCAATCTTTTATGGTGTCCCAAGATGATATTTCATCATATGGGGCACCTTTTTTATAAACAACTTAATTTACTTGAAATTAATATATAACGTATTGACAAGTATATAAGGATTGTATATGATAGAGTAGGAAACTACATATGTATTAATAATAATGCTAGGGGAGCGACAGCTGAGAAGCATGTTTAGTAATAACATGCTGACCCTCACTACTTGATCCGGGTAATACCGGCGTAAGGAAGCAATCAAGTGTCAAGTGTCCCCTCCTTAGCAAATAAAAGGAGGTTTTTTTGTGTTTGAAAAATTATTTGATTTTTTTATAGTAAGAGATCTTGAAAGTCAAAGTTTTTATCCTACTACGGCAGGAAAAATAGTCCTACTGATAATTATAGTTATGCTCTTAGTTGTTTTACTTACAGTTAGCAATGTAGAGCACAAGTTTAATATCAAGCAATTGGCTTTTTCTTCAGTGGCCATGACAATGGCAGTGGTAACATCATTTTTTACCGTATATGATCTTCCCTTTGGAGGTTCTATCACACTGTTTAGGATGTTTTTTATTTGTTTGATAGGTTATCTGTATGGAACCAAGTCCGGTATAATCACAGGGGTAGCCTATGGAATATTAGATTTTATATTAAAGCCTTATGCCATAACATTAATCCAGCCTATTTTAGATTATCCTATTGCCTTTGGATGTCTGGGGCTGGCAGGCTTATTTTCCAAGTCAGAATACGGAATAATTAAGGGTTATCTTTTAGGGGTGACCGGAAGATATATCTGCCATGTAATAACAGGAATAGTTTATTTCCATGAGTATGCAGGAGGAAAAAATGTAATATTGTATTCCTTAACCTATAACGCCTCTTATATTGTACCGGAAGCTATTTTAACTGTTCTTATTCTTATCACCCCGCCGGTTAGGCAGGCTCTTTATGAAATTAAGAAAATGGCCTTGGAAGGCTAAATTTACATAATAAAACAAAGATAAAAGTATAGGGACATACAATTTCCCCCTCTTTTACTGCATATGATTAAGTATAGCAGCAAAAGAGGGGATTTTTTAATGAATAAGTTTATATATTTTATTATATTAATATTTTTCGGTCTATTTTTAGTTTATGCATTATCTAATGATGATAAAAACAAAATATCTAAGGATGAACTAAGTTTAGAAAAAAAATATGATGATAGTATTATGCTAATGGCCAAGTTGGAAAATAATCTGGAAGCCCAGAAGCATTTACATGTTCATTCAGAAGCTAGTAAGGATGGGGATTATACTACACTTTTTCCCGAGCTTTATGCCGTATATAATCCTCCTAAAAAAAATTTAAAGGAAAAGAAAACCGCATATTTAACCTTTGATGATGGACCAAGTTCAAATACTTTTGAGATATTAGATATTTTAAATGAAAATAATATACCTGCAACTTTTTTTATTGTAGGAAGTGCAATTACAAAGGAGGGAGAAGAAGCCTTAAGAAGAATGGCCAATGAAGGGCATACCATAGGTATTCATACATATTCACATATTTGCGATAAAATATATTGCTCGGTGGAACGGTTTTTAGAAGACTATAATACAGTGTATCAACAGATTTATGAAATTACCGGAATTAGGGCAAATATATACCGTTTTCCCTGGGGAAGTAATAACGGATATAGCAAAGGAATGAAAGATGTATTACTTGATGAAATGAAACGTAGAGGCTTTGCCTGTTATGATTGGAATGTAGATTCCAATGATTCTGTTGGAAGGCCAACAGCATATTCCATTAGACGTAATGTGGAAAAAGATCTGGAAAATTATGATCATCCTATTATATTAATGCATGATTCAGGTATCAATAGGCTAACCGTAGAGACCCTTCCGGAAATTATAGATTTGATAAAGGATAAAGGTTATGATTTTGGCACTTTAGATAATAGGGAGCCCTATATTTTTGAATGGTAGAAAGGAAAAGGAGAGTATGTATTACCCTCCTTTTTCTTGATATTAAGCACAAATTTTTAAGAAAATTTACAATTCTGCCATCCTAGTAACAGCTACATATATACCGGATATGCTATACCAAGTAGGAAAGTCAACAATTCCGTTAGGAGGAAGATTGAAGATACTTTGAAAAGCCTTTACTGCTTCAGCAGTTTGTTCATTATATTGACCTGTTACGGCAACTTTAGGAATTTGTGTATAGGTATCTGAAATAGTATTTAGTTGTTCTTGTATTGTTCTTACATTGTCACCGCTAGCTCCGATATCCAAGTTATAACCGGGGAAAGAAGAGGGAACCCCTGATACTTGAGGTGCAGTGTTTATAAAGATTGATTCCCCGTAAAAGTGTCTTAATATACTTATGGCATCATATCCCTGATCTCCTAAATTCTTAGATCCCCACTGGGTCATCCAGCCGGGACATTGTACTCTATTTCCGTCGCAATACTGTGTTAGGATAGGCTGCCTGACATTGGGCCTGGATAAATAATTTACAAATAAGGAATCCACAATAAGGCTTATATTATCAAATATATTACGTCCCGGGATCCATTTGTGGTCAAAAGCTGTAGAAGAGGTAAGAGTAAAATTAAATCCCTGATTACGGTACCATTCTGTAAATACCCGATTTAGAGTAAAAGATAGTATGGCCAGTACATTTGCCTGAATGGTGGATTCTGGCCAGGTGGCATAGATTTCACTGGAAGCTACATTTTTAATATAATCTCGGAANTTTACATAATAATTAGCTGCGGAAGCATCCGTTGGGGGACCGTCATGGACAATGACGTACTCCGGGATTACAACCTGACTTAGTACAATTTCACCTGTTTCTGCTGCAGGGACGATTTCCGGTTCTGCTATTTTAGGAGGAAAATCTCCAAATAGGGTATGGGGCGGGATAACAAATAAAGAACCTTCGATATCCGGTTCCGGTGCCTGCTCCATAGTAGCATCTTGGATAGCAGTAACTTGGGCAAGAAGCTGTATATTAGCGACGCTAACAGGAGTATAGTCCGGTTGCATGGCCCGGATATTATACTCTGCATAGGGTTGCACNTCTGAGGGTTCTAGGCTGTAATCAATNGGTGGGGCCGGAAGTTCTATCTGAGGAGTCAGTCCCGATACATTTGTTGTTAGTTCTTCTAGNATGACTGTAGGTTGAGAAGGAGAAGATATACTAATTGTAGCTCCTTCAATCGGAGCCATATTTGGTGTAACACATCTTACTTGCAGTTTNCCAAAGGTTTGAGTTCCCATCTGTNCGGGATACAGCCTGATACTTTTATTTTTATCTCTCACATATTTATTAAAAAAAGAATAAGACATGGTTTAACCTCTAAAAATCATTCAATAATACAATATGATTAAAGAGTGCGGATGGTGCCTAGAATAATAATCCTATCATACACCCATTCCTGTGACACCTACATAGATTCTTGAAATTCTATACCATGTTCCTATATCAACAACACCTGTTACAGGTAAATTAAATATCTCTTGGAAGATTCTAACGGCATTGGCGGTTTCAGGNCCGTATATACCGTCTNCTANAATCTTAGGTATTCTAGGATAGGCNTCTGATATAGTATTAAGTTGTTCTTGGATTGTACGGACACTACTGCCGGTTGATCCGATATCTTGGTTATAGCCGGGCCAGGAGGATGGAACACCTGAAACTTGTGTAGCTGTATTGATATATATGCTGCTACCATAAAAATGTCTTAAAATTTCTATTGCAGAGTAACCTTGATCTCCTAAGGATTTTGAACCCCATTGAGTCATCCAGCCGGGACATTGAACACGGTTACCGTCACAGTACTGAGTAAGAATAGGTTGTATAATATTGGGCCTGGATAGATAATTAACAAAGACTGAATCCACTATAAAACTAATATTATCAAATATGTTACGTCCATTAATCCACTTATGGTCAAAGGCAGTGGAGGAGGTTATGGTAAAATTATAACCTTGATTACGATACCATTCTGTATATACACGATTTAAAGTAAATGAAAGAATTGCAAGCACATTGGCATATATAGATGCTTCCGGCCATGTTGCATAAATTTCACTGGAAGCCACATTTTTAATATAATCTTGAAATTTCACATAATAATTCTGAGCCGAACTTGAGGGAGGTCCGTCATGGACTATAACATATTCGGGAACAACTACCCTGCCAAGAACTATTTCACCGGTTTCACCGGTTGGTTTTATTTCTGGTTCAGGTATCTTAGGGGGATATTCGGCATATAGGGTGTGGGGTGAAATAATATAAGATCTTTCTATGGGTTCCGGCACTGGGGTAAGGGTTACTTCTTGCAAGGCGGTTACTTGTGGTAAAACTTCTATATCTGCTACATAAACTGATTCGAAACCGGCAGCAGATATCTGCATATCAAAATTAGAATAAGGTTGTATGGATGATGGCTCCAGGCTATAATTTATTGGCGGAGTCGGTAGTGATATCATATCGGTAAGGCCTTCATTATTTGTTTTAAATTCCTCGATAACTCTATCAGGAGAACTTGGCGAATAAATTCTAATAGTAACATCCTCTATGGGAAGCAAATTTTGTGTTGTTGNTCGTACCCTTAGATACCCTAAGGACTGAGTCTCCATCTGGGCAGGATATACTATGTGTCTATACATATACTTGTTGCCCCAATCTTTATATTTTTAATAATAACTTATGTAACCATATTTAAGTATGTGAATAGATCACAGTATATATAGGCAATAAAAAAGTAAGCCCAAAAA
>JGI24713J26584_10003225_pt1 | contig 10710 bp, 9 predicted proteins | sample BioPla4DNA1_FD_26584 | JGI IMG/M metagenome (IMG submission 26584) | reverse complement strand
AAGTAGCCATACCCGGTTTGCATTAAAAGAGCTAAATAAACGTAGTGTTGTTTGAGTGGTGTGAGGTTCGCATTAAAACCTAAAGTGTCTTGACACTATCCTTTTGACGCGCGGTTCTTGACAGCACCGGGCCAATTGATTATAATAGGCAATAATTCAATAAGCAAAAAGACTGTGAACGGGACGAGTAGTTAAAGGCAGGCGCTGCAGAGAACCGGGAGTGCTGCGAACCGGTGCGACCCCTTTAATGAAAATCACCCGGGAGTTGCAGGTGAATTTAGAGTAGCCGGCGCCGGCTTTGCAGCCGTTATCAACAAGAAAAGGTGACCGCAGTTTAGCGGTTAGCGGGGTGGTACCGCGGGAATATAACCCGTCCTCAAACAGGACGGGTTCATTTTTTAAAGATGCTAGAGGATGGAGGATTAAACATGGGAGACAGGGATTATTCGCAAACACTGAATCTACCGCAAACAGACTTCCCCATGCGGGCTAAACTGCCCGAGCGGGAACCGGAAATACTTAAAAAATGGCAGGAAGAGGATATTTACGGGAAGGCGCGTGCTCGCCGCCGGGGCTGTCAGAAGTTTATTTTGCATGACGGGCCCCCTTATGCCAACGGTGATATTCATCTGGGCACTGCCATGAATAAGGTATTAAAGGATATCATTATTAAGCATAAAACCATGCAGGGCTACGATTCTCCCTATGTCCCGGGCTGGGATACCCACGGTTTGCCCATTGAGCATCAGGTCTTAAAATCGGGCAAAGTTAAGCGCAGTGAGGTGACTCCGCTGGAACTGCGCCGCCATTGCCGTGAATTTGCCCTGCATTATTTGGATGTACAGCGGCAGCAGTTTATGCGGCTGGGGGTGCGGGGCGACTGGTATAATCCATATATTACATTGAAGCCGGAATTTGAGGCCAAACAAATTGAAGTTTTCGGCCAGATGGCAAAGAAAGGCTATATTTATAAGGGTCTGAAATCCGTGCACTGGTGCCCGCAATGTGAAACGGCACTGGCTGAAGCCGAAATAGAATACTACAACCGTCGTTCCCCGTCCATTTTTGTCCGTTTTCCGGTAATTGACGGCAAAGGGATAATCACTGACATTCACGATACCTGGTTTGTCATCTGGACCACCACACCCTGGACAATTCCCGCCAACCTGGCCATCTGCCTGCATCCGGAATATTCCTATGTGCGGGTCGGCACACCGGATTACGGCGACTTGATTCTGGCTGAAGAACTCCTGGCTGAAGTCATGGAGGTTTTGGAAGTATCATCCTATACTTTAAAGGAAAAATACCGGGGTCGTGACCTGGAAGGAGTTCTGTATAAGCATCCCCTTTATGATAGGCAGTCGCCGGTTGTTTTGGGCGATCATGTTACGCTGGATGCCGGAACCGGCTGCGTTCACACGGCGCCGGGCCACGGGCAGGAGGACTATGAAGTAGGGGTGAAATACGGGCTGGAAATCCTTTCACCCATAGATCACAGGGGTTGTTTCACCGAAGAAGCGGGACAGTTTGCCGGTCTGCACTACGATGAAGGGAACAAAAAGGTTACAGGCGCCCTTGATGAGGCGTCCGCCCTGCTGAAGCTGTCCTTTATCGAGCATTCTTTTCCTCACTGCTGGCGCTGCAAAAAGCCCATTATTTTCCGGGCGACAAAACAGTGGTTTGCTTCTGTGAAGGGTTTTCGCAAGGAGACCTTGGAGGCTATCAAGCAGGTAACATGGATCCCTGCCTGGGGTGAGGAGCGAATCCGCAATATGGTAGCGGACCGCCAGGACTGGTGTATTTCCCGCCAGCGGGTCTGGGGTGTGCCCATTCCCATTTTTTACTGCAAAAAATGCGGCAAGGAACTGATTAATGACAATACCATCCGGTCAGTGGCCGCCATCTTTGCCAAAGAGGGTTCCGATGCCTGGTTTATCCGGGAAGCAAGCGAACTGCTTCCCCGAGGTACCGTTTGCCCGGAATGCGGCCATGACGAGTTTACTAAAGAAACGGATATTATGGATGTCTGGTTTGATTCCGGCTCAACTCATGCCGCAGTTTTGGAAACCCATCCGGATTTGCATTTCCCGGCAGACCTTTATCTGGAAGGTTCAGACCAGTACCGCGGCTGGTTCCAGTCATCACTCCTGACGGCCGCAGCAACACGGAAGCGTGCCCCTTACAAGGCTGTACTGTCCCACGGCTTTATTGTGGACGGAGAAGGGAGAAAAATGTCAAAATCCCTGGGGAATGTAATTGCCCCGGAACAGATTATCAGGCAAAACGGAGCCGATATTTTGCGCCTATGGGTATCTTCCGCCGATTTTAAAAGCGACGTCAGGGTATCCCATGATATCCTCAAGCAGCTGACCGAGGTATACCGCAAAATTCGCAACACAATCCGTTATATGCTTGGCAACTGCTATGACTTTGACCCTAATGTTGACGAGCTGGCCTATGAAGCTATGGATGAGCTTGACCGTTATATTCTGCATCGCCTGCAGGTGCTGGTGGAACATGTCAGCCGCGCCTACGATGAATATGACTTCCATGTAGTTTTTCATGCCATTCATAACTTCTGTGTCATTGAATTGTCAAATTTCTACTTTGACGTTATTAAGGACAGACTCTATACTACGCCCGCCGCCGGGAAAGCGCGCCGCAGCGCGCAAACGGCACTGTACGAGATACTGCTGACGCTAATTAGGCTGGTTGCTCCCGTGCTTACCTTTACGGCCGAGGAAGCATGGAGCTACCTTCCCGTCAAAGAGGTGGAATCCGTTCAACTGGCCGATTGGCCGCAGGTGCGGCGGGAATACATGGATGAAGCCCTGGCTCAAAACTGGAAGCTTCTTCTGGAATACCGCGACGTAATCACCGTCCGTCTTGAAGAAGCGCGCAAGGAGAAAGTGATTGGCGGTTCACTTACTGCGGAACTGGATTTATATCCTGATGAAGCCGCTTATGAGGCACTGCTGCCCTTTAAAAACCGCCTTGCGGAACTGTTTATCGTTTCCGCCTGCACTCTCCACCAGCCGGGGGATGCCCCTGCCGGCCTGAAGGAGGAAAAGGGCCTTGCAGTTTCCGTTTCCCCCGCCAAGGGGCAAAAATGTGAACGCTGCTGGATAATCAGTCCCAGTGTCGGCAGTGACGCTCTGCATCCCGGACTGTGCTCCCGCTGCAGTGAAGTAATCGGGGAGATGGAAATATAATGCTTTTGCAGCAAACGCCGGAATTTAAGTGCCGGCGTTTTTTTATCCCGTAATTTGGTGTTTTGTTTAGAACAGGCCGCTCTGAGAGAAAATATACAGGCGGGCTTCTGACAACGCAGTAAAAAGTTGTTTGTTTGGAGGTAATAGCTTTGGAGAGGCCGTCAAAGCCGGGAAACAAACTTTATGTGCAGCTTAACCGGAAAATGGGGCAGCTCCTGCAGGAAATGGAAAAATTTAATCTTGCCGGGTATATGCAGCTGCTGAACAATCCCCTGCGTTTTTTCTGGCTTAATTTTCTGGGAGGAGTGGGGCGCGGCGTGGGCGTGGCCATCGGGGCAACCATTGTGGCCGCCATTGTCCTTTCTTTCCTCAGGCGGCTTGTTGTTTTGAACCTGCCGATAATCGGCGACTATATAGCGGAACTGGTACAAATTGTTCAAAATCATTTGTAGGAGGCGCCTCATGGATACAAAACATTATCAACTGCAGCTTGAGAAGCTGAAAAAAAGGCTGCTTGCCCAAACCCGGCATGTGGAAGGCCTGGAAAGGCAGGAAAGCCTGCGTGACTCCACACAGGAGCTTTCCCTTATTGACAACCATCCCGCCGATATTGCCAGCGAAAATTATGAGCGGGCAAAGGACCTTTCCCTGCACGAGAAAAACCGGCTGCTGCTGGAAAAAGTAAAAGAAGCACTGGTAAAGATAGAACGGGGCAGCTATGGTTACTGTGAAAACTGTGGAAAGCCCATTCCTCCGGAGCGGCTGGCGGCAGTCCCGTATACTGAGTTTTGCCTGGCCTGCAAGGGAAAGGCTGAAGGCATTCCCCATGATTACCCGCGGCCTGTGGAGGAGCTTTTGCTGCAGTCTCCTTTTGCCCGTTCGTATATGGGGGATAAAGACTATACCGGCTATGACGGAGAAGATGCCTGGCAGGATGTGGATCAGTACAATAAGCTGCCCCATGTATTCGAACGCGAGACGGCCGCGGAAAGCGATGAGACAATCGGTGCCGTAGAGGACACAGACCGCATATCCAACCGGGAGTACAGGGACCAGCTTCCCGGTTAGTTGTTCTCTCATTTCCCCTGTGGTAAAATATAGACAACCATTCCGGCTGCCAAAAGCGCTGCCGGAAGAAGGGAAGGCAGATGCATCCAGTCTTGTTTCAAATCGGCGGTATTACTGTTTACAGCTACGGTGTTATGCTGTCTTTGGCCTTTGCCGCCTGTGCCTTTGCCTTTCTCCGCGCAGGCAGGAAAGCCGGATTGCCGGCAGATAAGCTGGCTGATACGGTTATAGTGTTGATTGTTGCCGTTATTGTTGGTTCCCGCCTGCTTTATGTCCTGTTCAGACTGCCGGTTTACCGGGCGGAACCTTTGGCTGTTTTTCGCCTTTCAGGCGGCGGGATGTCTTTTTTCGGCGGTCTGGCCTTTGGAATTGCCGCAGGCCTCCTGTATGCCCGCAGGCACGGGCTGCCGGGCGGAAAAATCTCCGATTTGCTTGCTCCCTATCTTGCTATCGGTTACGCTATAGCCAGAGTGGGCTGCCTGTTGAACGGCTGCTGCTACGGCAGGCGGACAAGTGTTTCCTGGGCTGTCGCCTGTGCCTTTGGCGGTGATGCGCACATGCGCCACCCAACCCAGATTTATGCAATCTTTGCGGCTGTGGTCATTTTTTTTATCCTGCAGAGTCGGCGGGAAAAGATTACTTTTGACGGCCGGCTTTTCATTGAGTTTCTTCTTCTCTACTGCCTTTACCGCTTTGCAATAGAATATTTCCGGGAAACAGATTTAATTGCCGGTTTTTTAACCTGGGGACAGATTGCCTGCCTTGCCCTTGCCGCTGTTTCTTTTTTGGTGTCCCGCAGGCTGGCAGGGAGGCGAGGATGTTGAAAAAAGCCAGCTACACCGTTGACAAAACAATAGCCGGAAACCGCCTGGATGTTGCCGTTAGCCGCCTCGTTCCGGAACTGACACGGACACGTGTGCAGAAGTTGATCAAAGAGGGATTAATAACCGTGGACGGTACTGCCCGGAAGGCCAATTTCCGTGTGCCTGCAGGGGCGCAGCTTGAGGTGTCCGTACCAGCGCCCGAACCGTCGGATGTACTGCCGGAAGAAATAGAACTGGATATTCTATATGAGGATAAAGAGCTTTTAGTGGTAAACAAGCCCCAGGGGCTGGTAGTTCACCCGGCAGCGGGACATGCCGGGGGTACACTGGTTAATGCCCTTTTGCACCACTGCCGTGATTTGTCCGGTATCGGCGGCCGTACACGTCCCGGGATTGTCCATCGCCTTGATAAAGATACATCAGGCCTCCTGGTTGTTGCCAAAAACGACCGGGCCCATCTTTCCCTGGCTGAACAGTTTAAAAAGCACAGTGTCACCCGGGAATACGTCGCCATAGTTCACGGTGAAATGTCCACCGCCCGGGGAACCATTGACGCCGCCATTGCCAGGCATTCCAGTGAACGGAAAAAAATGGCCGTTGTNCCCGCCGGCAGGGGAAGGCGCGCCGTTACCCATTTTACTGTTTTGGAGCTGCTTAAAGGTTACACATATGTAGCCCTGCGGCTGGAAACGGGGCGGACCCACCAAATCAGGGTTCATCTGGCGGCAATCGGCCATCCTGTTGTCGGCGATCCGGTTTATGGGGGCAAGCGCGAGAAGCATTTTCTTAAGGGACAGGCCTTGCATGCCCGTTTGCTGGGTTTTGTCCATCCGACAAGCAACAAGTATATGGAATTCTTTAGCGAGCCGCCGCAGGCTTTTCAGGATTTGCTTGAGAAACTGCGCAAATAGCCTGCGGCAGTCACGAGGAGAAAACAGCCGCCGTATCCCGGCATAAAGCATTCACTCCCGGTAAAGCTATAGACAGTATTGTTGCAGGAGTGAGCTTTATTGGAACTGACACTTTTTTACCGGACTATTGTTCTTTACCTGGCGGTTCTTGTCGCCATACGCATCATGGGGAAGCGTGAAGTGGGACAGTTGTCAGCCTTTGACCTGGTAGTGGCAATTATGATTGCCGAACTGGCGGCAATGTCTATGGAAGATATAAATCTGCCCCTCCATGAAGGGCTGGTACCGATCTTTACTCTGGTTTTTCTGGAAGTGGCATTTTCCTATCTAAGCCTGAAAAGCCACACAATCCGCGGCATTGTTGACGGCACACCAAGCCTGATTATTATTGACGGGAAAATAAATGAAAAAGAATTGCGCAAGCTGCGCTATAATCTCTCGGACCTTCTGGGGCAACTGCGGGAAAAAAATGTTGCCAATATTGCAGATGTACAGTATGCCATACTGGAAACATCGGGAGAACTCAGTGTCCTGCTGAAAAGCGGCAAAAGACCTGTTACTCCGGAAGACCTGGGGTTGCCGGATAAATATGAGGGCATGCCGACGCCCTTGATTTTTGACGGGCGTATACACTATAATAATTTGCACAGCTTGCAGCGGGATGAGAACTGGCTGCAGACTGAAATAAAAAAAGCAGGCGTGGCAAAAATTGAGGATGTACTATATGCCAGTCTCGACACTGACGGCAATTTGTATGTCAGTGAAAAGGAAAAAGCAAAAAAGACTGCCGGAGGGCAGTCCGCCCGGGGAGTCTGAGTTGTATGAAAAAGCCGCTTATCTTTGCCCATGAACTGGTTGCCGCAACACTCAAGCCAGGAGATATGGCAGTGGATGCCACCTGTGGCCGAGGCAATGACACATTGTTTCTGGCCCGTCTGGTAGGGGAGAAGGGAAAGGTTTTTGCCATTGATATTCAGCCCGAGGCCATTGTTGCCACCCAGGAGAAATTGCAGTCTGCCGGCCTGCTTGATCATGTTACCCTGGTGCAGGGCAGCCATGCCGAACCGGTCGCATGGCCGCAGGGAAAGGTAAAAGCAGTCATGATTAATCTCGGCTATCTGCCGGGAGGCGACCACAGCCTGGTGACCAAGCCGGAAACAACGGTAGCAGCTTTGCAGATTGCTTGCGGTCACCTGCAAACGGACGGTATTATTACTATTGTTGTTTATACCGGACATGCAGGAGGAATAGAGGAATACCGGGCTGTCCACAGTTTTTGTACCTCCCTGCCGCAGGAAGAATACACAGTGCTGGAATATAGAATGATTAATCAGGTTAACAACCCGCCCTTGCTCATTGCCGTTATGCGCAGGTGAACGGTACAGGCTCAAAATCTGGTAGAGGAGTAAAAATTTCAAAAATATTCAGTAAACAGGCAGGAATATATTGCAAAAATATTTGAATATATTACAAGAAATATTTAAATCTATTGCTAAAATATATGTAAAGGGCCGTTATTGGCTGCTTATCCATGTAAATGGAAGAATTTTGCTTATGGTGTGTGGTATTTTCTTGCAACGGGAAATATGCAGAGGGAGGGATGAAAGAATTGTCTCGCCGCAAAACACCCAAAACTGTTGTCAAGCGCCTGCCGGTTTATCTGCGAATTCTCGACAATTTACTCCGCCGCGATGTTGATATTATTTCTTCACGGGTCCTGAGCGATGAAACAGGCTTCACCGCAGAACAGATACGCAAGGACCTGGCTTATTTCGGTGCATTCGGTACTCGCGGCACCGGGTATAATACCGGTTATCTCAGGGAGAAAATATTGCGTATCATCGGCCTTGACAAGCAGACAAAAATTATTGTCGTAGGCTTTGGGCATCTTGGGCATGCTCTTACGCGCTATAATGTTTACCAGAACCCGTATGTGGAAGTGGTGGCAGCCTTTGATAACGATCCGGCAAAACTGCATTCCGACATAGAGGGCCTTGAGGTTTATCCTCTGGAAAAGCTGCCGGAGGTTGTTTCCGGGCAAAAAGTCAAAGTGGCAATACTAACCGTGCCGGCTGATGAGGCCCAAAAAGTAGTTGACCTGCTTGTTGAAAACGGCATAACTGCCATTTTGAATTTTGCTCCCACAAAACTTCACGTGCCGGAATATGTTTACGTTCATAACACCGATTTAACCATTGAACTGCAAAGCCTGATTTATTATTCGCAAGAAGACGAAAAATACCACCAGCAATAATTTTCCTTTATCCTGTCAGTTGACTTTTTGGCTTTCCTTGTGTATACTATATAGGTGTCATAGGGTGGAGCTGTAGTGTAGAGGCCTAACATGCCTGCCTGTCACGCAGGAGATCGCGGGTTCGAATCCCGTCAGCTCCGCCATCATGCCGAGATAGCTCAGTAGGTAGAGCAGCGGACTGAAAATCCGCGTGTCCCCAGTTCAATTCTGGGTCTCGGCACCATGCGGAAGTAGCTCAGTGGTAGAGCATCGCCTTGCCAAGGCGAGGGCCGCGGGTTCGAATCCCGTCTTCCGCTCCATAAACGTAAAAACGGGCGCACCATGATGTGCGCCCTGCTTAATCTAAAATACATTATTTATTTGTTTAAACATTTAAACATGGAGGACCGGCATACTTGACTACCGGTTGTCTCTTGTGCTATCATGAGAATGCTTAAAATGAGGCGACATAGCCAAGTGGTAAGGCAGAGGACTGCAAATCCTTTATCCCCGGTTCGAATCCGGGTGTCGCCTCCATATTTATTTAACGACCATTTTTTGCCGGAGTGGCGGAACAGGCAGACGCAAGGGACTTAAAATCCCTCGGTCTTATATAAGACCGTACCGGTTCGATTCCGGTCTCCGGCACCATTATTTATAAAAGCCCCCTTCAGGGGCTTTTCAGACTGTAGACAAAAATGGCCTTTAGGCAACCAAACCTAGAGGTCATTTTCTTTTCAAACCAAAAATAGTGGCAAAATAAGAGAGTACCCCCTGCAGAGGGGATGGTGTGGGCGGCAATGTTTGTTGTTTCCGCTTCCACAGGGCCAGCTTTTTCAGATTCATGCATGCAAAAAGAAGCGTGAGATAGTGCTGCACTTTTCTCAAACCTCGAAGCTGTGTGTAACGCATACCGTGTTTTTCTTTCGCATCAGCAAAGACTCGTTCTATGGTCTCGCCACGTTTGCGGTAAAGTTCTTTTCCCCATCCTGTATGTCGGAGGTCTTCAGCTATTTCCCTGTAGGACTCCCATACATGGCGAGTAACCACCTTGGTATGGTTTTTACTCTGTGTGCACTTCATTCTATGCTCACAGCTGATACAGACCTCGGGATCACTTTTGTATTCGCGGTATCCGGCACGGTTGGTGGTGCTGTACTTTAAGATGTGGTTGTTCGGGCAAATGTAGCAGTCGAAGTATTCATCGTAAACAAATTCATGTTTTTTGAAATAGCCTTTCTTTGTCATGGGCCGCTTGTAGGGCATGATGGGGGCTTTACCGGCTTCGACTATCTCCCGGCAGATTGCCGGGGTTTTGTATCCCGAATCTGCAACTACAGACTCGATTTCCGGGTGCTGTTCAATAACTGGCTGAAAGACATCGGAGAAAACCTGACTGTCGTGGACATTACCGGGAGCTGCTTTTAATCCCAGGACAAAGTTGTTCTTATCACAGGCAACCGTTACGGAATAGGCAAAACATCTCTCTTTTTCACTTTTGTAGAACATACCGCTTTCAGGATCTGTTGTGCTTTGTGTGACTTCTCGTTCTTCGCCAGTGTCAGACGGGGAGCCTCCTTCATCATCAGGGTAATTATCTCTGCCATCCTCATCATCAAAAGGTTCTTTCCCATGGGCCTTACGGTCCTCGTTAATCTCATAAAGCAAATCACGCTTGTATTTATGTACACGGTGCCTGACCATCTTTTTGATGTACTTATTCTTGTTGGCACTGGCTTTGACATGGGTGGCATCAATAAAAATGGCACTGGTGTTGAGAAACCCGCACTTGATGGCTTCCTCGAGAATGCGTCCGAAAATCTTTTCAAAAAGGTCGCTTTCCTGAAAACGTCTCACGTAATTCTTGCCAAAGGTAGAAAAGTGGGGAATCTGCTCCTGCAGCCCATATCCCAGAAACCAGCGGTAAGCGACNTTTACCTTTACCTCTTCTATAGTCTGCCGCATGGAACGGATACCAAAGAGTGCCTGCAGTATCAACAGTTTGATTAAAACAACCGGATCTACACTGGGACGGCCGTGGGTTTCTGAATACAGGTCTTTCACTTCATCGTAGATAAAGCTGAAGTCAATACTTTCCAGAACAGCTCTGAGCAAATGGTTTTCCGGAACCAGGCTATCTATGCAAACAAATTCTATTTGATTAACGGCGGTACGGTCTTTTTTGGTAAGACACATTTATCACCTCGGATGTTGTCTTTTCTAAGAACATAACTTCGACAAAAAGGCCGAAAAAGCCTGCAATTATTGACTTTTTAACACTTTTAACAAAGGTAACAACCNGGGTTCAAACCTAAAGCTTGTAGTGCAAATCTGCACAAAACCTAAAACAGATATGCCCAATTTTNAAGGGTTTATTGAGGGTTAACTGTCAAAGTCGGAAAAAGAAATGCAAACCAAGGAGTGTCCAAGGTTTGCATTTCAGTGACTTTGTCTACAGTCTG
>JGI24713J26584_10003220_pt1 | contig 10725 bp, 12 predicted proteins | sample BioPla4DNA1_FD_26584 | JGI IMG/M metagenome (IMG submission 26584) | reverse complement strand
TGAAATTAATAGATGAAGTACCTGATACCCATCCTTTTGAAAATAGATATAATAAAGAAGTAAAACATATAGATTGGGAATCTTGTTCTAAGGTATTGGATAATGGAGAGAAGAGGAGAGTTTTGAAGAAGGGTTGGTAGGGAAATTAGATTTGTTAAATTATAGATAAAAAACAATTTTTTATGAAATTTGATAGAGGGGGTCTTTAATATGGGATTTAGAGTGAGGAAAAGCATCTTTTTATCTGAAAACTGATATAAGAATAATTCAAGTTAAGCTTCATAAAGAAACTCTTGTTTTTTTTACCTGATAAGGTCGTTGTAATCAAGGGCTCAAAAATAGGGGCAATTTCCTATGATGATATCCATATCGATACAAGCTATACTAATTTTATTGAAACCTCAACAGTTCCCAAAGATACGGAGATAATAGATTATACATGGGAAAAGGTTAATAAAAATGGAACACCAGACAAAAGATATAAAGATAATAGACAATTACCTATTTGTAAATATGGAGTTATTAATCTTTATTCTAATTCTAGGCTAAACATAATTCTATATTGCTCAAATTCCAAAAATGCAATTAAATTTGGAGAATTGATAGGCATAGAATATGCTAGATAGTCGCTAAGGTTCTGATTTTATCGAATGTGATAATAATAAAATAGGAGGTAGAATCTACAATGCCAAAATGAAAATAGAAGAGGAAAAATATATAGTACTAAAGGGTTCTACTGCTGTTTTAAATAATAGGCCATCTGCTAGTGAAGCTATAATCAAGATGAGAAACAATCTAGTTAAAAAAGGAATTATGGAAAAAGCAGCAGATAATAAATTTTATATTTTTAAAGAAGATTACATCTTTAATAGTCCGAGCTATGCTGCAGCAGCAATATCTGGAGGTGAAGAAAATGGAAGAACACAGTGGAAGTATAAGGGAATGAATTTAAATGAAATAGAAGAAAAAGAGATTAAAGATATAAAAGAATAATTGGCCTTCAAGGAGGGATATTATGTCAAATTTCCAATACGAAATTACAAAACACATAGGTACAATTTCAGAATCACCAAAAGGCTGGACCAAAGAATTAAACCTCATTAGTTGGAACAATAGAGAACCAAAATATGACTTAAGAGATTGGGCACCAGAACATGAGAAAATGGGAAAAGGTATTACATTTACTAAAGAAGAATTAAAGGGATTAAGGGATATTTTGAATGATATGGATTTATAAATAAATATATTAATTATTTATAAAATAGTGACATATGTTAATAGGAGGCAATTGACAACTATGAATAGTCATAAGAAATGGAGATTCAATCCAGGAGATAGATTAGGTATAAATGATTCAGGGATAGAGACATTTAGAGGGCAAATAATAAGTTATTTAGCAAGAGAGATCTGTCAAAACTCTCTGGATGCCAAGCTTTCAGATGAGGAGAAAGTAATAGTGGAATTCAAAGAGTTTAAACTAAAAAGGAATGAATTTCCGGGAATAAATGATTTAGTAGATGCATTTGAGAGAGCATTGAAATTTTGGGGACAAGAAAAAAATATTGTAGAATCAGCAGTAAACTTTTTTGAAAGGGGTCTAGATGTATTAAATAGTGATGAAATTTCAGTTTTACGTGTAAGTGATTTTAATACAACTGGGTTATTAAAATCTAAGGAGCAGTTTAAATCTCCTTGGTTTAATCTAGTGACTGCATCTGGTGTGTCTCAAAAGTCGAACTCGGCAGGAGGAAGTTTTGGAATAGGAAAATCTGCTCCATTTGCTTGTACAGATTTGAGAACTGTATTTTACAGTACATTAGATAAAGAAGGGGTCGAGGCTAGTCAAGGGGTTTGCAGAATAGCTACTTTTGAAGATGAAGAAGGGAATGAAACAGCTGGTAAAGGGTATTATGGCTTAAAAGATGATTCGTTTCCAAATAAAAATGCTCCTATTTATAAACAAATGTTTTTAGATCCTGAATTCAAAAGAAATCAAAGTGGTACAGATATTTATATTATGGGATTTAAGGAAATTGAAGATTGGGAATACGAAATAATAAAGGCTATTTTAAATGATTTTTTAATAAGTGTATATGAGGGAAAATTAGAAGTTATTGTGGAGAATACGAAGATAAATCGGGAATCATTGGAGAATATTTTAAATGATTTTTATGTTAGAAACGAGAAAGATTTACAAAAAAGCTATAATTACTATAAAGTTTTAACGTCTGATAAAACTAGGACATTTGAATATGAAGTAGAAGATTTAGGCAAAATTGAGTTTAAAGCCTTATTTGGTGCAGATGTTCCAGAGCTAGGATTAGACTTACATAGGCAAGCATTAGTAACAAGAACAAATGGGATGAAGTTATTTGATAGAGGATATCTTTCTGGAAGTATACCATTTGCAGGAGTTTTAAAACTAGTAGATGAAAAAGTCAGTAGTTTTTTTAGATTATTAGAACCACCAGAACATAATGCTTGGGAAGAAGATAGATACGACGGGAAAGGAGGAAAAACGTACGCTAAAAAGAAAATAGATGAAGTAAATAGATTTATGAGGGAAACTGTAAATGAAATAGGTTATGTGCCAATATCAGAAGAGATGGATGCTTTTGGAATAGGTAATTATTTACCAGATGATTTTCTATTGCTTACGGGTAATGTAGAAAAAGAAGAAGGCATTGTAGATAAAGCCAAATCTATAGAAATAGTAGATATAGAGGAACCTAAGAGAAGCAAAACTGTGTCATCCAAAGGTGGAGAACAAGAAGAAATAGATGTAAATGGGGTTTTTGATGAAGATGGTAAATTAATAGGGGGAAATCCTAGTGGAGAATCAAATGAAACTGATGGAGGACAAGGAAGAGATGGAACGTATAGAGAATGTTCTGATTCTAAAACAAAGGTAAAGAAACTAGTTAGTGTTAGACCAAATAAGGAAAGAATTATATTAATAGATAAAGAGAATAACAAATATAAATTAATATTAGAGTTGATTGACGAAGTAAAGTATGGATATTTGAAGTTTTCAATAAGGAGAGAAGAAGGAAGAGAAATCGCTTTAATTTCTAATGTTCAAAATGGACAAGATATAGAATATCGTATAGAAAGAAACAAGATATATTTTAGTAGTGAAAAGGAATTAGATAAGATAGAAGCAATATTTGAATTAGAATATAAGGAGCCATGTTCTTTGGAGGTGGAGATTTATGGGAACCAATTATAGCCATTTTCCACATCCTATACTATCAAAAAACAGAGATGATTATATAGATTCTAAATTTGAAATAAAAGTAGATATAAAAGAAATTGCTGGGAAGATTTTATTTGTATTTGAGTATTTATTGGACAATGTTAATTTGGAAAAGCTTTTAAAGGAAGATCAAATAGAAATAGTATATAGAATAGAATGTTCTGAAACTATGTATAGAGAAATATTTACGACCAAAGAAAGCAAACATGAAGTTTTTATAGAAGAGTCATATCTAAATGGGAAAATAGAAATATCTAGTTATATAGTAGCTAAAAAGGATTTGAAAAATTATAAAAATGATTTATTTCATCCTGATTATGAAGGCTTGAGTTTTGATATAGATAGAGCAAATATAATGGGCATAGGTGAAAAAATTACTATAAGATTAGATAAAGATATTGAAGAACTTTACAATATACCGTCTATAATTACAATAAGTAAAAACAAAAATGAAGATGAAAAAGAGATGAAAATAAATTTAGATGGAGATAAAATTAATATTATTTTAAATAAGGAAGATTATGTATATCAGCAAAACTTAGTTACAGTATCTAAGTTTCAACCTGTTCTACATGCAATGATAATAATGCCTGCTCTAATATATATATTTAAACTTATTCAAGAGACTGATGAAGAATACATAGAAGTTTTATCTGAAAAAAGATGGTTTAAAGTTATAGATGGAGTTCTTAGAAAAATGGGAATAGCATTAGACAAAGATAGCATAAATAAGTATGGAGCATATAAATTATCACAAATTATTTTGGATAATCCAATAAATAGAGCGCTAAGTTCACTAGCTTTGGGAGATGAGGAGATATGAGAAGTTTATATTTTTTAAAACAAGATGCATTAGAAGCATTACGTGCAAATATTGATAATAATCTTCATAATTATTCGAAGCCTACTAACGATTGGATATATGATTTTTTTGATGGAGAAAATCCATTTATTGAGTTTAAAGAAAAGGCACCAGATTTTAAGTTAAATAAACATAGAGGTGGAAAAGCAGAAATAGATGTTGAAAATGCAAAAATATTATATACAAATTTAAAAGATATATTAACTCCAAGTCAAGCTTCAGATGAAAGATTTTGGGCGGGTTTAGCTCATGGAACATTTTGGGAATATATGCACAATAGGTGGGAAATGGATAAAGGGGATGCTTCTACAGATTCTATAAGGTTAAGATATTTTTTCAAATATGGAATACAAAGATCACTTTTAACTCATACAATCTCTAGACTTTGGTGGGCAGCTCATAAAATGTATGATGAAAGTAGGGACAATCCTTTTGAATTATTAGAGTACTTTGAAAGAGACTTTGTTACACCTACTTTAACTTTTCTTTCAAGTAATTTTTCTAATAATCCTATTTTAGCTAGGGCTTTAGTATCTGCAGCAATTGAAATAGAGGAAATAAATAAAAGGGTATCTAGAGAAGAGTTTCGTGAACTATTACGCTATTTAAATATACTTGGTGGAATAAGCATAATAGATTTTTATGGGGAAGAAGAATTAAAGGATATATTAGTTGAAAAAGGATTAGAAATTCAACAAAAGAATAATTATGCTGAAGTAGGAGTATAATGAAGTTTATATAATATTAAACTAGATATAAGAAAGGGGGTGCCACAATGGGATTTGCTAAATATATGGAAGATAATATAGAGATTTTTAATAATCGGATGTATAAAAAGGGAATAAATATAGAATTTCTTTTATTATTTATCTTAGTGCCAGAGTATAACCGTACAGCTGATAATCCTGTAAATTTCCCCTATTAAAAATGTTACCTGGAACCACCCGAATTTTGTGGAATATATTAATATAATGAATGAGGACTATTTCTATGACTGACCAAAACACAAATATCCAACAACTAAAAGACCAAGTATCAAAATTCACAAAAGAAAGAAATTGGGAACAATTCCATAATCCAAAAAACCTATCCATGAGTATTGCCATAGAAGCTAGTGAATTAATGGAAATTTTCCAATGGCTAAATGAAAAGGAATCCTGGGATACTATGAATTCCACTGAAGCTATTCATCTAGAAGAAGAATTAGCAGATGTGATGATATATTGTTTGTCCTTGGCAAATCAATTGGATATAGATGTATCTACTGCTATTGAAGATAAAATAAAAAAGAATGGGGTTAAATATCCTATAACGAAATATCAGATAAAATAAATTCTGCCTTAGCAATTTCAATTTTTGTCGAATAATTTTTAGCCTCGAAATAAATTTTGATTAGATTAAAGAGAATGGTTTAAAGGATAGATGAACAAATTATTTTTCTATAATGGAGGGAAATTAGATATGAAAAATACGTATGACATAGCCTTATTTATGAAATTGGGATATGATTCTACCAATAAGTATAATGGTTTAGAAACATTGGAAATATATGAGGACTTTTGTAATAAAAATGGAACAACATGGTTTTCAACAAATGCACATTTTTCAGGAATGGCGGAAAAGAGAAGGCAAGAATTTTTAAAGGAAATTAAAGATGGCAATATTGTTGAGATGTATTTTGCAGTAAGTAAAGGTTCAGGCGGGGAAAATGATATAGTTTATAAAGGTGAAGTTTTAGATATTAAGACAGAAAAAGAAGGTTTACTTTCCCCAGATAAATTATTAACTCCAGAAGAATGGATAGATTCTGAGTATAAGATATGGGTTAAATTAAAAAATCTTAAACCTTTTGATGGTTTAAGTGCTAATGATTTTATAATAGCTAGCACAGGGAATTTATTATCGGATGTTATTACAAAATCTCAATATCATTTTGGTTATATAAAGAAAAAATAACCCAGTCAAAAACAGGTGGTGATAAATTGCTAACAAATTATTTCAAAGATATCCTAGACAATTATCTTGAAAGCAAAACTACAGGCAGATTTAATAAAAATCATGAAATGTTTAAATTAATTAATTATACAACTACAGATGCTTTAAATGAGATTGTAAAAGAATATGGTCTTAGTGCAAGGGGCTCCTGTGGTGCTGGCACGTGGACAAGATATCCATGGATTGCTGCATATAATGAAGAGATTACTACTACAATTCAGCGAGGAGTATATATAGTATATTTATTTTCTGAAGATATGAGTAGAGTATATTTAACATTAAATCAAGGATGTACAAATCTAAAAAAGGAATTGGGTACTAAGGTGGCAAAAGAATCAATGAAGGCCACGAGAGAAATGATAAGAAATACTTTAAACAATACTAGATTTAATACAGACAATGATTTAATTATTGGGAATGTAGATTATGAAATTGGCTCAATTTATTATAAAGAATATTTGAGAGATGATTTTCCAACTGAGGAAGAATTTCTTGAAGATTTAAAAGACATGATTAGAATCTATAATGATTATTACAATTTAATTTATCTTAAAGATAATGAACCTACGGGCAATCATATTGAGATCAAGTCACATACACAAAAATCTGGAGAGAAAAATATGAGAGATAATATAAATAAGATATATAGAAATATTAAATCTAAGGGTTTTATTTTTTCATATGAAGATTTAAGTAATTTTTATTTAAGTTTAAAAACGAAACCTTTTCTTATTTTAGCTGGTATCAGTGGTACGGGTAAATCTAAATTAGTAAAATTGTTTGCTGAAGCCATAGGGGCTACTACTTCAAACAATCAATATAATATTATTAGTGTAAAGCCAGATTGGAATGATAGTACGGAACTATTTGGATATAAAAATATTAATGATGAATTTATTCCAGGTCAATTAACTAGAATAATTAGGGAAGCATCAAAGCCTGAAAATATAAATAAACCTTATTTTGTATGTTTAGATGAAATGAATTTAGCTAGAGTTGAGTACTATCTTAGTGAATATTTAAGCATTATAGAATCGAGATATTTTGATGATAATAATAGATTACTTACAGATAGAATATTTTCCAAAGGTTATTTGCCTGAAGATAATCTATATGCCAATTTAAGAATTCCAGAAAATCTATATATTATTGGTACTGTTAATATGGATGATACCACTTTTGCTTTTAGTAGAAAAGTATTAGATAGAGTTAATACAATAGAATTCTCTGATGTAAGATTAGATATTTTAGATTTTGATTTTGAAGATAATATAGAAAATATGAACCTGGATAATTCTTGGTTTAAAACTAGCTATTTATCTATTAAAGATGCCATTAAAGCTGATAGGGAATATGTAAAGAAAGTAAATAAAGAGATAATAGAGATTAATAACATAATGGCTATGGGAAACAAACATTTTGGATATAGAGTAAGGGATGAGATAGTATTTTATATGTTGGAAAATAAAAGATATGGTTTATTAGAAGAACATATAGCTTTTGATTATCAAATTATGCAAAAAATCTTACCTACTATTACAGGAAGCGATAGAGTGATTAAAGATATATTAATAGATCTATATAATTATTGTAATCCAAGCAATAATATTATAGATGGTATAGATTATATTAGGCATGGAGAAGAAGGATTAGAAACAGCTCTATATATGAATTCTGCAAATAAGATACTTATGATGTTAAGGGGTTATGAAGATGGATTTGTTTCATTCTGGTAATAGAAAAACTCTTGTACAATTGGAAAATGATGAGTTTAATTTATTTGTAATTGGCGAAGATCCTCGTGAAAAAATCAGTATTCTTAAGAATAATCTAAATCAACCAGCAACTATAAAAATATTTCAAGAGGACAATAATACAATTTTAAAAACAATTACAGATTATGGAGATTTAGTTTTAAATCCAGGAAATACAATGATGCCTTGTTTTTTTGAAAATGGACAATATCAATTAGTATTAGAAAAAAAGCAAAATAAGGACAGCAATTATGATATTTTTCATAGTGGAATTAGAATAACAGAAGATTTTCAATCAATAGGCGGTTCTCTAATTGGTATAATAGATTTTTCTTCAGATATTGGATATACAGGTATAGATATTTTTAAAGATGGAGTTAAGCTTTTAAATTTAGTATTAGAAGTTTTTCCAAGCAAATTAGATTATTATAAAGATTATCAAGAATTAATAATGGAGATTAATGAAGAAGTAGCTTCACTGGCTTTTAAATTTATAGATAAGACATATTTAACAGGGAAATTAGTTGATACTGAACATCAGACGAATACAGAATTTTTAAGTATTTTGGATATAATTTTTGATGATTTAGAAGCTGCTTTAAAAAGGATTGTAAATAGTTTCAAACACAATGTAATTACCTATGAGAGTTTAACTAATGTCTACAAGGCTAAAAGAGTTTCTAACAAGACTAAGAAGTATATTAGAACCCATGGGGATTGTTTAATTAAATCTGAAAAAGGTTTTATTAATATAAACAATTCACTTTACTATACGGAAAAGTTAATTGAGGAAAAGAAAGTAACTACCTTAGATATTTTCGAAAATAGATTTGTAAAATACATGATTCAACAGACTATTAAAAGATTAAAATCTATAGAAATCTATTTAGATCCTAATGATGAAAGAGAGAATAAGACCTTAATATTTATTAGAAAAAAGATAAAAATTTTAGAAATATATTTAAATAATTATTTTCAAGATATTAGTGATTTAACAGGTAATAAAAGTATGAGCTTAGTTTTTCAAATGGCTCCAGGTTACAGAGAAATGTATAAGGAATATATTATGTTGAATAAAGGATTAGATTTAGGAGATGATTTATTTAAAATAACACCAAAAAAACTTTATTCACTATATGAAATGTGGTGCTATATAAAGATTCACAAAATCTTATGTGATTTGGGCTATGAAGTTGAGGAATATGGAATCTTGCAATATAAGGATAGTGGTATGTATCTATCATTATTGCAAGATTCTCAATCGAAGATGGTGTATAGAAATGACAAAAATAAATTGGAGTTATGGTACAATAAATCCTATTCAATGCCAACAACAGACCAAAGACCTGATACAGTTTTACATATTAGAAATTTGAATGACGAGGATAATAGAACATATATTTTTGATGCAAAATATAGAATATCAGTAGATAATGGTAAGATTGGTCCGATGGTTGAAGATATAAATGTAATGCATAGATATAGAGATGCTATTGTATCTAAAATGAGTGATGAATTCCATTATAAATATGATACATTTGGTGCCTATGTTATGTTTCCTTATGGAAATGAAGAAGACTTTTTAAATCATAAGTTTTATAAAAGTATTGAAGAAGTTAATGTTGGGGCATTTCCAATGCTTCCAGGCAGTACAACACTTATTACAAAGCATTTGGAAAAGATAGTTAATCAATCTCATTTGGAGGCGAAAAGTGAAAGAATTTCAATAGATGAATATGATGATTATGCGAAGTTTAAGTTAGAAAACGTAATGGTGGTAAATGTAAAGGATGAAAAACATTTAAAAGCGTATATGAATCATAAATTTTACCATATACCTGAAAAAAGATTATCTAATGTAAGACTTGGAGTTGAATATTTAGCTTTTTATCAATCTAAAAAATCCTTTGGAGATGAAGGAGGAATCAAATATTTTGCTAAAATTGATAGTATAGTTAGATATAGAAGGGGAGAATGTAAGGAATTACCTGCCAGAAGAGGAACAGAAAATGAGCAGTATCTTAGATTTAATTTAGATAGTATACAAGAAATTAATCATATAGAACCAATTCAAGCTGGAACCCAATTAGTATCCTACACTACCCTCTATTTATTAAAAAATGCAGAAAATATGCATGAACTGAAACTTAAAAGTAATTTAGAGATAGAAGTCTATAAAAAGCTTAAAGAAATAGCAAATTCAAAAGGATATACTATTAGAAAAGAACATGATAAGTATATTATAAATAAAAATACTATTGAAATTATTGAAGGAAAAGCAATAAGGATAAATGGAAAGATAACAAATTTAAGAAATATGGAGAAATTGATTGATTAATACAAACTTTTTTATTTTTCACAAAACATTATTTTAAAGCTTTTTTTGGTATTTTGGTATAATATAATTAATTTATAATAATAATTAGGACGATATGATAAGACTTAATATGAAAATAATACAAAATGAAAGAGTAAATATTATGACAGATAGAGAATTATTAGAATTAATTGCTACTAAAGTAGCTAATCTTACAAATCAGATGGATAAACTCACAGTGGATGTATCAGAAGTAAAAGATGAAGCCAAAAAACAAACACCAAAATAGACCATGAAATTATACCGAAAATTACCACTTTATTTGATGGTCATAAACAAAATTCTGATAAATTAGATAGAATTAAAGAAGAAGTATTTAAATATTAAGAAAAAATACTTAGAAGAATAAAATAGAGTATAAATGGCTAGGGAATTCCTAGCTGTGTTTGGCAATATGAAAATACAATTTTTGGCCATTTAAAATACAAGTTTCCATGTGTAATTGCCAGCACAATTTTTACCTAATTAATGAGTTGGCCAT
>JGI24713J26584_10003215_pt1 | contig 10736 bp, 8 predicted proteins | sample BioPla4DNA1_FD_26584 | JGI IMG/M metagenome (IMG submission 26584) | reverse complement strand
GCACTTTGCCCCGCAACAGGGAGGCCGCCTCGCCCGCCGCCGACTTGTTCCCCGCCACCACTACCGGCACGGGCAGGTCGGCCGCGGCAATGCGGGCGGCATTCTCCAGAATGACCTTGCTGTCCCCGCCGTCGGTGCCGCCGGCCAGGAGAAGCAGGTCGGGCTGCAAGGCTCTTATCTCCTCAATTTCCTCTTCGCTGAGGGTATAGGCGTAGGAGGCAAGGACCCGCGCCCCCGCTCCCAGGGCCGCCTCCCGGGCCGCTTTTACCGTCAATTGGGGAACAAGCCCCACGGCGACAATCCGCAAGCCGCCCGCGGCGGAGCTGCAGGCCCTCTTGAAAGAGACCCCCTTCAGCTCTCCGGCGGAAAAGGAGCCCAGGGCGGCTTCCAGGCCCTCTTCAAGGCCGCTTTCCACGGTGGTGGGAGCCTGGGCGGCGCCGATAAAAGCGGGCGGATCCAATGAAAAGAGAGAGACCTTGGTGAAAGTGCTGCCAAAGTCAATAAGAAGCGCTTTCATAAGGCCAGGTCTTCCTTCAGGTGGGCAATGGCCTCCTCGGGCAGGGTTCCCGGGGGATAGACCCGGTCGTAGCCCATCTCCTTGAAGAGCTTCTCCACTTCGGCGAAGGTGCGCTTGCCCACCACCAGGTTGCCGCCGACATAAAGCAGTATATCCCCAATCCCGGCTTCGCGGCATTTTTCCCGCAGGCCGCGGCAGTCAATCTCGCCGTGGCCGTAGAGAGATGAGACCCAGATGGCCCCGGCGGCGCTCTCCACGGCGGCGTTAATAAACTCTTCCTGGGAAACCATCACCCCGAGGTTGATCACTTCGAAGCCGGCCTCGCGCAGAGCCATCTCCAGGATCTTGTTCCCCACAGCATGGACATCTGCTCCAATCACGCCGAGAACCACCCTGTTGTTCCGCAGCACAAGCCCGCCTCCCTCTCCTACCGTATGCTTGCCGTCATGAATAACCCCGCTGCCAATGCCAAGTCCCTGGAACAACAAGCAACTTCTCCAGTCATTGGATTTGCAATAACAGTGCCAAGTCACCGGTTGCCGATCCCGGCGCAGGCCCGCTTCTTTTTAAGCCTTTTCCTCTCCCGCGGCGCCCCGGGCTTTTTACTATTGAAAATGTTTTTCTATTATTGACAAAGGGCTCACCATATTCCAGAGAAAGGAGCCCTGCAATGGCGCCGGTTGCCCGCCAGGGCAGCCTAGGATAATCTTTCTTGCGCCCGCGCGATGATTTCGTCAATTTTTTTATCCGCGGCCACATCCAGCGGCAGCGGGCGATGCTCCTCCAGGAGGCGGCGGATCTTTTCCCTAATCCTGTCGCCCATTGTTTTCGAGCCGGCCTCCTCCCAGGCGCTGTAGCTGTTGAAATCCGAGAGCTCAGGCTGCCAGCTTTCCCGGAAATGCCTGGCTGTATGCTCGTCGCCGAGGAAGCTGCCGCCCGGCCCCACTCTCCGGATGGCCTCCACGGCCAGGTGTTCCGGGGAGCAGTTTACCCCGCGCAGCAAAAACTTAACCCTGGAGATCACTTCATCCATCAGCACGAGCAGCTCCAGGGAGCCGGTGCGGCCCGATTCGATGTAGAAAACGTCATGCATGATGTTGCAGCCCTGGAGCGCTCCCAGCAGGGTAAAGATGGTGGCCTCCACCACCGCCTGCTCGTCAAAGAGCTTGGCGCTGCTGCAACCGGCATAGCCCCAGGAGGGAAGCCCGTAATAGCGCGCCAGGTCGCAGAGCGCCCCCTGCAGCAGCAGCGCCTCGGGCACGGCGTAGAGAGCCTGCATGGTGCGCATGTCCAGGGGCGAATCCCCGTACCCGTATAGAAAAGGCGCGCCCGGGTTAGCCAGCTGGTGGAGGGCAAGCCCGGCCAGCGCCTCGGCGTTGGCCTGGGCCACCGTCCCGGCCACGGTTACCGGCGTCGAAGCGCCGGCCACGGCACCGCAGGCAAAGTTTACCGGGACCTTGCTGCGGGCGGCGAGGAGCAGCTTATCCACGGACTCATAGGGCATCTGCAGCGGCGAAGTGGGTTCGCAGTAGAGGGCAAAGAGCGGCCGGTGCTGCAGCTTTTCTTTCCCACCTACGGCCGCGGCGGCCATTTCAATGATATCGGCAACGGTGGAGGCATCTTCGGCGATGACCACCTGTGGCTTGACGCTGTTTCTCAGCATGAGGGCATACTGCATCCGGTTGATCATGCGCTTGCCCACATCGGAAAACAGCCCCATGGACATGACAAAATCAAGGTGAGGCAGGGCATCAACGATGCGGATGGCCAACGCAACATCCTCGCTCCGCCAGGGGCGGCGTTCCCCGGTAAAGGGATCAAGATAGATAAGGGTGTCGGACCCGGTCCCAAAGTAAACGTTCGATTTTTCCAGCCGGAGCGCCGGTTCGCCGAGGCGGTTGTAGAGGGTAATCCTTGAGGGGGCGCTGCGGAGGGCCCGCTCCACCAGGGAAGGTGGCAGATAGACGCGGTTGCCATCCTCTACATGGGCGCCGCCGCCTTGCAGCAACGCCACCGCCTCTTCGTGATGGACGATGACACCGACCTCGTTTAATATTTGCAGAGAGGCGCTGTGTATTTCCTCGATTTGCGTTAATTCAAGGGTGCGGAAGGCCATGCCCGCCCCATGCCTGCTCGCGTAGCGCATCATCATGCCTCCTTCTGCTTATGATTTTCCCCTGTTCTCTACTTCCTGTATAATCTTCCGCATCTCCTCGGCAGCTCCGGCGGGAAGGGGATGGGCCTGGTGATGGGCCAGGATCGCTTTAACTTCCTCCACGGCCCGATCCAGCGACATTACCTTTCCGCCCTTCTCCCACTGCTCCCAGCGGTCGCGGACCAGGTAACGGGGAGACCAGATCTCCTCCCGGAAATACTTGAGGGTGTGTTTATGGCTGATAAAGTGGCCGCCGGGGCCCACCTCGTCGATGCAGTCAACGGCCAGGTGATCGGCAGAGGTGCGGGTGCCGCTTCCCGTGTAGCGGGCCATGCTGATAATATCCTCGCAATAGGCCAGGAAGGGCAGGTAGCCCGTCTTGCCCCCTTCAAGGTAGCCCACGTCATGCACCAGGTTACAGCCCGAAAGCTGCGCCATGAGTATGCTCATCGCCGCCTCGACGCCGGCCTGGATGTCGGGCAGCGGGGAGTTGACGCAGCCGGCTTCGGTAAAGTTCGGCAGGCCGTAGAACTGGGCCAGCTGTGTCATCACCGCGTAATTCATGGACGTTTCCGGGGCGCCGTAAAGGGTGGCCGTCGTCTTCATGTCCATGGGCGTGGCCCCGCCGCCGATTATCACCGGCGCGCCCTTCTTTTTCAACTGGGCCATGACCACGCCGGCCAGGCTTTCGGCGTTCATCTGCACTATGCAGCCCGCTTTCGTCACCGGTGTGGTCGCCCCGGCCAGGACACCGGGGGTGTAGACCACCGGGATGTTGTATTCAAAGCACTTGAACATCTTCGCCACGCCGTCATGGGTGTGCACCAGCGGCGAGATGGGCTCGGAGTATAGAATGATATAGGGGTTGGCGCTCAACTGCTCCAATCCGCCGGCACATGCCGCCGCCATCATGATCAGCGCCTCGGTATTTTCGGCATTATGCGCGGTAAAGATGATGGGCTTGCTGCAGTGGGTCGTCATCGCTTCAAACTGGTGCAGATCGCTGGCGGCAGGAGGGGTGTCGGAGGCAATGGCGTAGCTCATAAGGAAATCATAGTTGGGCAGCGCGTCGACCACCTTGGAGGCGTCGACAACATCCTGCTTGGTCGAGGTTCTCCTTTCGCCGCTCTCCAGGTCAATGGTAAAGGGGAGATCCGAGCCGGTCCCATAGTAGACGCGGTTTTTCTCCAGCAGCATGACCCTCTGCCCGAGCCGGTCGGCGACAGCTATCCGCCGCGGCGCCAGCCGGATGCACTCTTCCACCAGCCATCCCGGCACCCAGACGCGCTCACCTTTTACCCGGCAGCCGGCCTCTTTAAGCAGCGCCAGGGCCTCTTTATGCTTCACGATCATGCCGGTCCGCTCCAGGACCTCCAGGGAAGCATTGTGAATCTGTTCCAGCTGCGACGGAGTGACCCATTTTAAATATGGAGTTGACTGCAATTCGTGGTTTGAGATGATTTTTTCCATGTTCCCGCCTCCATTCTAGTTCGTTTTCGGATCCAGCAGCTCCGGTCCAGGCACAAGACCGGCCAGGCCGAGCTCCTCCAGTTTAGCCGGTCCAATGGACCCGTCTTCTTGCCAGCCCATCAGCGCGTAAAATTCCTTCAGCATCCGTTCCAGGTGGATCACCTGGCCCTTGCAGGGGCCCTCGGGGATCGGTTCGGCAAGAAATTTGCCCGGAAGAGTATCGTCCGCCCCCGTAGCGCCAAACCTGAAATTGAACAGCCTCTCGGCGTTTACTATCCTCTCGCCTATTTTAAGCAGATCTGCCCCGGTAAATTTCTCTCCAGTAAAAGCGGTCAGGATTTCAGCCGCCGCGGCGAGGTTAAAATCAAGAAGCATCCCGAATTCCGGTATTTTGCAGATGCCCAGGGCGTCGATGGCCGCATTGGCGCAGAGGCACTCCCTGACCATGCGGGCCTTGCCCTCTTCTGACAGGCGATCGGCGGCTTTTTCGGTGCCGTAGGCCTGGCGCGCCTGCTCGGGAGTGTACGCGTATTCCGGCTTGGCATAAACATAGCTGAAGTCGCCGCCCCGGCTGGAGACGGCATAGCCAAGGCCGGTGGCCTTAAAGCCGCGCGGGTCCATGATGGAAATGCTGAGCCCCTTGACGTGGTAAGCAAACTGCTCTGCGCCGCGGCCAATGATGGCGGCAGCCTCTCTCATGCCCCGGGCCAGGGTATCCCCCAGCCAGGTAGAGCGGTAAACAATCTGCTCAAGCAGGGCCTCCATGGCCTGGACATTGCCCCAGGTTAGTTCCAGTCCCCCGGTATCTTCCTTCGTCAAGATGCCCCTTTCATACAGGTCTATGGCGAAGGCCACTATGTTGCCGGCGCCCTTGCTGTCAATGCCGTACTCGTCGCACTTATTGATCAGGTAAATGCTCTCCAGGCCGTCGGCGTTGCCGCAGCGGGGGCCCCAGGAAGAAAGAGGCTCATACTCGCCCCGATCCCCGATAAAGCCGAGGTGGCGGCCCCGGTCAATCTGCACCAGCGCGCGGCAGCGGATGGGGCACTTGTAGCAGCCCCGGCGCCAGCTAGGGAGGTCGCGGTAATGGGAGCCGCAGGCAGTGGCCACTCCCTCGAAGGTCACGCTGTTGAAATTTTTCGCCCCCGAGGCGCCCAGTTCGTCCGTCCAGCTCACGCTGGCCGAAGAGCCCATGCTGGACCACTCCTCCCAGCAGGGCAGGGCCCTTAGGGCGGCAACATACTTTCTCACCGCCTCGGCCGCTTCTTTGGAGTATCTCTCCCTTGAAGAAGCGGTATTTCTCACCACCACCGCCTTGAGATTCTTGGAGCCCATCACCGCACCCATGCCGGTGCGCCCGGCGGCATGCGCCCTCTCGGTCATGACGCAGCCGAGAGGGGATAGATTCTCGCCCGCAGGGCCGATGAGAATCACGCCGGCCTTCTCATCGCCCGCCAGCTCCTTAAAGCGGCGGCGCGCCTCCCCGGTGAGCAGGCCCCAATATCCCGCCGCATCTTCAATGGCAATTTTCCGCTCCTGTATGTCTATCCAAACGGGGCTTTCCGCCCTGCCGGTCACAATGAGCGCCATTATGCCGCAGGCTTTCAGCTGGGCGCCGAAGGAGCCGCCGCCGTTGGAGCAGCCGATGAGCCCCGTCAGCGGTGAACGGGCGGCGATGTGCAGCCTCCCCGTGGTGATCATCCTGGTGCCGCTGAGCAGGCCGGCAGCAAGGATAAGCATGTTTTCCGGATCCAGCGGCTGCACCGAAGGGGGAATGTGTTCCAGCAGCAGCCGCACCGCCAGCCCTCGCCCTCCCAGGTAGTCGCGCAAAACACTTTCGGGACAGGGACGGCGGTCAACCTGCCGCCTGGATAGGTCTACCCACACCAGATCTCCTGAAAAATCAGCAAGCCCCATCGCTCTCACCTTCTACTCCACCCGGCCCGGAACCGGGACCATGGTAATCGCTTTTTCGGGGCAGGTCTGGGCGCAAAGCCCGCAGCCCCAACAAAGTCCGGGATTAAAATGCACCATTCTTTTTTTGCGCGAGCCTGTTGACGCCGCAGCCTTTCCCAGGGAAAATGCCTGGAACCGGCAGCGCCTGGCACAAAGCCCGCAATGGCGGCACAAGGAGGGATCGCGCCGGGCCACGTATTTAGAATAAGGCCATTTCCCCTTGGTGCCCAGCTCCCGTGCCGCCCGCAGGGGAAAGCAGCAACAGGCGCAGCAGTTGCAGACAACGCCGGGCCCTTTTTCGCGCCAACTAAAGGGTCCGCCGGTATGAATGAGCCCTTCGCGATCCCAGCTGCGGACCAGTTCCAGCGCGGCCTCCCTGCTAAGTTCCCGGCCCAATTCCTGGCCGCGTGTCCGCTCGGCGATCATTTCCGGCGAAAACCAGAGGCACACTTCCCTGGAATGCCCGCAATTATCGGCGATGATCTTGCAGTCGCAGGGAAAGAGCCTGATGACCGGTGCTGCGGCGATCACCTCTTCCAGTTCCTCGAGCAGCAGCACCGCGTCGTTGTGGCAGTGCTCATAGGCGGGCTCCCCGCTTAACACCTTTTTGAAATAGTCATGCCTTTTCAGGTATTCCCGGTAGCACCACTCGTAGAGAAACTGCCGCAGCTTGTGAGGCAGCAGGTGGTAGTTTTCAAATATGGCGCAGTAGCCATGGCGATCGTAAAAAGTGCCGGCCCCGTAGAGAACGCGCCCGCCTTTCATCTCTTTATCCATGGCAAAGCGCCGGTAAGAGCTTTCAAGTAGGGCGGCTGTTTCCCCCGCGGGAGCCTCCATGCGAGCGGCAATCTCGCTGGCCTGCAGCTTTTTGTGCTCCAACCTGGTGATCAATTCTATCTCCTCTTTGCTATAAAAGAAATGAAGGTGGGGTTTGATTTCCACAGGGGCCTGCACGAGAGCCAAGAATTTATCTAGCTGCATCACCAGGTTGCCTCCGTTTTAAGCTCCAAGGGCCCTGCTTTAAGCTGTGCCTGGCGGTTGTCTGCGATTTAACAGGGCCCTTTGTTTCCTTCCTCAGTCGGCTAATTTAAGCCTTATTCGATCAGCCCGTTCGCCTTGAGAAACTCGAGCGCCACTTCCTCGACCATCCTCTTGTCCACGTCAACGGCCTTGTTCAGCTCCATGATCGTTTCATCATCCAGAAGCTGGCTGAGTTTCTTCATCTGCTCGGGGATTTCGGGGTAGGCATCGATGATCTCTTTCCTGAAAAGCGGCGCCGCATTGTAAACCGGGAAAGCGCTCTTGTCGTCTTCCAGGGCTACGAGCTCGTAAGCTTTCACCCGGGGATCAGTGGTGAAAGCAAGGCCGGCATCAGCCTGCTTTTCCTTCAAAATCTCGTAGCCCATGTTCAGGGCGGCCAGGCTCAGATCCTTCTCCGGGTATTTAAAGCCGTAGACGTTTTCCCAGTGCTGCAGGCCGTCGGGACGCTCCACCCATTCCTGGGCGCCAACGAACTTGAAGCTTACCCCGCTCTTGACCAGCTCAACAAACTCCGAAGTTTTCTTAAGATTGTACTGTTCGGCCAGGTCGCTGCGGATCATAATGGCGTAGGTGTTGTTCAAAGGAGCGTAATCCAACCAGATGATACCGTTTTTCTCATCCCATTCCTTTACCGCCTTGAAGCAGGCTTCCTCGTCGAAGCTCGGCTCCTCGCCCATGACGTTGATTAAAACGGTACCGGTATATTCCCAGTAGCAGGAGATCTCCCCGCTCTCCAGGGCCGGCCGGATAACTGCCAGTTCGCCAAGGCCAATCTGATCCTCCACGGGATAGCCAAGCGCTTTCAGGTATTCGTAGGTCATCTGCCCCAAAAGAAGGGCTTCGGTGAAAGTTTTAGAGCCGACGACAATGGTGGGTTTCTCGCCGTCTGCGCTTTCCCCGCCGCAGCCGCTAACCGCGGCCAGGAGCATCACGCATGCCAAAAACAGCCCCAAGAAACGCCATATCCCTTTTTTCATCTAGCGGTCCTCCCTTGAAATTTTGGTAGCATTATCGCCTTGTTCTCCCCTCTTGCACCCTGCCTCTCTTTTCCGGACGCTCTCACCTCCTTTCGATAAACCTGGTCAAGCTGCCTGTGGCAAACCCTTGGAAGCAGGCCGCCCCATTATTCCGTAGAATAACCTAGGGGGGTAAATTTCTTCTCCACCAGGCCGAGCACGCGATCAAAGAAGATGGCCAGAAGGGCGCCGAGCCCGGCGCCGACGAAGATGAAATCGGGCCAGAACATGTTCAACCCGGCGACGATGAGATCGCCCAGTCCCCCGCCGCCGATGTAAGCAGCCAGGGTGCCCACGCTGACCACGTAAACCGCCGAGGTGCGAATGCCGGCTAGAATTACCGGCATGGCCAGCGGCATTTCCACTTCATAAAGAACCTTTCTCCTGGACATCCCCATGCCGCGCGCTGCCTCCATAACGTCAGGATCAACGCCGTAGAGGCCGGCAATGGTATTGCGGGCTATCGGCAGGAGGCCCTGGATGGTCAGGGCAAATACAGCCGGCTTAAATCCCATTCCGAGAATGGGCATGGACAGGGCCACGATGGCCAGCCCCGGGAATGTCTGCATCAGGTTTAAAATATTCAATATGATCACGCCCAGCCATTTCAGGCGAGGCCTGGTCAAGAGGATGCCGATGGGAACGGAGATGATTATGGCAATAGCCAGGGCTACCAGGACCATCCGGAGATGGATCAATAAAGCCAGCGGCGCCCGCTCCAGCAAGGCTTCCAGAAAGCGTTCCCATGACCACTTCAATTTAATCGACCTCTTTTCCGGCGGCATATTGGCGAATATCGGCAAGGGAAACCATGCCGCAGAGGGTTTCTCCTCTTAAGACGCCCAGGTGATCCACGCTCAATTCCAGCAGCAGGGAAAGGGCATCGCGCAGAAGGGCATCTTCCTGGATGAAGGCCTTCCGCGCCCTTTGGGCCAGTTCTTTCAGCTCCCCGGTCGTTAACGCCGCGCTTTGCTTCTCCAGCAGTTTCCGGGCCAATATGCCCCCGGGAGCACCCCCGCGATCGACCAGGAATAAGACCTCGGCCTGCTGCCTCTTCATTATTTCAGGAGCGGCAGCCAGTTCCTCTTCCCGGATGACGCCGAAATCTTTTCGGGCAATGGCTTCAACCCGGCAAAGGCTGAGTTTCTTCACCACCCGGTCGTAGCCGATAAAATCCCTGACGAAATCATTGACCGGGTTGCTCAATATATCATGGGGGGTGCCATGCTGCACCAGCTGGCCGCGGTTAAAAATGGCAATGCGGTCCCCCATTTTAATGGCCTCGTTGATGTCATGGGTCACGAAGCAGATGGTCTTGCGCATCAAGCTCTGCAGCCGCAGGAATTCGTCCTGCAGGTGGTTCCTGGCGATGGGGTCCACCGCTCCAAAAGGCTCATCCATGAGCATGATGGGGGGATCAACGGCCATGGCCCGGGCCACGCCAACGCGCTGCATCTGGCCGCCACTGAGCTGGGCGGGATACTTGTGGCGCGTTGCCTCCGGGTCAAGGCCGACCAGTTCCAGCAATTCGTCAACCCGCTTTTTAATCTTCTCCTTCGGCCAGCCGTAAAGCCGCGGCACAATAGCAATATTTTCCGCTACCGTCCGGTGCGGCAGCAGCCCGATTTGCTGGATTACGTAGCCTATCCCCATCCTCAACCGATCGGGGTCCGTCTCCCGGATATCTTTGCCGTCAATGAGGATGGTCCCGGAAGTGGGTTCGATCATGCGGTTAATCATGCGCAGGGTCGTGCTCTTGCCGCAGCCGGAGGGACCGACCAGGACGCAGCATTCACCTTTCTCCACGGTGAGGTTAAGCTCCTTGACGGCAGGTTCCTTTTGACCGGCGTAAATCTTGGTCACGTTGATCAATCTAATCAATCTAATATCCCCCTTGTCCCGGAACGNCCGGAATGAAATGGGTGCGGATCAACCGCGGCGGATGCGCAGTCCTTTGGGAATCATCAATTTTTCAAAAAATCCCAGGACGGTGTCAAGCAGAATGGCAATCAGGGCTATCAGCATCGCGCCGGTGACAATCATCTCCACGTTGTAGCCGTTCAAGCCCACTGTAATCAGCCGGCCGAGGTTTTTCTCGCCGATATAGGCGGCGATGGCGGCCACTCCCGTAGTCATCACCACGGTAATTCTAAAGCCGGCAAATATCACCGGAGCGGCCAGGGGAAGCTGGATCTCCCGGAGAATTCTCCAGGAGTTCATCCCCATCCCCCGGGCGGCCTCGATGACGCTTTTATCGACCACCTTAATTCCCTGGTAGACATTTCTCACCAGCGGCATCATGGCATAGAGCACCAGGGCCAGCAATGCCGACCTGCGGCCGAGGCCGAAGGCGGGAATCGTTACCAGGAAGGAGAAGAGGGCCAGGCTGGGAATGCAGTAGATGGTATTGGCAATTCCCATGACCGTGTTGGCCACCTTCTCGTTGCGTGAAATGAGTATCCCCACCGGCACCCACAGCAGCAGCGAAATTAATACCGCTCCGAAAATGAGACTGAAATGGGTGGCCGCGTACTTGGAGATGAAGGAGAAGTTGTTTAGAAAATACTGGACAATGCTCATG
>JGI24713J26584_10003212_pt1 | contig 10744 bp, 9 predicted proteins | sample BioPla4DNA1_FD_26584 | JGI IMG/M metagenome (IMG submission 26584) | reverse complement strand
CAATTAATAAATAAATATAAAAAGGCCACTATTATAGCACTTATATCTATTATTATTAAAAATAGCTGCTTATATATTGCAGATTCTGCGGTGTTAGTAACTCAATTTAATATTTACGATATGGGAAAATATATTGAATTGTATGGTGTACCAACCTGTTATTATAAAATAGAGTTATCGAAGATGAAAGAAAGCATTTATCAATCTTTCCTAGCTATACAGTCCATGATGTCTAGTAATATAAAATTACTATTTAGCGCAAGTAATGTCCAGAATTAAATATTTCATAGAAGCCCTTCTAAGGATAAAATATATTCCTATTAACTTGAATAAGGGTTAAAAAACATGTCAATACTTCCATTTGGAGGTGTAGACATGCTTTTGTTAAGGTACATAAGATCTTACAAGGTAAGAGCAATAAAAGTAAAGTTTATAATATTATATTTACTAAACGTAACTGATATTATATTTACCTTATTATTAATGGACATAAATTTTCCTGCTTTCTTTATAAAAACAGGTATTACTTTATTGCTATTACTAATATTAAGTCTTAAGCTAAGAAANTATGGGGATAAGCCCCTTTTTCATTCAAACATAATAATCATGACATGCGTGGTATCGTATATCTTCATTAATTTAGCAAATATAATTACCGAATTTTCAAAGTTTATATAAGCATTGAAATAAATACTTAGAAGCAGAGTAGGAAGGAGCCTTCATGCTTCTATTTTTTTGCATAATAAATTATAAAATTTTAGTGCGGTTTTTGTACGATTTTTATAAAAAAATAACTCCCGAGAAAACTCGGGAGCCTTGAAGTGCCGAAGGCGGGAGTCGAACCCGCACGGTATTGCTACCACCGGATTTTGAGTCCGGCGCGTCTGCCAGTTCCACCACTTCGGCGGGACAATAGTAATAATACCACGGGCTATTTAATATGTCAATATCTATTGAAAAAATAAATTAACTTGAAAGGAGTGCCTATTTGGCAATTTTGTGGGAAATAATTACAAGTGATAACTGCTTTGTCTTCTATAGCAAAAAATACGATTTTTCAAATAAAAAGATTGTTAGATTGAAGTATATTTGCTAAAATATATGTGGTCAGTTGTTAAAAATTTCACTGAAAGTGATTAAAATGCTGCTTATAGCAACAAACTGGACTTGCTAAAATACATTAATAAGGAAGGAGATTATATTATGATCTATTCACATGAAGTAGAGAACATGGTATGTGTAGCTAAGGGACCAAACCATGGACCAGCACCAATTCCTCAAGAAGGAAAATGGGTACAAGTTAAGGAAATAAAAGATATATCAGGTTTGACACATGGTGTGGGCTGGTGTGCTCCACAGCAGGGTGCATGTAAGCTTACACTAAACGTAAAGNATGGAATAATTGAAGAAGCCCTAGTTGAAACTATTGGTTGTTCAGGTATGACTCATTCAGCAGCTATGGCATCAGAAATTCTTCCAGGAAAGACTTTATTAGAAGCATTAAACACAGACTTAGTTTGTGACGCTATAAATACAGCTATGAGAGAGTTGTTCTTACAGATAGTTTACGGAAGAACTCAAAGTGCTTTCTCAGAAAATGGACTACCAGTAGGAGCAGGTCTTGAAGACTTAGGAAAAGGACTAAGAAGCCAAGTTGGTACTATGTACGGAACAAAGGTTAAGGGAACTAGATACTTAGAAATGGCTGAAGGCTATGTTACTAAATTAGCTTTAGATGAAGATGGACAAGTTATTGGTTATGAGTTCGTTTCCCTTGGAAAAATGATGGATGCTGTTAAAAAGGGTGTTGATGCTAACGAAGCAATAAAGGCAGCAACTGGTACTTATGGTAGATTTGCTGAAGCTGCTAAGTACATCGACCCAAGACAAGAATAAGAGAAGGAGGAAGTGTAGAGATGCCATTATTTGAAGGTTTTGATAGAAGAATTAATCAAATTAACGCTGCATTAAACAAATACGGTATAAATTCCATTGAGGAAGCTAAGGCTGTTTGTGATGAAGCAGGTATAGATGTTTACAATATGGTTAAAGGAATTCAGCCAATTGCTTTTGAAAATGCATGTTGGGCATACATAGTAGGTGCTGCTATTGCAATTAAGAAGGGCTGCAAAAAGGCTGCTGAGGCTGCAGAAGCAATAGGAGAAGGCTTACAGTCATTCTGTATTCCAGGTTCTGTTGCAGATGANAGAAAGGTTGGACTTGGACATGGAAATTTAGCTGCAATGTTATTAAGAGAAGAAACTAAGTGCTTTGCTTTCCTTGCAGGACATGAGTCCTTTGCTGCTGCAGAAGGTGCTATTGGTATAGCTAAGTCTGCTAACAGAGTAAGAAAAGAGCCTTTAAGAGTAATTCTTAACGGTCTTGGAAAAGATGCTGCAATGATTATTTCCAGAATCAATGGCTTTACATATGTTCAAACTAAGTTTGACTATTTCACAGGAAAGCTTGAAGTTGTAAAAGAAACTGCTTANTCCAATGGAGAAAGAGCTAAGGTTAGATGCTATGGAGCTGACGATGTTAGAGAAGGTGTTGCTATAATGCACAAGGAAGGTGTTGACGTTTCTATCACAGGAAACTCCACTAACCCAACTAGATTCCAGCATCCAGTAGCAGGTACTTACAAGAAGGAATGTATAGAACTAGGTAAGAAATACTTCTCCGTTGCATCCGGTGGTGGTACTGGAAGAACTCTTCACCCAGATAATATGGCTGCAGGTCCAGCTTCCTACGGTATGACTGATACTATGGGAAGAATGCACTCCGATGCTCAGTTTGCAGGTTCTTCATCCGTTCCAGCTCACGTTGAAATGATGGGGCTTATCGGAATGGGTAACAACCCAATGGTTGGAGCTACTGTTGCTGTAGCAGTTGCTATTGAAGAGGCTATGAGTAAGTAATAAATTAAAATAAAGACAGACATCTTTTATTGATGAAAATCGATAAAAGATGTCTTTTTTTTGTTGAAATACCATGAAATCAGCTTGCTATATTACTGTAATAAAGTAGTAAAATGTAATAAAGTGTTGGAAAATGTCGTAATAAAATGAAAAATATAAGATATAGAAGTAAATATTAATTATATTTAATAATCNATTAAATATAGAAAATATTAGATATATCTATAAAAAATATACAAATATATATAGAATTGTCGTTTATTTTGTGATAAAATGTGCATGAAAAGTTTACATTAATATGAATACAATGGATAATAATTTTCAATAAAATTTTACCAAGTAATTAAATCTTTTGTTTATAGATATAAATTATTAAACATAGGAGTGATACTGATGATAAAAATAAAACTCGCTTTAATTGATAGTGACGAGATTTATGTAAATAGACTTACAAATTACTTTAATGCTCATTATAGTGATAAGCTAGAGGTTTTTTCCTTTACTAAAATTGATACTCTACTGAACTTTATTCAGAGCAATAGAATAAATGNCTTATTAGCTACAGAGGATTTTAATTTTGATCAAAAGTTGTTTAACGGAAGTTTTGCTTTTGCGTATCTTGTGGACTCCAATAATATTGAGAGTGTCAATGGGAAAAAAGCAATTTGCAAATTCCAAAAAACAGAGATTATTTATAAGGAGATATTAAACTTATATTCAGAGTTATCAGAAAACTCAGGTGTAGCTTTGAAAACTGATATAGATGGAGAAACTAAAATTATTACATTCTTACCTGTAGCTGGTGGAGTTGGTAGTTCTACTATGGCAGCAGCTTGTAGTTATAATATTGCAGCTAGAGGAAAGAGAGTGCTTTATCTAAATTTAGAGCAATTAGGAACACCGAGCCTTTTCTTTAACGGAGAAGGAGCTTTTAATTTAACAGATATATTTTTCGCAGTAAAAAGCAAAAAGGCAAACTTTTTATTAAAGTTGGAAAGTAGTCTTAAAAAGGATGTCAGTGGTGTTTCATTTTACGATAGCTGCAAAACCGCACTAGACATGTTAGAGATGAAAGGTGATGAATTTAAAACTCTTTTAATGGAAATTAGAAGAAGTGGGTTTTTCGATTATATAGTTGTAGATACTGATTTAAGTATTGATGATAAGTTGAAAAATATTATGGTTCTTTCCAATAATATTGTACTTGTTAATGATGGTTCCGAGGTTTCAAACCTTAAGTTTAGTAGAGCTTATGAAGCTCTAAATATACTCGAGAATCAATCAAATATTGTGCTTACACCTAAAATGGTGGTTTTATACAATAAATTTAGAAATAACGTATCTAAGCAGCTTGAAAATTACAACCTTAATGTGTTAGGAATAATAGGCGAATATTTAGGAGTTCCTAATAAGGCCATAGCACTTCAAGTAGCAAAAACAGAAGTGTTTAATAGATTCTAATTGAGCAAATAAGGGGGACAGGCTGTGAGTAAAGAAAAAGAATTGCAAATAATTGAAGAAATAAAAGCATATTTCACCAACAATATTCCGCTTAGTGAACTAAGCGAGATGAGTGATGAAGAGTTAAACGATGCTATAGAAAAGCAAGTTTTTGATAGAACAGCAGACTTTTATCTTCCTATAGAAAAAAAGATCTCTATTATAGAGCAGGTATATAGTTCTATTAGAGGCTTTGGATTACTTGATTCAATTATCAGTGATGATTCTATAACAGAAGTTATGATTAATGGGCCAGATAATGTGTTTATAGAAAAGGACGGTAGATTAAGTAAATTAGATAAAAAATTTGAGAGTCAAAGAAGGCTAGAGGATATAATTCAAAGAATAGTTGGACTAGCTGGAAGAGAAGTTAACCAGGCTAACCCAATAGTTGATACAAGACTGCCTGACGGTTCTCGTGTAAATGTGGTTTTACCGCCAATTGCTTTGAATGGACCTATAGTAACAATAAGAAAATTCTCAAAAACTCCAATGACAGTGGAACAGTTAATTAAGTATGGATCTATTACAGAAGAAATTGCAGAAGTGTTAGAAACCTTAGTAAAAGCCAAGTACAATATTTTTATTTGTGGAGGTACAGGCTCTGGGAAAACTACTTTCCTTAATGCCTTGTCTAACTTTATTCCCAAGGATGAAAGAGTTATTACAATTGAAGACTCTGCCGAGCTTCAGATTACTGGTATAGATAACCTAGTTACTTTGGAGACAAGAAATGCTAATAGCTCTGGAAGTGGTGAAATTACAATCAGAGATTTAATTAAGTCCGCATTAAGAATGAGACCTGAGAGAATAGTTGTTGGCGAAGTTAGAGGAGCGGAAGCTTTAGATATGCTTCAGGCTATGAATACTGGACATGACGGGTCCTTGTCAACAGGACACGCTAATTCAGTAAAGGATATGTTAAGTCGTTTAGAGACTATGGTATTAACAGGAGCCTCAGGATTGCCTTTAGATGCAATAAGGCAACAGATTGCATCAGCTATAGATATTATAATTCATTTATCAAGATTGAGGGATAAATCCAGAAGAACTATGGAAATAACAGAAGTTATAGGATATGAAAATGGAGAAATAAAACTTAACCCCTTGTATGTATTTACTGAGGATGAAAACAGTACTCTAGAAAAGGTGTCAGGTAAGCTTATAAGAACCAAAAATCCAATGAAAAATGATTTTAAATTAAAGTTGGCTGGAATGAAGGTTAATATTTAAAGGGGGAACCTTATGGAAAATGCAGTAAACAACAAGATGAATACATATATATCTGGAGAAGAGAATATAGATTATTCTGTTTATACCTTAAGCATCAAAGAAAAAATTGCTTACTTTATGTTGGCATTTTTAGTTGGTGCTTCAGTTGGTTACTTGTTTTATGGGGGAATAGGGAAGGATGAGTTTGGTAACCCTACAACTCTTACAAAAGTATTAAACATACTAATACCTTCTACAGTAGGAATAATTGCAGGGGTTTTGTTCTTACCTATAAGACGGGATCAAATAATAGCAAAAAGAAAAAAAGCATTACACATGCAATTTAGAGATTTACTTGAAGCTGTTGCAACATCTATAGGTGCTGGTAAGAACATGGTAGATTCTTTTAAAAGTGCTTATGATGATTTGTGTATGCAATATCCACGAGATGCCTTCATAATTCATGAGGTTAGAAATATTTTGGCAGGAATTAATAACAACATTAACATTGAAGTTATGCTATTAGATTTTGGACGTAGAAGTGGAATAGATGACATCAAGAGTTTTGCCAATGTATTTGATACCTGCTACAGAAAAGGTGGAAATATAAAAGAGGTAATAAAAAATACCAAGCAAATTATTTTAGACAAAATAGAAATTGAGATGGAAATTCAAACCCTAATTACTTCAAATAAAATGGAACAGTCAATTATGACGGTAATGCCTATAGCTATTGTTGGAATGATAAAACTTATAAGTCCAGATTTTGCTAAGAATTTCGTTTCGCCAGCAGGATTAATTTCTTCTACTATAGCTATTGGTCTATTCGTTGTAGCTTACTTTGTAGGTAGAAGTGTGCTAGATATCAAGTTATAGAAGGATGATGATAGTATGATACCAAATTACTTAATTGTAATTTTATCAATAGGAACCGTATTAACTTTGATATTCTTTATATTGCTCTTTACAAGTAAAGAATATAATTCTTTTATAGCTCCATTAGATAGTAAAGAATTTGTCTTAAAAGAAGTTTACCCAGTTGGTTTTAAGATATTAGATATTATCAAATATAAATATAGTTCTAAAGGTGATAACAAATTAAGACAAGCCTTAGGAATATTATATGGTAAAAAATATCAAGAGTATTATTTAAGAGTAGTATCAGCTCAAAGAATTTCTTTAGCATTCTTAGCCTTAATTTGCTCTTTTCCTTTTTACGCTATTGCTAATGATCCAGCGGTATTAATAATTGGAGCTATATTCACTTGGTTGCCATATTATTACTTTGCTGATGAAGTGCAGAAGAAAGTTAAAAAACGAGAAAATGAAATTATAAAAGACTTTCCTGATGTTACTGCAAAGTTAGCTTTATTGACTAATGCAGGAATGATTATGAGAGAAGCTTGGGAGAAAGTTGCCCACACAGGTGAAGGAGTATTGTATAAGGAGATGTTATTAACGATAGATGAAATTAGCAATGGTGTAGCTGAAGTAGATGCATATTATAATTTTTCAATGAGATGCAACTGTAGTGAAGCAAAGAAATTCGCATCTGCTTTGATTCAAGGTTTGCTAAAGGGTAATCAAGAGTTAGTTTTAGTACTAAATCAGATGAATAAAGAGAGTTGGGAAGCTAAAAAGTATTATGTCAGACAACAGGGAGAAAAAGCAGCCAGTAAGCTATTAATTCCTATATGTATAATGTTCATAGGTATCTTGATAATGGTTATAGTTCCTATTTTTGCAAATTTTGGGATATAGCTTGATGTATACTCATTATGAGTTTGCATAAATAAAAAGAAGAAAGAAGGAGGATAAAAAAANGAAAAACTTAATTATGACATCAAAGTATTGGTTAAAGACTAAGTTTAATAAGCTNTTAAAGGAAGAGAGAGGAGAGGTTAATGTAGTAGCTATTGTTGTACTTATAGGCATAGCTATCCTTTTGGCTTTGATTTTTAAAGAGCAAATAAGCAATCTTTTAGAGACATTGTTTAGAGCAATTTCTGATAATGCAGAAAAAGCTGTTACAGAATAAGATTAGGTTTAAAAAGATTAATATAAAATTTTTGATTAACCTTAATTTAGAAGGGATAAAGCTACATAACTATTCATACAATGTAGCTTTATCCAAGTCTAAAAAACTATCAAAAAGGTAGAATGAGGATNAGTATGAGAATACTTAATAGATTAATTAGAGATGCAAAAGCATCTGTTATCGTTGAAAGTGCTATAGTGTTTCCTGTTATGTTCTTTACAATAGCATTTTTAATTTTTTTAGGTAATTTGATGCATGAAAAGGCAAGAGTTGATTCTATCGTTATGGCTTTTGCGGTAGAAGGTGCTAAATATTGTGCCGACCCATTTTATGAATATGTAGCAACAACTGGTTACTTACCTGAAGATTTTAAAGACTATAATGATATACAACCCTATAGATATTTATTTGGAATAGATAAATCAATAGAAACTGAAGTGGAAAAAAGAGTGGTAGAAGAGATTAGCGGTAAGCACAAAAGCTTTTTTAAAGTGCAAGATAGTAGTGTAACGGCAAAAGCTAAGTATGATCAAGGATTGATAAGTTCTACTTTTAAGGTTGAGGTTACTTATAAATATACACTACCATTTTCTTTTGCAAACATGTCCTTACCTTCCATAATGGAAGTAAACTCAAAGGCAGAAGTTGCTGTGGATGATTGCGATGAGTTTATAAGAAATACAGACATGGCTATTGATTATGTGAATAAATTTTTAAAAGAGACTGAAACAGGGAAGAAGGTCTCGGAATTTATTCAAGGAAGTCTATCCAAAGTTAAGGATTTCTTTAATAGGTTTGGTAAAAAGTAAAGTTTATAAAATATCAAAAGGGGGGGGATTATGGAATTTATTCGTAAAACTAAGGGGGCTGTGTCTATTTTCCTAGTAATAATTCTGCTTCCTATGATAACAGTAGCTGGCATAATGGTGGATGCAAGTAGAATTAAGTTGGGAAAAGCTATGGCAGAGACTGCAGGAGATCTAACTTTAAATACTGCTTTAACTAATTATGATACAGTTTTAAAAGATGTATATGGNCTCTTTGCAATGTCACAAAATGAAGATGAGTTAATGGAAAACTTAGAGGAGTACTTTACAAGAACTATAACTACTAGTGGTGTACCTTCAAATATGGCAGCAGAGTACTCTTCTGAAATAGTTGAAGCTTTAAGAAGCACTTATCTAACTGGTACTGGGGAAGCAAATTTTGATGATTTAATGAATATCAAGGTTTTAGATTTTTCAGCTACTCCAGTTTCAAATAGTAGTTTGGCAAACCCTGGAGTAATGAAAAAGCAAATGGTAGAATTTATGAAATATCGTGGGCCTGTTAGCATGGGAATGAGCTTTTTTGATTCCTTAAGTGCCTTTGATGGTCTTACTGAAAAGAAAAAAGTTATTGATGCAAAAATGAAATACTATGAGAAACAGGCCGATTTGGCAGAAGCATGTAAGAAGTTGTATGATGCTATAAAAGAATTCGAAACAGCAAATGAGAAAATGAAAGTTTCTACAGTAATGAGTGAAATGAATGAAGTTTATAACATTTATAAAAATAATATAACATTAAACTTACTTAGAGACTTATATATTAATAATCCAGAATTGTCTAAACCCTTAGTTACTGTTAGTGAAGATGATGAGAAAGGATATGTTATAACTTCTAGTGTGCTGTCAGTAGAACCTACTCAATTAAGTCTTAAGGATGCTCGTTCTAATTTAGATAATGCTATAGAATATTACAATAATAGTCATATAGTTGCAGATTTAACTAGAGAAAGTGATTTCTCTAAATATTATGGCCCACAATATCTAAGAAAATATAATTCACAAGATGGGAATAATCTAGGTTATGCAGTGATGGTTACTAATATATATAAGCTATTTAAAAATTATTCTGACAAATGCTTAGATCCCAATAATAAAGATGAAGAAGAAAAAGCTCAATATAGTAGCGTACAGAGAAAATATAATGCAATAATGAAAGAAGCTGTCACTGTTTCAAACAATGCTCAAGCTGCTTATGATCAATGTCACAATACCATTAGTGGTATTAAAGATACTTTTAATAAAGGATTACAACAAGTTTTNGTCATTGTGAAAAATATAGAGGATAACTATAAAAAATGCAAAGATGCCTTGGATAAAGCATCTGCAGCGGCTGCAAATGTGAAAACTAAGATAATTGAATTACAATCAGCACAAAATGGTTTTAAGCAATCTTTGCAGCAAGAAGGTTTGCCTAATGATACATTCAAGCAGTCTGCAGAGGCAGAATACAATGAGATGAGTCAAATTTTCAAAGTATCTGATGTAGAATTAATTGAAACTAGAATTAATGAAGCTAAGAATAAGCTAGATACTATCAAGGGACAGGTAGATAAGTATAAATATGGTAACTATCCAGTTAAAGATATTACGAATTTGAACACTGTTAGAAGTGCTGTTAGTGGAATTACATTCAGCCATCCATATCAAAATTACAGCATGAGTTATCCACCAGTAACTGTAGGGGGCTTAAATCAGCTTTCCGTAAGAATATTTAATATGCAATTTTCTCAGCCGGATTGGCCTTCTACTATAACAGATGCTAGCATTGGTTATCCTCCAACACCACGTTTTTATACATATCTTGAGAANACTTATAGTGGTACTGAGGATGATAAGAAAAAAGATGAAGTTAAGGAGGCTAGAGATAGCTTATTAAGTAAATCTAAAGACAATTTAGATAAGGTTCTAGATCCCAAAAGTAGTGCAGATTCTAGTGACACAAAACAATCGATAGTTTTTTCTGACCGAAATTTAAATGAAAAACCTGAAGGCTATACTGGTGAGTGGAAACTACCATCTAGTGAATCTAGATCAGCAGTTTCAACAGGACAAGTATCTATACCAGATAAAAATGATTCAAAAGATTTAAAAAATGATAAAGCAAAGAAAGCTTTAGATGATAATTCAGGCTTTTTAGATAGTTTATCAAGCACACTTAAACAAGCTATGATAGACGGAAGAGACAATCTATATGCCACTGAATATATGATGAAGATGTTTAGTCATAATGCTTACTACAATGAGCT
>JGI24713J26584_10003204_pt1 | contig 10757 bp, 9 predicted proteins | sample BioPla4DNA1_FD_26584 | JGI IMG/M metagenome (IMG submission 26584) | reverse complement strand
CATGCCGCATCCAAAACACATATGCGCCCATAGCTCAACTGGATAGAGCGTCTGGCTACGGACCAGAAGGTTGTGGATTCAAGTTCTGCTGGGCGCACCAATAAATCAGAGCCTGTCGACCCGAAGCCGGCAGGCTCTGATTTATTTCATCCATTTTTTTATACGCATGTCCGGATGAAGTCAACGGCTGATGATCAATTCCGCTGATTTTGATGCATGTCTGCTTCCTGTCAGGGTGTATAAGAGAGAAATGGAACCAAAAGAGTTGCTATNCTATCTATANTAATAGTAAAATATAAATAAATAATGTAAAGACATAAATACATATTAACGAATAATTCAAGAAACAGGAGTGATTTTATGAAATACAGATCTTTCGGAAAACTGGACTTCAAAGTATCGGCACTCGGATTCGGGGCTATGAGGCTTCCCACCATGGAGATCCAGGGGGCGGGCAACAGGCTCGACAGCAACATAAATGAAGCGGAAGCGATCAAAATGATCCGCCATGCCATAGATATGGGGGTCAACTATGTCGATACNGCCTACGGCTATCACGGCGGGCAAAGCGAGATCCTNGTGGGGAAAGCGCTCAGGGACGGATACAGGGACAGGACGAAAGTGGCGACGAAATCACCGGTCTGGCTTGTAAAAGANCCTGCCGATTTCGACAGGCTGCTGGATGAGCAGCTGAACAAGCTGCAGACTGAATACATAGACTTTTATCTTCTGCACTCACTCAACGGCAACTCATGGAAAAACACCGTACTCAAACACGATCTCCTCAGCCGCATGGAGGCAGCCAGAGATGCAGGTAAGATAAAGTATATGGGNTTTTCCTTCCACGGAGATTATGATTCATTCGTTGAAATAGTTGATGGCTTTGACAAATGGGATTTCTGCCAGATCCAGTACAACTACATGGACATTGAGAACCAGGCGGGTATGAAGGGATTGAAATACGCAGGTTCAAAAGGACTGGCAGTTGTTATAATGGAACCNCTGCTGGGCGGAAGGCTGGCCAATCCCCCCAAAGACGTCAGGGCGATAATGGAAGAGGCAGATCCGGGCAAGTCTGCGGTGGGCTGGGCGCTGGACTGGCTGTGGAACCAGCCTGAGGTGTCAGTAGTTCTCAGCGGGATGAGCACAATGANACAGGTAGAGGAAAATATAGCATTGGCAGATAAGTCTGCGACAGGTAAATTCAGCAAGAGTGATCTGGAGGTTATCGACAGGATCCGCAGGAAGTACAACGAAAGAGTTGCGATCCCCTGCACAGGCTGCAGCTATTGTGTGCCCTGTCCCAGCAATGTCGACATTCCGAGGAATTTCTCGATATATAATGACGGAGTGATGCATGATGACATGGANGGAGCAAGGATAGGTTACAACAATTTCTTCAATAAGGAGAACCATGCCAGCAACTGCGTAAGATGCGGGGCATGCGAAGAAAAATGTCCCCAGAGTATAGAGATAATGGACTGGCTTGAAAAAGTCGATGAAGCATTGAGCAAATAACCCCCCGTTGCTGACAAAAGCCAGAAGGCGTGCTGCCTGATGGCTTTTGTCATGTGTGCACAAAAATACCGTTATTGTATTTTTCATATAATTTTGGCAGCAGATATGGTAGAATAATAGTATATTGGAAATAAACCTGCCGAAATGATCTGATAAGCAGGAAGCATATCAAACCAAAGAAAGGGCTGGACAGACAAACAGATGCAGCCGGATCGATGGGGTGGAAAATTGTTTAAGGTATTGCTCGTTGATGATATGGAAATCAGCCGACGTCAAGTTAAACGTCTCAATCTGTGGGATGGCGAGACCAATTTTTATATAGCCGCCGAGGCCCAGAACGGACAGGAGGCCCTGAACATCCTGAGGCAGGAAGAGTTCGACCTTCTTATCACAGACATCAAGATGCCGAAGATCGACGGGATAGAACTGATGAAGGAGACGGCTGAAAACAGCCTGTGTCCTTGCGTAGTACTGCTGAGCGATTATGAGGATTTCTCATATGCCAGGCTCGGGATACAATACGGGGCCTTCGACTATCTTGGCAAGCCTCCGGAATACAACAGCATGCTGGATCTTCTGAAAAGAGTCGAACAGCATCTTCTTAAAAAGAAGCGCGAAGAGGAGCTTGTCAGGAGCCTTTCTGAAAAGCTTGAGGAGAAAATAGAGGACACTTTCCCGACGGCGGAGCTCGAGCAGCTAATAGAGGCGATCAAGACGAAGCAGCAGGATATAGTGCCTGACATCAACAGACTGTGCAGAGCCATAGGGGCTCTTTTTGGCGATGATCCGATAAGGACGGCCACGGCGCTGAAAAGATCGATGTCAGAATTGGTTTCACAATTGAAGCTGCATTACAGCTGGATGGTGAACTTCATTGACAGTACCAGATATAAGAACATTGATTTTTTAGATGATGAAGGGTCCGGGACAGCACAGGAGACCTTCGCGGATGCGATCAGCGAGTTATATGGATCCATCAGAAGATTTGAATACGGGAATACGGAGGATCAGCTTGAAAACAGGATCTGCCGNTATGTACTGGAAAATGTCGATGCTGAGCTTTCCATAGAGGGCATATCCAGGGTGCTTTTCATGAACCGCAAATATATAAGCGAGGTATTCAGGCAAAAGACCGGAGAGCTTCTGATAGATTACATCACGAGGGTGAAAATGGCCCGAGCCGCCCGGCTGTTGAGCCAGAGCACCAGAAAAACATATGAGATAGCACTCCAGTTGGGGTACAGGGATACTGAGTACTTCAGCAGACTGTTCAAAAAGCATATGGGGGTTACTCCCAGTGAATATAGAAATTCTGCAATAGAGTCATAATCTGACAAATTTCTAGGTAAATACAAGAAATAATTCATTCATTAACGGTTTTTTTCAGGGTATCATACAAGCAGGGGGAATATGGTATCCTGTTTTTTTATTGCGATCAGTCAGCTTAATCATAAAAGAATGGTGGATGCTTATGGAAAATGCAACTGTGCTGTCAGTGATCGTGGTAGAGGATTCCCAATATTTTGCGGACCTTACCGTGAGAATACTGAAAAGAAGCGGACTGAAACTGAAAAGCAGAATAGTGTCGACCAAATCAGCGCTGCTTGAAGCACTGAAGGAGGATCGGTATGACATAATACTGAGCGACAATGTGATGCCTGGCTTCAGTGCATTGAGTGCTTTGGAGATAAAAAACGATATGTGCAGTGACATACCGTTTATAATCGTTTCTGAAGATGTCAGTCAGAAGGACCTTGAGGAGGCATTCCGGAATGGCTGTGACTCCTATGTCCCCAAGGAAAGGATAACAGATCTGCCGAAGGTCGTACGACAGGTCCTCAGCGCTTCAGACCATGGCATGTAAACGGTTCTGGAAGCTGTTGATTTGATCGCATCGAAAGGAGGTGACGTAATGAAGTCTACGGGTATTGTGAGAAAGGTTGATGAGCTGGGCAGAGTGGTTTTGCCTATAGAGCTGAGGAGAACTTTAGATATAGCTGAGAAGGATGCACTTGAGATATTTATAGATGGGGCGAACATAATACTTAAGAAGTACGAGCCTGCTTGTATTTTCTGCGGTGATGCCAGAGAAGTCATAAATTACAAGGGCAAGAATATATGCTCCAACTGTATGAAGGATCTCAAAGGCTGAGTTGATCGTGGATGACAACGAAGCTTCTTACGCATAGAAGCAATTTGTTCACGATTNCCGGGCAAATTGCTTCTATGTTGTGAATCCGGTNGAAAATTTCTCTATTACACAGTATGAAAATTTATGTTTATGTTTACATACAATTGTTAAGCATATAACAAGCGTTTCCCAGGGGTGATATTCTGAAACTCGGCAAGAAATACCAATTGATCTCAAAAACATTACAGATGGCGGCAATAGCACTTGTCGCAGGNTTTATACTATACTACGCAGTCACGAGGATATTGATAAGTGACGTGGAGAATTCACTGATCAGGTTTTCCGAACAGGGCGCAGCCACAGTCAGTGAATATGTTCATGGGCGTCTTTCCGATGTCAGATCCATGGCTGAAAACAGCATCATCAGAAACAGCAGTCTGCCTGTCGAACAGCGGCTGGACGAGCTGAGAGCACAGCTCAAGCTTGACAGCTACCGAAGGCTCAGNATAGCTGATCTGGATGGCAATGCTGTTTCAACGGANGGAAACACGCTGAATGTTTATGACAGGGATTATTTTCAGAATGCCCTCAATGGGAAACCCAGTGTATCGGACCCGATAATAAGCCGCGCAGACGGCACCATGGTCATCGTATTTGCTGCTCCCATCTACGATTCCGGCGAAGTCTCCGGCGTGCTTTATGTTACATATGATGCGGATGTGCTCAGCAATATAGCCGATGGCATAAGGTTCAGCGNCAGCGGCTACACATTTATATTGAATAAGGATGGCGATGTCATCGCTCACAAGGACAGAGAGCTTGTATACGCTAAAGTCAATGATATCGCAGCAGGCAACCCCGAACTCAGCAAACTTGTCGAGCTCGAAAAAAGAATGATCGCGGGCGAAAAGGGAGCGGGAGAATACTATTACCAGGGCGAAANACGGTATATGGGCTTCTGCACCATCGAAAACACCGGATGGTCCATCGCCGTGACAGCGCCCAAGAGCGATGTCTTCAGGCAGCTCAATATAGTGTCTGCCATCCTGCTGGTACTCATACTGGTAGCTTCTTTCATAATCGCTTTTATAATGTCGCGTTCGAAACTGCTGAAGATAGATCTGCAGAGGCAACAGGTCAACTCTCATCGTATAGCCGATTTCACCAATCTGATCGCGATGACGATAAGGACCGACGGCACTATCCTGACAACGAACAGGTATGCCGAAGACCTGCTGCTCTATTTTGACAAATTTGGTGAGGAAAAAGTAAACAACATTTTCGAACTGATTTCAGATACGGACCGGCATATGCTTGAAAACACAGTGGGCGAGACGCGGGAGCATGACAGCAGCACCAGCNTCGACCTTGCCCTCAGCAGAGGGGACAGCAAGGTGATCCATATTTATTGCAGTGCCATCACTGAAAAGGATAATGCCGACATCATAGAAATAATCGGAATCGACATAACAGACAGGGTCATGCAGGAAAATATACTCCAGGACAGCTTTGAAGAGCTTACGGTAGTATATGATGAACTGGCAGCCAATGAAGAAAAAATCAGACAACTGGCATTCAAGGATCAGCTTACAGGTCTGCCAAACAGGACAGAGCTTTTCAATGAAATAGAGAAGGTGCTCAATGAGTTAAAGGAAGGCGAGAAATGTGCGCTGATGTATCTCGATATCGACAACTTCAAGTTCATCAACGATTCCTTCAGTCATTCCGTTGGAGACATGCTTCTTGTTGAGATAGGGAAGCGTCTCAGGAACGCCTTTACAGAAAATGAGATAGTTGCAAGATTCGAAGGAGACGAGTTCGTCATCTTTATCAGGAAGCTCAGTTCTCTGGATGAGCTGAATGGAAAAATATCGACGGCAATGGGCATTTTCGATGAGCCGTTCAATGTGATGAGGAATACCTTCCACATATCGGCCAGCTGCGGCATATGTATTTATCCCGATCAGGTCAGCTCCCTGGAAGAAATGATGAAGAGCTCCGACGTGGCCATGCACTATGCCAAAAAGGAAGGCAAGAATACTCATATCATGTTCAGAAAGGAAATGAACGATGAGCTACTGGAAAGGATAGAGATGGAGAATGGACTCCGCCAGGCTCTGGCCAACAATGAATTCATACTTTTCTATCAGCCCCAGGTTGACCTGGCCACAGGCGAAGTTGTCAGCTTTGAGGCATTGCTCAGGTGGATGCATCCTCAGCGGGGGATGATCCAGCCGCTCAAGTTCATCAGTGTGGCAGAGGAAAGCGGTCTGATCGTCCAGATAGGCAAATGGGTCCTGAAAACTGCCTGTGATTTCATCATCAGACTGAACGGGAGGACATCGAGACAATATGGGATTTCAGTGAACATATCGGTGGTACAGTTGATGCAGGCTGACTTTGTGGATATGGTACGGGAAATACTTGAATCCACAGGACTGGAACCCTCCTTGCTGGAATTGGAGATCACAGAGTCTAAACTCGTAGAAACTGTTGAGATGAATCTGAGGAAAATACATGAGTTGAGAAAAATCGGGGTCAGATTCTCCATCGACGATTTTGGCAAAGGATTCTCTTCGCTGAGCTATCTCAAGCAATTGCCTGTCAACACGCTGAAGATAGACAAGTGCTTTGTTGATGATATTCCTGACAATGATCACAGTATGATCGAATCCATCATACACATAGGGCATAAGAGAAACCTTGTTGTAGTGGCAGAAGGTGTCGAAAANAAGGAACAGATGGAGTACCTGTNAAAGCACAAATGCGATATGATGCAGGGCTATTACTACTCAAAACCTGTTCCCGAAGAAGACATCCATAAGCTTATCTGATATAGTATGCAAGATTATGCTGTGGATATTTCATGTGGATTATTTCACTGAAAATGATGTTGTCCACAGCCTTGCAACCTTTTATACATGGTTATGCACAGACTTATCAACATTATCCACAGGAACATTTCCACAAAACGGGTGTTCTGGATGCTTTATTCCGGCAAATTATCAGGGAGTGTTGTCGGACCGGTGAGTGTGGTCCGGGCACACGTCTGACGCAAAAAATTCTTTCACGCTGGTCAGCATTGCTGTGCAAATTGGCAGTAAATAATTTTTTTACCAAGAAGGATTTTGTAATATTTTGACGAATTAGTTTCTAGGGGATATTATTAAAGTAGAGGATATATTCAGAGCCGACATTTCCAGGGGGTGAAACTTAATAATGAAAAAGAAAATTCAGGAAACAGGAAGGTTTTTAAAGAGTGCCATAAAAAAAGCCGTTGATGCAATAAAAAATGCGACAAAAAATGCAAGAGATGCCCTGAACAGTTCCGGGAACGTCCTCAGAATCATCAAGATCCAATACAGGCTGATTGCTGCTTTTCTGATACTTTCTCTGCTGCCTCTGGGTCTTATGGGCCTGATTTCGTATTCCAGGTCCAACAAGGCTATATCAGAAAGGATAGAGAAGTACTCTGCCGGCCTGGTAAAGCAAACAGCCGTGAACCTGGAAACTGAGCTCGTAAAATATGAACAGCTGGCAAGAGAGATTGCCTATGTAGATACTATCCAGCAGTCATTCACTGACATGAGATGGAAGAGTGCAGACGAGAAACTGGGATATGCGTTCCAGATAGGAACTACCATAAGAGAAAAGACAGCGACCTATAATGAAATTTCCCAGTTCGGATTTATTGTCGAAGACGATCCGAGCAAGAATTTACTGAAAGATGCCAGGGGGATCACAGATGAGGAATTAGTGAGGATCTCTGAAAAAGCAAAAGAAGCACGTGGTGCCCCGACATGGTTGCTGACACAGACCGCAGATGGAGGGACCCTCCTTATCACCGCCAGGGAAATAAATAACACAGTCGGCGGCGGGAAGATCGGTGTCTTTCTGATGGCTATCGATACAGAGCATTTCAGAGATAAGCTGGAAAACGTGGATATGGGGGAAGGCTCCCAGTTGTTCATGATGGACTCAGAAGGCCTGGTGCTTGCAAGCAGGAACGAAGAGGTGGCAGTCAATCAGAGCTACAGCGACCTGAGCATACTGGAGCCGCTCGTAGTGAACAGGGAGCAGGACATAGTTACATTTGATTTTGGAAGGAATCTCGTTGCATACTCATACCTTAAGAATTACGATTGGTATGTAGTTTCCCTGATACCTTACAGTTATATCAATGCAGCCGGGAAGACCATCCTTACCAGCGTCATAATACTGCTCATCGTATTTGTGGTGGTATCCACGCTTCTTTCGTTCGCCGTGTCGTCGAGCATATCGGTCCATTTGAGGAAGCTCGTGAATGTGATGCAGGAAGCGCGCAGCGGCAACCTTGCACTTCGCCTTGAGGACAGGAGCAAGGACGAGATAGGTATTGTGGTGCGAAACTTCAACGATATGCTGGGCAACATACGCAGTCTTATAGCGAAAGTAAGCGAGTCATCTTCTGATCTGATAGACAGCATCAGCAAAATAAAGACATCCTCCGAAAATACCCGCAGTGCATCAGAGCAGATCGCGCTGACGATGCAGGAAATAGCAAAAGGCACCAGTTTGCAGGNCGAAGAGATCGCATACGGTGTGACCAGCACGAACCAGCTCTCAGATGGCATCAACAAGGTTGGCGAGAATATGGTGGCGGTCTCCGGTGTCATAAATAATACGAAGGAACTGTCGGAGAAAGGTCTGTCAGTCGTCAGGCTGCTCAAGGAAAAAGCTCAGCAGACTAATGATGTCACCAGAAAGATGGCTGAAGATGTCCAAAGCCTCAACAGTGATATGAAACAGATCAAGAAGATCGTCAACGCTATTGGTACGATAGCCGAGCAGACGAACATGCTGGCACTGAACGCCACCATTGAAGCTGCAAGGGCGGGCGAAGCCGGAAAAGGATTCTCAGTCGTTGCTTCAGAAGTCAAAAAGCTGGCAGACAAGTCCAAGGAATCCTCAGCAATGATCAATTCGATAATCAACGCTATCCAGGCGAAAACCGACAGCACTGTCGTGACGGCGGCAACTGGCAGCAAGATAGTGGATGAACAGATGGAAGCTGTGAACAGTACAGACGAAGCTTTCAAGAGCATCTACTCATCCATGGACAACATAATCGAAAACATGAAGATCATGCATGAATCCGTTGAAAACATGAATGCTTCCAGAGAGGATACCGTAAGAGTAATAAACAATATCTCCGCTGTATCGCAGGAGACTGCCGCAACTACTGAGCAGGTATCGGCAAGCACCCAGGAGCAGATGAGCGGGGCGGAAGAGCTGGCAATGCTGGCTGAGAGGCTTGATGAAATGGCTCAGGAGCTCAAGAAGGCGATCTCGATATTCAAAGTCGAGTAGCGTAAAAAGACAAAAAAGGTGGTTAGTCAGGCGACTAACCATGTAAAGGGGGTCAAAATGTATTTTGTGAGGTCACATATATTATTGCCCCCTTTTAATTTTATTTATACATTTTTTTCGTTAAATCCGAAAATTTTTCTCCGATTTCAGAAACGATGGTTTCAATGTGCTTTCTCGAGCAGTCTATTTCAACATCAGCATACTTTCTGTACAGCGGCAGCCTTTCATTATACAGTGACCTGAGGGTCTGGCCGGGCAGCATGGCGATACCCCGGGTCCTGGCATTCTTCAGCCGTCGCTCCAGTTGATACATCCTGGCATTGAGNAAAAAAATGATACCATGTGATTTCAGATGATCCATGGCAGGTCCGCTGTACACCACACTTCCACCGGTCGCGATCACGTGACTTCTGAGATCGAGGCTTTTCACCGTGTTTTCCTCTATTCTGATAAAGCCTTCTATCCCGTGCTTTTCTATCAGTTCCTGTAAGTAACTGTTTTCCTGCCTCTGAATCAGTATGTCAGTGTCTGTGAATGGCATCTTCAGCGCTTTTGCCAGTAAAACGCCGACTGTGCTTTTGCCCGCGCCCGGCATACCGATCAGGACCAGGTTCTTATCCACCGCCATAAATCCAGCTCCAGACAAAATAAAAAAATCATCTCATGATAATAATATAGCATAGATATGCTTCAAAAAAACACATATTTATTCTGTATGACAGAGGGGTGCTTCGCATGGACTATCAAAAACACGGGAACAGTTTCGGGAAAGATAAGGGTGATTACGGCAAAGCCAGGAGCAGGCCGCGGGAAAACCGGGAAAAAACGCGGATCGGCCAATGACGGTTTCGACAACAGCATCCAACAGGATCCCATGTATGACAACACTCTGGAAGGGAAGGTCATGAATGCGGAAAGCCTGCAGATAGATGCGACCCTCAGTGAGATATCGAAGGAGCTGAGGCCAGGTGAGACCCTTATTCTCGATATTGGCAACAATTACTTCGAACAAACCGATGAAATATATGACACTCTCGTCATGCGGGGATATGATGTGAGAAAATCCTTCAGGAACGGCAGAAACCAGATCGTAGTGAGCAGAAGGGAACAGAATGGAAGACGCCGGCACTGAGTAACCATAATCAGCAAAGCCTATAAAATCAAGCCGGCTCGATGCCGATATATAATATGGAGTGTACCCGGCGGTATGTAACCGGGACACCATCCGAAACAGGACAGCAATCAAACGGCATGACGGACCTGGGGTCGGGTCGTGTGTATTGGCGGAGGTCGGCGATATATGAGACAAATAAGAAAACCGGTTGCAATACTTGCTGTTGCAGCTATTCTTTACAGTATATTTTCTGTTTTCGGTACCGTTGCATATGCTGCTTTTATGCCGGTGACTATTACAGTGGATGATTTCAGCGACGGAACACTTGCCTTCAGCTGGAGTGGGCTGACCGGAGCGCGGTCAGCCGAGATAATATATCACAGACCAGGTGCCGGCGGGACTGCCATTTATCACAGAGAAGTCGTCACATCGGGTAATTCGTTTTCCATATCCGGACTGCAGGCTGACTACATATATGATATCAGTGTCACATTGTATAATGACATTGATCCGGCCGCTGGCGATGTCATTGGAAGAGGTCTGCTCTATTATCTTCCGGCCATCACCTTCATTGCTTCAGCACCGTCACAGCCCTATGAAGACATAGAAGGAGGCGGCAGGGAAATAGGCGGTACGCCAAAGCTG